>Ga0209737_10000309_pt1 | contig 42862 bp, 38 predicted proteins | sample TergutCu122P3_FD_187284 | JGI IMG/M metagenome (GOLD analysis project Ga0209737, IMG submission 187284) | Cubitermes ugandensis P3 segment gut microbial communities from Kakamega Forest, Kenya - Cu122 P3 (SPAdes) (version 2) | ecosystem: Host-associated > Arthropoda: Insects > Digestive system...
CCGTTGTTGTTGCTCACCGTCGCAGCCTGCCCGTTGAGGGTTGCACTGAGGCCTGCGGCAAATGTATAGCCCTGGCTCGCCGTCAATCTGACTTGGGCCGTATAGCGCGTGCTTCCCCTGAAGGGGCTGTCGCCCGGTGTCCAGGTGACAGTGCTGCAGGTGAAATTTTGGCCGCAAGTGCTCACCGCCGTGTTGGGCGTCGCGCCTGTCACCGGCGCGGTGACGGCGATGGAGGCGGCGCTGATGGCGGCAGCCTGGGTGAGGGTGGTCTGCACCGGCTCGCTCTTTCCGGCGCTGTTGGTAGCGGTGAGGGAGATGGTAAAAGAGAGGGGGGAGGAGGTGGCATTTTCCCCAAAGGTATAACTCAACCTCTGGCCACCGGCTTGTGGCTGCCCATTGACAGTCCAGGCATAGCTGGAAGGCGACTGCGTGCAGTTGGCCTCAAAAGTATAAGTCCCGCCGGGCTGCGGAATGCTTGCAATGGGCGATGAGAGGGTGCAGACGGGCTTTTTCGATCTGAAAGCAGCGACATTGGCAGCTGTTTCATTGAGAACTCTGACATTGTCGTTGGTGTGCGCGGTGCCTGTGGCTATCCCTTCATAGCGCACATTCGGGCTGGACCAATAGGGCACCCGGGGGCAAGCAGGAGAAGGGGCATTGCATCGGTATGCCATGACAGTCCTGAAGCTGAGTCTGGGGGTGCTGGACGGATGGATAAACCCATGCCCATAGGAAAAATAGCCGTTGGTGTCTTGCTGCTCATTGTGGTGAGCCCCCTGGATGTGGCCCAGCTCGTGCGCAAAGGTATAGTCTGTACAGCGATAATCCACCAAACCAAAGGCCAAGGTAGATTCATATGCACGCCGGGACGGCTCGTTGGATAGAAGATAAGCCATTCCACAATAGGTCGACGGCTGTTTCGGTTCGTTGATGATGAGCATGGCCACATCCGCGCCGCTGGCATCGCGCCTGTTGTTGACAATTGGACTCTCGACGAAATCATCGATCATTTTCCTCCAGCCGACATCGCCAGTGCTCTCTGCATAGTTCCACTCAAAACTGTCTACCAAGTTGAGTCGAATGTGAATGCCACTTTTTTCATAGGTCTCGTGGGCTTGAGCAATCATCGACAGGATGAGGCCTTTGACGTCTGCGTGTGCCCTGTTCGCCGCAGGGGTATAAACAACGAGCAGATCTATCTCCGCAGGGTTTCCAGCCGATGCTGCGATGCTTGGCGCCAAGAAGACATTGCCTGGCATGGGAGGCCTGGGGACTTGAAGGGGCTTTGCCGAGGGAGGCAAGAGGGACTCATCCACATGCGTCAAAGCATGAAGGCCGTCGCCCACAGGCTCCATGCTGTATGTCACATTGTTTTCGTCCCGAAAGATTCCTGTCACATTTCCATCGCGCACAACAAAGGTGCTCCGGGCCGCAACACCGGGAATTTCTCCAGACCACATGAAATGCTTTTCACCCAGGGTTTGAAAATGTCTCTTGGAAGCGCGAAGCCTTTTGCCACCCGGCAAGGAAAGGTGGATGCTGTTGTGCGTGAAGGCATCCGCATTCACGCGCGCCAAAGAAATGGATTGTGTGGTCAGCCTCTGCCGGATGCGCTCCACCTGCTCCAAGGCGGCACCGCCAGAAAGCTCCGCTGCCAAGGGCGGCATGGCCTGCAGCTGCTCTGAATCTCCTTCCGGAAGGGCGCCGTCGTCTGTGGACAACAACACCCACAACTCAGGCTCTTCTGTCGTCTCTGCGCTGAGCTCTGAAAGGGGCCCTGCCGTTGGCGTGGGCATGGGCTTTGCGGCCACCTCGGACAGGGGCTCGCCGCCCGCCTCCGCTGACGACGGCGGATCTGCAGCACAGGCCAGCACAGCCATCAAAAAAAGAAGGAACACGCTCCTGAAATGTACGTCCCGGCCCTGCGGAGTCGTTTTGCTGAATTTTTTCATGGTTGCTGCCCACACTCATTTTTTTGCGTAAATAGACAAACCTCTCTAACCGGCCAAAATGAAACAAGTTTTACAGCATTCTCTTGAGATTACCTTTCAGGCGAAGCAGCTGTCAACCCCTACCCAAACGGGTGTTAACTTATGTTTCATACAAAGTAAGAATTGACATACAGTATGTATGAATATTTGCCTCTGGGTTTTCGCAGACAGCCTGCAAGCTGTCTTTGTCGCTTCTGTGTTGCGCAAAAACGGGGGCCGTCTGGACCGGTGGAGGTATGGAGGCAAGCGGGGGCGGCGGGAGGGAAAGCGAAATGTGTATTCACTTCAACCAAAAATGCTCTAAGTTTCTTTGGCAGCAGCCGTTTTGGCCCGCAGCGCTTTGGCTTGCGCCACTTCGGCCAGTGCGGCTTTGGCGCGCTTGGCGGCGCCCTGCCCGGTCAAAGACAGCTTCTTCAAATAAAACAGTGCCTTGGGGTGTCCTTGCTGGGCGGCTTTGGTATACCATTTGATGGCTTGGGCGATTTTCCCCGCACCCAACTGGCCGCCGGCATATATTTTGCCGACATAGTATTGGGCCTGCGCATGCCCCTGCCCTGCGGCTTTTTTAAACCATTCCATCGCCTCCAAGCGGTTTTTTTCCACGCCGCGGCCTTTGAGAAACATTTCACCCAACCTGTAATTCACCTCCACATCCCTCAGTTGCAGGTTGTGCAAATAGCTGTCGGCGGCTTTTTGGTACCACAGGTGGGCCGTTGGGTAGTCGCGCACCACCCCAAAGCCCTCCCGGTACATTTCAGCAAGCCGCCATTGGGCATTCGCATTCCCCGCCCCCGCCTTTTGGGTCAGTCTTTGTACAACGGTTGCATACCATTTCTTCAGGTTTTTGGGATCTGCGGGTGCATGCCACCCCCACTCTGCAAACCATTCCTCTTTTTTCTTTTTCGACGCCTCCCCCAAATCCAGCCAAAGCTTTTCGTCCTCAGGCGTAACGGCTGAAGAAAAGTGTTTTTTTAGAATCTCCTTGGTCACCTGCGCATAGAGGCGGGCGGCTTCTGCGTGCCCATTCTGGGCGGCCTGGCGCAACAACTCGCAGCCTCTGGGCTTGTGCTCGACGACTGTCTGCCCGCGGCCTTCGACATACATTTTGCCCAGGCGAAATTGCGCCTCGGCATGCCCCATTTCCGCCGCTTTCTTAAAACGCCTTAAGGCCAGGGTGTCGCTTTGCGGTACACCAGAACCCGACTCATACAAAAGCCCCAGTTTAAAGAAGGCTTCCGCATGCTTTTTCGTGATGGCCTCTGCATAATAACGAATGGCTTTCTTCTCGTTCTTGGGCAGGCCATGGGCGTGGAGCTCCCCGAGGAGAAACAATACCTCCCCCTCCTGCCCCAAACCCGTGGCCTTAAGGAGGCGCTCCAATACCCCCTCCCCCGCTGGGGCGGACACCTCCTCCTCCGCTTTCTCCCCTGCCGCTTCTGCTTTCTCCCCTTCTTCTTCTGGCGCTTCTTCCCTCTGAAAAATGCTTTCCGCACAGTCTTGAGTCATCGGGTATTCAGCCCTCCATGAGCCCTTGAAGGTGGAACTCCAGCCCTTCTATAGCATCCCTCCAACTTTGGGCTGGCTGTATTTGTCTGTTTTCGAAAAATGCGGACTGCTTCTTCTGGGCCTTCGGGTGCCCTCTGCAGTTGTCAGGCCTTCTTTTTGGGCTTGCTGGGGCCTGCTGCCGGTTTCTTTTTGGGCATTTCCCAGGAAAGAGAGTTTTGCAAAAGCTTCTTTCGACGGCGAACAGCCATGTCCAGGGAGGCGACGGCTTTGTCCATCTGCTCCATCAATCGCATGGGCTTTCTGCGTAAATGTCGCTTTGAAAGCAAAGCATGCGTCAGCCAGGGAAACACGGCTGTCACGTCTGTGTGCACATAGACAGAGCCCCCCTCGACGGCTTCCATGGAAACCTTCCCCCACGTATGCCCCTCGCCGGCAGGACAACTGGACAAAGCGCCGTTGTCCACCGGATCGACGCAAAACTGCACGTCGATGTCAAAGCCATCCGTTGGAATGTGGAAGATCTGATCCAACAAAGGCTCTCCTTGCAAAGTGTAGTTTTTGGGAACGCCTCCACCCAAAATCCAAATGGCCATGCGTTGGGAGCCTTGGGTGCGGCAATGGTATTGCATGGCTGCCATCGCAAACACATCCTCGAGAATGTCAATCTCAAAGGTGAAGGCTTCTTTCAGCAGGCGCTTCAACTTCACCGCGTTGAGGAAAATGGAGCCATCCTGCACGGCCCCCACAAAAATGGGCACAGCGTGTTGATAGCATGTCGACAACAAGGAAGGCTGCTTGACGCGAAGCTGTCGTTCTATGCTGGCCATCGCTTTGCCCAAAAGAAAATGGAATTCCGGCGTTGTCATTTTGCGCTGAAACTCCGGACGCATGAGCAAGGCTGAAAAAAGCTTGTCCGTGTCTGTCAGGACTTCTTCCCAAAACCCCAGATCATAAATCCGAATGATGCGAGAGAGGCGAAACTGCAAGTCTCCCGCATTGGGGTTGACTTCGCGAATGGCATGTCCAATGACGCGGTGCGCATCATGGTAGAGGTTTGCGCCTGTCGTCGTCAGCACCGAAATAGCTCCTGACTCCACCAGAGGAATGAGACATGACTGGTGCAAACCCGCCGGCGTCATCGCCCCGGACAAAGTCAGAAACACAGCAGCCTCTTCTTGCAAACTGCGCTGCATCAACTCAAAGGCAATGCGCTCCTGCCTTCCAACATAGGCGCCAAAGGCCTGCTCCAAAAGCTGCGCCGTCGACTCCTTGCCGGTGATGGGCTGAGGGTCCACCAATCTCGCTGCCTCATATTGGGCTTTTAAATTCTTTTTCATGCCCTCAGTCGATACCGTCGGCTTGCTATGAGAACAAGAAAAAAATGAGCCGTCAGGCAGCACCTCGTACCCGGCCTGAACAAAACCGAACCACAACCCAGCGGCATCCGAAAAGGGCATTTGTGTTGGAAGTGACCCGGGACGCTCCCTGAATGAGGATTTTTGTTCTCTGGTGGACGAAGGTGAGGTTTTTGCGATGGGAGTGCACTCCAGTGCATGACCTGAGCAAAACCGAGGCTTCGTTCGCCAGGGGACAAAAAGACCATTCAGGGATCGTCCCGGAAGCCTTTCATGGCGAGTTTGTCCAGCTTCGCGGCCCTGTAGACTTCCATCATGCGCTCTTGCCCAAGCCGCCAGACGCCCCACATGGTGCAGGCGCCTCCGAAATGACAAGCTTCATGGTTGTCCGTGCACAAATTCAACTGTATCGGCCCCTGGACAGCCTCAATCACATCCAAAAAACTGAGCTCCGAAGGCGGCCTGGAAAGCGCAAATCCCCCTTTGGAGCCGCGCGTTGAATAGAGCAGCCCTTTGCGAACAAGCGTCTTTAAAATTTTGGCCAAAAAGTCCTCCGGCACATCCATCTGACGCGCCACCTCCCGAAAAGACACCACACTGCCTTCTTCCTGGGCTGCTAAAAACAACATGGCCCGAAGGGCGTATTCAAGTTTTCGAGAAACGGGTTGCATTTGGCGTCAAGGTTGGCAGAGCTGGTTTGGAGAATCCATCCTACCATGATTGACTTGCATACCCATACCTATTTCAGTGACGGGGAATATGCCCCCGCGCTCCTCGTGGATTTGGCTCAAAAACAAGGCATCCACATTCTTGCAATCACCGATCATGACACGCTCGACGGCATTGCAGAAGCGCAGGAAGCTGCAAAAAACACAAAGCTCCACATTGTACCGGGCGTCGAGCTTTCAACGCAATTCCAAGGGCGCGAAATTCATCTGCTCGGCCATTTTGTGGAGCCAGACAATGCAACACTCCTTGCTGTCTGCCGACACATGCGAACAGCTCGAGAGCAGCGCATGGCGGGAATGCTCCAAAAATTGGAGGCGCTTCACATTTCCTTGTCCATGGAAGAAGTGGCTGCCCTGTCTCCTCAGGGGAGGTTTTCCCGCTCGCACCTGGCACAGGCCCTGGTGCAAAAAGGCTTTTGCAAAAATGTCTATTCTGCTTTTGATCTCTATCTCAAAGCAGGAAGGCCCGCCTGGGTGCCTTTGACGCAAACATCCACCCAGGAGGCCATTGCCTGGGTGCACCAGGCCAAGGGAACGGCAACCCTTGCGCACCCCGGTGTCAGCAACCTCAGCGAAGAAGACGTTGAAGCGCTTTCTGGCCACGGTTTGGATGGCCTTGAAACCCACCACCCGGAACATTCATGGACAGAGCGCAACCGCTGGAAGGCCCTTGCACACCGCCTTCAGCTTGTCTCCATCGGCGGGAGCGACTTTCACGGGAAGCATGCCCACCGCGCCCTGGGTTGCATGCAAACTTCCGAGGCAGAATTTCTCGCTTTGAAAATGCGCCGCCCTTCATGACACAAAAGCGTTTTATTTTTTGTCAGGCGCCGTCTTTCCCAATTTTTCGAAGTCTTCTTCATTGCTGATGGAAAGGCGCACCAAACCCCGCAGGAGGCGGTTGCGTTTGATGTTGCCCAAAATCTCCTTCAGGTCTTCATAGACAGTCGGATCGTTGATGATGGCGCCCAAAGAGCCTTCACCGGAACGTACTTTGCCGATGATCGCTTTCAAGTCCTCCGCGGAGCTTGCCAAGTCGTTGATGAGGTGTGCCGACTCCCCATAAAGCAAGCGGTGGACGGCTCCATCTGAATTCTCCCTTGCTGTCTTCACCACAAGGGCCAACTCGGAAGCCGCGTCCCCCAGGGACTGAAATGCCAAGGTTGTTTTTTTGTCGCGAATGAGCGCCCCCGTCAAACCCTCTCCTTTGTGAATTTCTGAAATGAGCGCTTCTGCACCTTCCAGGGCCTTGTCCAATTTCACTGCCGAAGAAGCAAGGTTTTGCATCAACCGCTGAGCTTCTTCGTCAAACCGCTTGTCAAAAACCAAGGTATGCAAAATGCCGGGCCCTGACTGAATTCCGGAAAACACGGCGCGCAGGGACTCCACAACCTCTGTCACATTTTTGGCAAATTCCGGATCGGCATAAATGTCAACCCCGTCTTTCACGCCCCGCGTAATGTTGACAACATTGTCGACAATTTCTCCTGCTCTGTTCATCAATGCAACCACATCGCCCGAGGACTTTGCCTCCAAAAAGGCATTGTGTTTGGCGATGGGCTTGTCGGGAGAGCCCACGCTGATGTCGATGGCTTTGTCGCCCAAAACTCCGCGGCTGGAGATGCGCACCTCGGAGTCTTCCCGGATGCGCTCGGAGTATGTCTTTTGCACCTCAATTTCTATGAGAATTCTCGCATCGCTCAAGTTGCTGGAAAATTCTATCTTCTTCACCCGCCCTACCGTCAGCCCTCCTAAGCGAACGGGCGAGTCCAACTGCAGACCGTCCACACTGACAAAGGCTGTGCGGTAGGAAATTTTGTCACTGAAAATGCCGCGCTCCTGCCCCAGAAGAAAAACCACAAGCCCCGCAAGCAGCAAACCTATGCCCACAAAAATTCCGGCTTTCCATATTAAGCTGCGCTCTCGCTCAAAAGGATTGCTCATTTGTTTCCTCCCACATCAAAAAATGCGCGCACATTCGGTTCTTCCGAGGCCCGCATTTCGGCAACACTCCCAGAAGCGACAATTTTCCGATGGGCCAACATGGCGATGGAATCGGATACTCGAAAAACACTGTTCATGTCGTGAGTCACCACAATGGAGGTGCAACCCAAATGCTTGTTCATGGAAATAATCAACTCGTCAATAACCCGCGTGCTGATCGGATCCAACCCCGTGGTGGGCTCGTCCCACAAAATGACTTTGGGGGTTGTCATGATGGCGCGGGCCAAGCCAACACGCTTGCGCATGCCGCCCGATAAGTCCGAAGGCTGCATGGACTCAACCCCCGGCAAATTGACCAGCTCCAAAGTCCTGGCAACACGCTGGGCAATCTCTTTTTCAGACAACTCGGGCATATGCTCGCGCAAAGGGTAGGCGAGGTTTTCTCCCACGGACAGCGAATCAAACAAAGCAGCACCTTGAAAAACCATGGCAATCTCTTTGCGGATTTCCCGGAGCTCTTTTTCTGGCAACTGAGAAACTTCCACATTCTCATAAAAAACACGGCCCTTGTCAGGGAACATGAGGCCAATGAGACACTTCAAAAGCACACTCTTGCCGCAGCCGGAGCCACCAATCACCGCCATCGTCTGGCCGCGATAAATGTTGAGAGACAAGCCTTCATAAATGGGTTTGTCGCCAAACGCCAAATGCAAGTCCTCAAAGCGGATGAGTGGCTCCTGATTCATAGCGACAAAAACAACTTGGTTAAGAAAAAGTCGGAAAGGCAAACCGACACGGCAATGATGGCCACGGTTTCTGTCGTGGCTTTGCCGACGCCTTCTGTTCCGCCCTGGACATGGAAACCTTTGTAGCAACCCACCACGCCGATGATTCCGCCAAAAACAAAACTCTTGCCGATGCCGGACGTGAAATCCAAAATCGTCGCCGTCACGACAATGGAGCGATAGAATTCTGTGTAGGAAAGGCCGTATTCAGCATGTGCAATCCACGCGCCTGCCACCAAACCCACCACGTCCGCAAGCGTGGTCAGCACAGGGAAGATGAACAAACAAGCCAACACGCGCGGCGTCACAAGCTTTTTGATCGGATCTGCGCCCAAGGCGCGAATGGCATCCAATTGCTCGGTGACTTTCATGGAGCCCAACTCGGCCGTAATGCCGGAGCCGACGCGCGCGCCCACCGTGAGGGCTGTCAGCACGGGGCCCAACTCGCGAAACAATGTCAGCACCACCACTTTCCCAACCGTGTGCAACACTCCAAAGCGCGACATGAAAAATGCAAACTGCAAGGTAATCACCAGGCCTGCAAAAATGGCCGTCAACAGCGCAATGGACAGAGACTTCATACCGAAGACTTCGACTTGGTAGGCCACATCCCTCAAAGCAAAAGGGCGCCGAAACGCACGGAGGCAGGCGCGCGTCCCCATGAGTACCATGCCGCCCAGCTCACGGATGAGCTGCTCTATAAAAATTTTCCCTCTGAAAATTCGACGCGGCTTCAAAGCAGGCTCAGGTGTCATTGAAACCTCACCTTGAATTCAGAAACCATGCGCTCAAACTCGCCGCGCCAAAGCTCCCCTTTGCCCAGGGGGGCAATATAGGACACGTCAAAAATGCAGCCGTCTTTTTTGAAGACAAATAAGTCCAACTCGCGGGCTACGCCGTCCATTTTCGCCACATAGCGAGAGCTCAAACCCTCGCGGCCATCCACCTTGCGTCTTTCGCTCTGAAGCTTTTCGCGCTCTGTGAAACCTATCAACAAGTGCTGCGTCAACACTTCCAGGGGAGGATCTCCATGCTCTTTGCAGGTCGCATTCAGCGCGAGCAAAAAGCCCCCTTCCCGACTCGCAAAGGCTACGTCGTTTCCTGAAACCCCCACCTGCTTCCAATGCGCCATGTCCGGCTTCGCCACGTGGTAGCGCATATTCCCCTTCTCGAAAACCTCCCCCTTCAAACGCCCATGAGAGCAAGCCAACGCCCACAAGCCCAAAAGCACAACAGCAAACACCCTCCTCTTGAATGTCATGGCGATACCCTGGCTGCTGAACAATGGCCTCTGCTCTGAAAAAAATCTCTTTTTCCGGACGATTGAAGCTGCATAACCACAAAAAAACATCACCCACAAGCAGTAAGTGGAAGACATGCTGCCTGCGGGTTTCAGGGACAGGCGGCTTGAGGTTCCAGCATGTGAAGCCGTTGACATGCCTGCTTTGCTTCCTGCGTCTTCCCAAGTTTGTGGGCAAGCTGCGCTGTTTGCTTTTGCAGGAGCGGATTTTGCTTTCCTGCAGGCTCGTCCGCCAACACCCAGTAGATCTCAAATGCCTCCGTGTCTCTTCCTACCTCCACCAAAAGCGCCGCAAGCGCCTGCAGGCGTTCCGCAGAGCTTTCGTCTATCAGCTCCAACGCCTTTTGCACATGCGCCTGCAAACAGCTTGGCTCCTGAAGGCGCTTGCACATATGGGCCAGCAGCAAATGAAAAGAAACCTTTTCATGGGGAGGCGCTTTTTCAAGGCCGCGCTCCAGGGTTTTTTGGGCGCGGGAGGTGTCCTTTTCGCGTTCATAGAGCGCGCTGAGCGCTTCCCAATAATATGCCTCCTGGGGGTTGGTTTTGACAGCCTCTTCAAGCGCCTGGATGGCCTGGGGGAAGGCGCCTGCTTGTACATGTGCATGCGCGATGAGCTCCCATAAGAAAGAAGGCTCCTTCATTGCGGGCAGCAGGGACTCAAGCCAGGGGACTGCCTCATGGGCACGGCCATGCATATTCATGGCCTCCACGGCCTGAAAAACAGCGTCGGCTTGACGCAGCGGCAAGGCCTGCTCAGCAGCCTCTTTGAAATGCCTGAGCGCTACGTCAACGTCTCCTGCCGCCAAAAAACATTCGGCCATGCTTTGACGCACTTCCATGTTTTTGGGTTGCAGACTCAAAACCTTTTCAAAAGCCTCTTGGGCCTTGGCGCATTCCTTTTTGTTTTGAAGCAATTCCCCTTTGTGTTGCCACAAATCCGCCCTCTCGGGTTGGCTTTTCAAGGCGGCATCCAAAAGAGGCAATGCCTCATCAAACCGCAATTCAACCATGGCCAAAAGCGCCCACAGCGTGGGCAGGCGTTTGTCCTTGGGGTGAAGCTTGGCCAAGGCTGTCATGTGCTCTCGCGCTCTTAGGGAGTCGCGGCTGTCAATGGCCTCAAAAGCCAAGAGGTAGAGCCCTTCAATGTGGGCTTGCTTGTCGGCATTGTTTGTACACTGGCAAGATGCTGCCAAAATCAACCACAGCAACAGGAAATGTTTCACTTAAAAACCCTTGCGTCTAAACCTCAAACCCATCATCAGCATCAGGCACAAACCCCACAAAAGCCCCTGTGAAGTGCCCGCCACATCGCATCCACATCCACTGGAAGAATTCCCAGGAAGTGCTGAAGGCTCATTCGGCTTCAGCTCTCCCAACTGGATGCCGCCTTCCAGGGGGTTCTCCTCTTCTCTTTCCGGGCCCAGGCACTGGCCTTGCTCGCAGCGCGTGGAACCCACAGGACACTCCTCCACAGCATTGCACGGCGGCACGCAGGCTTTGCCTTGATCGACCAGCGCGCATTGCAGACTTTCAAAACACCTCGCGCGCGACTCACAACGGTTCAGACACAGCATTTCGCCCTCGCCCAAAGAAACGCAGGCGCTTCCTGAGGGACAAGGCGGCTCCCCCGGGCGACACCGGGCCGTGCAAAGCTTTTTGGACAAGGAAGGCAATTGCCAGCATTTTTGTCCTGTGCTGCAGTCTTCGTCTTCCAGGCACACATCCCCTATGCGTGCACTGGTGTTCTGCTGCGGCATGCAACGGCCATCCCACTCGCGGCAGACATAGCCTGCTGCACACCCTCCGCGAACACATTGTGCCAGACACACGCCTTCATCCTCAGAGATGTTGGGGTAGCAAACATAGCCTGTCCTGCAATCATTGCCGCGCACGGCGCAGCTTTTCAGGCATGTGTTGTCGCCCGAGATCGCAGCGCATATGCTGCCTTCAGGGCATTCTTGCGTGTTGCATTCCTGGCTGCAATAGCCACCGGGCCACGTCCAATTCAATTGGGTGTTGGTCAAGCAACGGGCATTCGACAAAGTCGAACAAGACGGCGAAGGGCAAGCTTCCCCTACAGGAGTGTCCGGGAGGTTGGGCAACAAACACCTTCCCTGCCCTGGAGAAGTCCCAAACTCTTTGCACTGCATCGGCATGGGGCAAAGGGCCCCCACACCCAAGGGGCAAGAGGGCGCGCAATAGCCTCGCATGACACCCGGCTTGTGCACCGCCTGGACAATGCAGAGCATCCCGCTGGCACAATCCTCTGCTGTGTCGCAACGCGCCCCGGCGCCACGCAGGGGGTAGAGGGACTGGAGGGCCGTTCTGTCCAGAATGTCCAGCTGTCTGCGCCATTCTCCTTTCCCCAGCCATGCGTACATCACCGAGCCTGTCTCGTTCCAATAGGTTCTGTTCTCCAACCCCAGGCAGTGGCCTATGTCGTGAATGAGGACGCTTTGCAGGTCCATGGGGCGAAGCTCGTTGGGCACCTCTTCGGAGGGCGGCAGGGTGCTCCATAAAAAATCCGCGGCATTCAACACAATGTCGCAAGTCTTCAGCACGCCTGCGGCATACCTTGGGACAGCGATGGAGTATTTCCATGGGTCAAACCCGGCGTAACGATAGAGCGGATCATCCTTTCTTGTGACAAAAATGGGCAAGACGGAATGCAGATCGTTCAGCTCGCGAAAAGAGCTGATTTCAAGAAGCTGAAATTTCAAACGCGAGCCGGCACTGCCCCAGGCATTCAAGGCCGCACGGGCTGCGGCCCCCACGACTTCCTGGCTTAAGCCCGCGGCGGCAGGACCTTCATGGAAGAGGACAACATCCCCCTCATCACCTATGAAGCGATAGTCCCACCCCCAGGCTTGCGCCCAGGCCACCTCCCCCTGGAGACAAAAGAACAGGGCGGCATAGCCTAAAAAGTGTTTGAGAAAACGCATACAAGGGAGGCTAGCACATTCACCTCAACGAAGGGAGACTCTTGACTGGCTTATGCCAACAACCCTGCTCTGCTCTCAAAACAACCGGCTCCCGTTGGAGCCGGTCTCGAAACCTTCAGCCATGAAAGCTTATTCTTCGATGCAGGGCTCTGCTTCGTCGTCCCTGTAGATGGAATTCAGGTAGCGTGCCAGAAAACTCTTGGTTTTGAGCTCCACCTGGCGCACGCGCTCCCGGGAAACACCCCAGCGCTGGCCTAACTCCTCCAAAGTCCTGGGCTTGTCCTGCGTCAGGCGCTCCTGGAGGATGTCCCAACCCAAGTCCCCCAGGCGCTTTTTGACGCGCCCGAGCGCCTGAATGACTTCCTGGTTCCGCTCCCTGCGCAAAAAACGAACATCCGCCGTCGGGCTTGTGTCTTCAAGCCTGTCCAAATAGGTGGTTTCCGAATCCTCCTCCACCGTGTTGTCCAGCGAAAAATCCACCATGGAGGCACGCTCAGCCTCGCCACCACGGACCTGGCTGCGGTTGTCCTTCAAATACCGCGTAATATAAGCCCGAATCCACCACACGGCGTAGGTCGCAAACCGAACATTCTTCTTCGGATCGAAATGCTCTATGGCCTTCATTAAGCCCACGTTGCCTTCCTGGACCAGGTCATCCAAGCGCGCACCACGGTTAGAAAATCTCTTGGCAATGGCCACCACAAACGGAAGGTTGCTTGCCGCGAGCGCATGGCGCGCAGAAATGTCCCCTTGGCGCGCCCTGTGGGTTAACTCATACTCCTCCTCCCGGGCCAATTGCTTGTGGCCCCCCAACCCCTTTAAATAAAAAGACAACCCCTCTGTTTCCGTTTTGCCACGCGCCACTTTTGGAGAACGCTCTCGAGCCTTCTCACCTGCAAACAAACCAAGGTCGCTCTCTTCAGTCTCTTCAAAAAAAACTCTTTCCTCTGCGGAAGCATCGGACGAAAACATGAAACCCCTCCTGCAAATTAAATCAGTTCATTTCCAAAAACGAAAACTCACTGAATTGCTTAGCAAGAGACGAGCCATCAAATACAAGATTGCAACCATATGATTTTTATGAAGTAAATTTTTTGCGTGAAGTTTTGTCCCAGGGTCAGGAATACCTATGAGGTCAAATAAAACCCATATATCTAAACAACTACAATGCGGAACAGTGACAATGACTCACAATGCTGGACAATGCTGGACATTGTTAGACAACAATGGACAATGCTGGACATTTTCACCCATAAGCCTATGCGCAGAGCAGTCTGTCATGGATTTGGGCTGCACTGCGACATTCCCCCTCAACACATATTTTCGGGACAACGAAGTTTGTTAGTCTATAAAGTTGTGCTTCAGGTTCTATAAACACGACGGTTCGGAAGCACAACCCAATGGCTCCGGCCGGCTGTTAATTCGCAACCACAAGGCCTCTTGCCATGACTTTTCTGTTTTGAAGGTTCCTTCATAGGCTTCAACATGTGTCCAGGCATCCACACAACCGGGCCTGCGCAGACGCAGACAACACTGCCTGGCTTGAAGAATGCATGCGGCTCCCTGCGCATCCAGCTGGGTCCACAGCGCCTGCGCAATGTTTTTGGCCACGTCTTCCTGCAAGCTTAAGCGGTGCGCAAAACCCGCCAACACGGCTGCCAGTTGACCAAAACCCGCAATGCTTTCAGAAGGCACATAGGCCATGTGCGCGTAGCCTTCGTAGGGCAAAAGGTGGTGTGGGCACATCGAGTGAAAGCGGAGGTGGTGGACCAGCACCATCTGCCCCTCCCTGCCCGGTGAGGGAAACCGCTCTTCGAGAAGTTGCCTGGGAGAGCAGGCATAGCCGTCCAGAAAATTCTCCAGCCACATTTGCGTGACACGCTGGGGTGTCTTTTGCAATTCGGAGTGCTCCAGACTGAAGCCTGCTGCCTGCAAAAAATCCGCTACGGCCTTCTCCATCGCCCTGGGGTTCGGCTTTAAGGTTTGCGCAATCTCACCGAGTCGTCGGGGGTTTCCCATAAAACCAATTCCTTTAAGTTTTTTAATTCGGGCTCAAGGCGCTCCCAAAACCACAACACCATGTTTTCGGCTGTCGGGTTTTCGAGAAGGTCGTTGATGTTGTGGTGGTCTGCCTCGGCCAGGCAGCTGTCCCATACTTTTTTTCTTAGGGCCTCAAAGTCCATCACCATGCCGCTTTCCTTGTCCGGAAAGCCTGCCAGGGTGACTTTCAAACGGTAGTTGTGTCCATGCAGGCGCCTGCATGCCCCCGCATGGCGCGGGAGGTGGTGGGCGGAAGAAAATTGAAGCTCCACAGAAATTTCCATTTCCATGCACTCCTCATTAGCGTCATGGCTTTTGAGGAGGCAAGTCGGCAGCTCATTTTTTTTCGCGCCCAAAGCAAAAGCGCTTCTGTGTCTTGCAAGCTGTTATAGAAAACGCTCAGAATGAATCTGCCTTGGATGTCCAGAGAATGGGGAATGATGTTGGCTCAAGCGGCCATGGACGCGGGCCTGTTGATAACGGATGCAGCAACGGGGGAGAAGACGCCCATTCCCCTCTCTCTGAATCCCACGGTGGTGTCCACTGCCGACCTTCAGCTGTGCCAAAAGCTTGCCCACCACCTCATGAGTGCGGGGGTGAAAATGGCCTATGCCTTGCGCAACGGCGCTCTGGAGGAACGCATTTGGAAAGCCCTTTCGCCCCTCGAAAAAAGCCTCCTGCGCCCAAGCCCGCCCGTGCTGGCCACCGCGCGCGTGGACTGCTTTCCCTCCGAGGGGAAACTTTGGGCCCTGGAGCTCAACGCCACCATTCCTGCCATGCAGGTATATTCAGATCTTGCCGCCGCCCAAACCATCGCCGCCCACGGACGGCGCCTGAATATGGAGGCGCGTACCATCGCCCAACTCCAGGACGATAACGGCTCCAATGTCCGGGCACTCTGGGAAGGCCTGCTGTCGGCCTATGCGCAGCAGCGCCCCCGGCAACAGCCTGAGCGCCTGGGCATTTTGTGCCGCAGGAACGATGCGCAACTGGCGGAGCTGCTGTATTTAAAAAACGCTTTCTCCCGCTTTGGCCTCACAACGGACTTGCTGCATCCGGACCAACTCGAAGACAAAGAGGGCTTTTGGGCCAACGGAAAATTCTATGACTTGGTGTATCGCCACTTCTTCGTGCACCGCCTCGAAGAAAAACGCGAAGGCCATGCCCTCCTTCGAAACCTCCTTGCCCAAGCCTGTGGAGAAGGTGCCCCCCCCTCGAAAACCCTCGTTTTCAACCCCCCCGCTGCCCCTGTGGAAGTGAAGGCCACCTTCGCCCTCCTCTCGGAGTCTGTGGACAACGAGGCCTTGGCTGCACGGGCCAAACTCAGCCCGCAGGAACGTGAGGCCATCGCAGGGCTGGTCCCCTGGACGCGCCTCTTTCAGGAAAAGTCCTTGCTGGAATGCGTTCAGCAAGCGCCTGAGCGCTACGTGCTTAAAAAAAATTGGAGCTACGGCGGAAAGGCCGTGTTTGTCGGCAAAACCCGCTTTGAGCCCGACTTTGAAGCGCGCTGCCTCCAGGTTTTTGGCAAGCCGCTTTCCTGGGAGGCCCTCTGTGAGCGCGCTTTTGAAAGCCTGGACGGGGGCGGCTATGTCGTCCAGGAGATGATTGAAAATACCCCAACCCGGCATGTGTTGTGCACGCCTTCGGGGGTTTCTTCCTGCCAGCTGTTTGTGGACTTCTCCCTCTTCTCCTCCGTTGGAATCCACCCCCTGCCCCCCTGGGGCGGCGTGTGCCGGGGCTCCCTCTCCCAGGTAGTCAACATTCTGGGCGGAGGCGGCCTCGTCCCCCTGCTGCGCGAGGAGGTGGCTAAGCACCTGCAACTGGGAGATTTGCCCCACCGTCTGACCGCTTCCACTTTGCCATGATCTCTTCGTTGGGCTCCGGTTCCGCTCAAGTCATGCACTCAAGTGCACTCCTCTCGCGGAATCCTCGCCCGCCTCGACCTCATGTCAAATTGAAACCGGTCTGTAAAATCGAATCACCTTAACTTGGAAGCGGTCTAGGGCCTCGAAAATGGTTTATTTATTCTTCTGGAAACTCTTAGAGCTGCTTCTGTGGGTTTTTTTGCTTTCCACGAAGTTTCCAGCGCTTAGGCAAAACTGCCAAATGTGGTGGCCTCGGGAGGTGAAGATACCATATATAGTGCTTGTCTACATGTATGTGGCATGTAAAAAGCCATGCCCTCCCCGTTGAAAGCGCCACCCCCACCCAGGAGTTTTGGTTCCATGAATAAGGAAGTCTCGCTTCAAACACCCGCCAGCGCCCCCACAATCCCCACGAAAGGCATGCACATCCGCCGCCTGTTTACAACGCCGGGTGTAGATCCTGCCGATGAGATTGCCTGGGAAATGCATACGGCGGTGATTCATGGCGAAGACGGCAAACCCGTCTTCGAGCAAAAAAACCTCGAAGTCCCCAAGTCCTGGTCCCCCCTGGCGGCCAATGTCGTTGCCTCCAAATATTTTCGCGGCACCCTGGGCACCTCCCAACGCGAATCTTCCGTGCGCCACATGGTCGGCCGCGTCGTGGGCCAGCTGGCCAAATGGGGCGAGGCCGGCGGCTACTTTGCGACCAGCGCGGACAAGGAGGCCTTCGAAGCGGAGCTCAAGCACCTCGTGCTGCGCCAAAAAATGGCCTTCAACTCTCCCGTCTGGTTCAACGTCGGCGTCGAGGAAAAAGCACAATGCTCCGCCTGCTTCATCAACTCTGTCGAAGACTCCATGTCCTCCATTCTCTCTTTGGCCAAAACAGAGGGCATGCTGTTTAAACATGGCTCCGGCACGGGCAGCAATTTGTCGACGCTGCGCTCGTCCAAAGAGTTGCTGGCCGGCGGAGGTACCGCTTCGGGGCCCGTGAGTTTTATGAAAGGCTTTGACGCTTTTGCGGGCGTCATTAAGTCCGGAGGCAAAACGCGCCGCGCGGCCAAAATGGTGATTTTGAATGCAGAGCACCCCGACATTCTGGAATTCATCCGCTGCAAAGCCCAGGAAGAGAAAAAAGCCATGGCCCTCATTCAGGCCGGCTATGACGGCTCCTTCAATGGGGAGGCGTATAACTCCATCTTCTTTCAAAACTCCAACAACTCCGTGCGCGCGACAGACAGCTTCATGCACGCGGTGGAGGCCGACAAAGTGTGGACGACGCTTTCTGTGCGCGACAAAAAACCCATGCAGACACATCAGGCGCGGGAGCTGTTCCATGAAATTGCCAAGGCAACCTGGCTGTGCGGAGACCCGGGCATGCAGTTTGACACCACCATTAACGCCTGGAATACCTGCCCCAACTCCGGCCGCATTAACGCTTCCAACCCCTGCAGCGAGTATATGTTCCTGGACGACTCCGCCTGCAACCTGGCCTCCGTCAACCTGATGACTTTTCGCACCATCGCCGGGGCTTTTGATATCGAAGCTTTCTGCCAGGCCGTGGATATAACACTGCTTGCCATGGAAATTCTGGTGGGGGCTTCCACATACCCAACGGCCAAAATTACTGAAAACTCCCTCGCCTTCCGCCCCCTGGGACTGGGCTTTGCCAATTTGGGTGCCCTCCTTTTGGCCAGCGGCCTCCCCTATGACTCTGACGAAGGGCGCGCCTTCGCAGGGGCCCTGTGCTCCCTCATGGGTGGACGCGCCTATGTGCAGTCCGCCAAAATGGCCGAGCGCTTCGGCCCCTTCGCCGAATATGCCAAAAACCGGGAAGCCATGCTGGGTGTCCTTCGAAAACATGCCCAGGCCTCCCAAAAACTTCCTGCCGACAAACTGGACGCTTCCCTCTGGGAAAAACAAAAAGCTTGCTGGGAAGAAGCCATTGCACTCGGAGAAGTCCACGGCTTTCGCAACGCGCAAACCACGGTGCTCGCGCCGACAGGTACCATCGGCTTTATGATGGATTGTGACACCACGGGCATTGAGCCGGACATCGCGCTCGTCAAATATAAAAAACTCGTGGGCGGCGGCATGCTGAAACTCGTCAACCAGACGGTGCCCATGGCGCTGGAGAAACTGGGCTACCGCCTGGAAGAGGCCAAAGCCATTTTGAGTTATATCGACAAAAACGACAGCATTGAGGGCGCTCCTTTTCTGGAGAACAGGCACTTGCCTGTCTTTGACTGCGCCTTCAAAGCTCGCCAGGGCAAGCGCTGCATTGCGCCCATGGGACACTTGAAAATGATGGCGGCGTGTCAGCCTTTCTTGTCGGGCGCCATTTCCAAAACCGTCAACATGCCCCATGAAACCACGGTGGAGGAAATTGAAGCCACCTACAGGGAGGCCTGGCGCCTGGGCCTGAAGGCCGTGGCCATTTACCGCGACGGCTGCAAGCAAACGCAGCCTGTCACGACGCAAAAGGCCGCGCCACTTGTGGCCAAGGCCACCGAGGAGCGCCTGGCGCGCAAGCGTTTGCCTGCGGAGCGCAAGGCGATTACGCATAAATTTTCGGTGGGGGGCCATGAGGGCTACCTCACCGTCGGCATGTATGAGGACGGCAACCCCGGCGAGTTGTTTATTACCATGGCCAAGGAGGGCAGCACCGTTTCAGGACTCATGGACTCTTTTGCCACGGCCATTTCTTTAACCTTGCAATATGGCGTCCCCCTGCAAGTCCTCGTGGACAAATTCAGCCATACGCGCTTTGAGCCCTCGGGCTTTACCGGTAACCCGGACTTGCCTTTGGCCAAGTCGATTACGGACTATATTTTCAGGTGGCTGGCGCTCAAATTCCTAAGGCCCGAGCCCCAGGCGGAGGAAACCTCCCCCTCCCCTTCCCCGCAAACCTCCTCCCAGCTTAGCCCCTCCACCTTTGTCAACCAGGCGGACTCCCCCCCCTGCCATGTCTGCGGCTCCATTACGGTGCGCAATGGCGCTTGCTATAAATGCCTTAATTGCGGGAGCACGAGTGGCTGCAGTTGAGCCTTGAAGCTTCTTCCTGCCTGCAACAGCCCGGGGCGCGGAGCGCGGGTTTGGCTTACGTGCCTGCGTTTGTGCATGAAAAAGCATTATTTCTTGAAACACTACGTCTAAACTAGGCTAGCTTCCTCGACTGCTTTCTTTGTGGGAATTCCACGCTGAACTTAAGGAACCAACCATGTCACAACCCGTTTCCGAAACACGCATTTCAATGTCTGACCCCACCGCCCTCGGGGTTTTTGGTTTGGCGCTCGTCTGCCTCGTGGCTTCCAGCCAAAAACTGGGACTTACCAGCGGCACCACCCTCCTGTTGCCGTGGACCATTTTTCTGGGTTCTCTGGCGCAACTGTGGGCCTCTTCCATCGACTTTAAAAAGGGCAACTACTTTGGTGCCATCGCGCTGGGCGTCTATGGCCTCTTCTGGATGGCGATGGCCCTCAACTGGACCCTGAACCTGGCTGTCTCCCTCGAGTGGCTTGCACCCCTCAAACCCTTCGTGGATACCAAACAAGTCGGCGTGGCTTTCATCGGCTATATGATCTTCTCCATCTTCATTATGATTGCGGCCGCCGAAGCCAACAAATGCTTCTTTGCCATTCTCGCACTCATCAACGTCTTGTTCTTCTCGCTCGCCATGGAAAGGTTTGGCGTTGTGCCGGCGGTTTTCGGAAAAGTCGGCGCCGTGACGGAGCTCATCATTTCCTTGCTGGGCTTTTATGCCTGCGGCGCTAACTTCCTGAACAACTTCTTTGGGCGTACCGTGTTGAGCCTCGGGAAGCCCATGGGTTGGATCCGCAAAGGCCCCTGAAGGGTCTTTTCTGCTTGCACGGCTTTTTTTGCCTCAAACAGCTGTTTTGTGTTTGAGGCTTTTTGTTTTTAAAGAAAGCGCACCAGCTTGGAGAAGTCGCGCCGCCATATGGGCACCTCTGTGTGCTGGGGGCTTTTGTAGCCCAAAGCAATGACCATGACGACGCTTTGGGTTTGAAATTCCAGCCCCAAAAGCTCCCCCACCTGACGCAAGGCTTCCGGGCCCCACCCGCCCTCCAGCGGACAACTCGCAAGCCCCCGAGCGCTCGCAGAAAGCATGAAGTTTTCACAAGACAACGCGGCGCTTTTTGTTGCCCATACGCGCAACTCCTCCCGGGGCAACCCAAAGGCACTGGCAAGCATGGCCATTTTTTTGGAAGCAACTTCCTTGTGCGTCTCGTTGAATTCAGGACGCCCAAAAACCCAGGCGAGGTATTCTTTCGAAGTCTCCGGCCAGTCACCCCAACAAGCTACGTTGACACATAAAACGGGAGCGGTGGTGGCTGCCGGTTGCTTGTTCAGGCACTGGGCCAGCTTCTCCCGCAGGGGAGGCGTCTGCACCACATACCAGCGGTAGGGCTGCATGTTCATGCTGGAGGGTGCCCAAATGGCGTCTTCCAAAATCGCCTGGAGCACCGTCTGTGGAACGGGTTTGTCTTCAAACAGCCGGATGGAGCGCCGGTTGCGGATGGTTTCTAATATGCGTTCGGACATGGTCCCTCCTGAATGTTAAAGCTGGGCTCGTGGATAGGAGCCCAGCACCTTGAAGAGGATGCTGGCTTTTTTCATCTCCTCCAAGGCTTCGGCCAGCACGGCCTCTTCCACATGGCCCTCAATGTCCAAAAAGAAAACATAGTTCCACAGGCCACGCTTCGAGGGCCGCGACTCAATTTTGGACATGCTGATGCCATGTTTTGCCAAAGGCTCCAGCAAGCGCACCAGCGTGCCGGGCTTGTCGTGACTCGAAGCCAGCAGGCTGGTTTTGTCTTTCCCTGTGGGGGCTTGTCGTTGGTTTCCAAGAATCAAAAAGCGCGTCGTGTTGTTGGGCTCATCTTCCAAGTGCGAATCCACAATGGGCAGGCCGTAAATTTCCGAAGCGCTTTTTCCTGCAATGGCGGCCGCCTTTTTTTCTTTGGCGGCAATGCGCACCGCCTCGGCGTTGCTGGAAGAGGCGACACATTCTGCATGCGGCAAATGTCGTTGCAGCCAAAGACGGCACTGCGCCAGAGGCTGCGGGTGGGAATAGACGCGGGCAATGTTTTCAAGCTTCGTTTCTTGGCTCAACAAATGGTGGTGAATGCGCAGCAAAGTCTCACCGCAAATGGACAAGGGACTTTGCAAAAACATGTCCAGCGTGTGGCTGACAATGCCTTCCGTGGAATTTTCAACGGGGACAACGCCGAAGTCCACCTCCCCACACTCTGTCCTTCGAAATACATCGCTGATGGAAACCTCCGAAACAGCCCCCACCGAGGAGCCAAAATATTTGAGCGCCGCCGTATGCGTATACGTCCCTTCCGGCCCCAAATAAGCCACCCTCAGAGGCTTTTCCAAGGCCAGACAAGCCGACATCAATTCCAAATACCAGTGACGCAAAAACCCCCCCGGCAACGGCCCTGGGTTTGCCCCCTCCACTTTCTGGAGTACCTCCGCCTCCCTCTCCGGGTTCCAAAAAGAAACTTGCCCTGCGCTTTTTTTCACTTCGCCAATGGCCTGCGCATAGCGGGCACGCTGGCTGACAAGGCGCAAAACCTCCTGGTCAATCTCGTCAATCTCCCTGCGCAAACGGGCCAATTCCTCTTCGGTGGCCATCATTCCTCCCTCAAAAAAAAGCCGCCCGGAAAACCAGACGGCCTTCAACTATTTTTTTTGGGTGTCTTTGGCCCAGGCCATCATTTTCCGAAGCTTCGCCCCCGTTTCCTCAATGGGGTGTGTCTTCGCCTTCTCCCGCATTCTCAAAAATTGGGCTCCGCCGGACTGGGTCTCTTCAATCCACTCCCGGGCGAATTGCCCACTTTGAATTTCCTGCAGCACCTTCTTCATCTCTGCGCGGACAGCCTCGTTAATGACGCGAGGGCCACGTGTGTAGTCGCCATATTCGGCTGTGTCGGAAATGGAATAGCGCATCCAACTGAGGCCGCCCTCATACATCATGTCAACAATCAGCTTCAATTCGTGCAAGCACTCGAAATAGGCACTCTCGGGTTGGTAGCCTGCTTCCACCAAAGTTTCAAAACCCGCCAGCACCAGGGCCGAAGCGCCACCACACAAAACCGCTTGCTCGCCGAATAAGTCGGTCTCCGTCTCTTCCTTAAACGTCGTCTCCAGCACCCCTGCGCGCATACAGCCAATGCCGCAGGCATAGGAAAGCCCCAGGGCATGCGCGTTGCCTGTTGCGTCCTGGTGCACCGCAATGAGGCCGGGGGTGCCCTGGCCGTTTTCAAACAGGCGGCGGACTTGGTGGCCGGGAGACTTGGGGGCAATGAGCAATACATCCACGTCTGCAGGCGGAACAATGCGCCCATAGTGAATGCTGAAGCCGTGCGCGAAAAGCAAGGCCTTGCCCGAAGTCATATAAGGCGCAATTTCTGCCTCATAGAGTTGTTTTTGTCCCTGGTCCGGCGTCAGAAGCATGACAAGGTCCGCCTCACGCGCAGCCTCAGAAACGCCGAGCACCCGAAGTCCTGCGGCCTGGGCCTTGGCTGCCGACGCGCTCTCCTTGCGAAGGCCAACGCGAACGTCAACACCAGAGTCTTTCAAATTCAGAGCGTGGGCGTGGCCTTGGCTGCCGTAGCCTATGATGGCTACTTTGCGTGCTTTGATGAGCTCAAGGCTGGTGTCCGTGCTATAAAAAACCTTTGCCATTTTCTCTCCTAGCTTTCTGCTGAAATGATGGTTTGAGAGCCGCTCTCGAGGGCAATGCGCCCCGTTCGACAAAGCTCTTGAATGCGGAATTTTTTAAGCTGCAGTTCCAAAGCATCCAGCCTCTCGTTGGAGCCTGTTGCTTCAATCAACATGGAGCCCATGGAAACATCGACAATCCGCGCATTGTATACCTCAAGCAATGCGCTCAACTCCATGTGGCTGGCTTCCGGTGTCGAAATTTTGACGAGCATCAGCTCCCGCTCAACAAGTTTTCTGGGCTGAAGCTCGACAGCTTTCACCACGGGCAACAACTTTTGGACTTGCCGAATCATCTGCTCAATGGGTTTGTGCAGCTGAACGACGACCGTCATCCTTGAATATTCCGGACGCTCCGTGGGGCCAACGGCGAGGCTTTCAATGTTCCACCCGCGCCTTGAAAACAAACCCGCTACGCGAAACAAGACACCGGGTTTGTTGGCGACGAGCAGGCTGATGGTGTGCGTGCTGGAGTGTGAAGTTGTCATCGTTTGCCTCCCAACATTTCGTCCAGAGCAGCTCCAGGGGCCACCATGGGGTAACAGGATTCTTCTTCCTTGGTGCGCACGTCCACAATGCAGGGGCCTGCTTTGTGAGAGAGCGCCTTTTGCAGCGTCGGTTCCAAGTCTTCAAGTGTCGAGCAACGCAAACCCAAACATCCATAGGCTTCTGCCAGCTTCACAAAATCCGGACAGTCTCCCAGCAAAACTTCACTCTTCCTGTTTTCATAGAAGAGCTCCTGCCATTGGCGCACCATCCCCAAATACAGGTTGTTGAGGATGAAAATTTTGATGGGAAGTTTGAGTTTGGAGGCCACCGCCAACTCTTGCAAAGTCATCTGAAAGCTGCCGTCTCCATCAATGCCAATCACCATTTTATCCGGGGCGCCCAGCTGAGCTCCAATGGCAGCAGGCAGGCAAAAGCCCATGGTGCCCAAACCACCGGAGCTGATGAATTGCCGTGGGTAGTCCACTTTATAGTATTGGGCGGCAAACATCTGGTGCTCTCCCACGCCTGTCACGACAACAGCTTTGCCTTTGGTGAGTTGGTAGAGCAAATCCACCACCTTTTGCGGCAGCAAAGGCTCCTTGGGGTTTTGCACATAGCTCACCGGGTTTTGTTGGCGCCAGGTATCCACTTGCGCTCTCCAGGCAGAAATGTCCTGGCGGCCTTTTGCATAGAGGGCTTCCAGCTGCTCGGTGAGTTTGGGCAACACCTCTTTCACATCCCCCAGCAGGCCAACATCCACCTTCACGTTTTTTGAAATTTCTGCCAAGTCAATGTCCAGGTGCAAAATTTTGGCATCCGGAGCAAATGCCGTCAGGCGCCCTGTCACGCGATCATCAAAACGCGCACCAATTCCAAACATCAAGTCCGAGCCTTGCACGGCATAGTTGGCATAGCGGGAGCCGTGCATGCCAAACATGCCCAAATTCAGCGGATGCGTTTCAGGAATGGCACCCTTGCCGTGTATGGTTGTCACCACAGGAGCGTTGACAAGCTCTGCAAAGCGCAGCACCTCGGCATAGGCGTTGGAAACATGAATGCCGCCGCCTAAATATAAAACGGGTTGCTTGGCTTTTGAAATCAGCCGGGCGGCCTCAACAATTTTGGGCCCCAAATCCGCGGCTTGGTTTTTGAAGCTTTTGAATTCTTCGTCTTCTTCTATGCCGTCATAGTCAAACTCAATTTCCGCGGCCTGGACGTCTTTGGGAATGTCCACCAGCACAGGTCCGGGGCGTCCTGTTCTTGCAACATGAAATGCAAGCTTCATGACGCGCACAATCTCATTGGGATCTGTCACCAGCCAGTTGTGTTTCGTCACGGGCATGGTGATGCCGGTGATGTCGACTTCCTGGAATGCGTCTGAGCCCAGAAGCGAGCGCGCAACGTTCCCCGTCAGCGCCACCAAGGGCACCGAGTCCAAATAGGCATCCGCAAGCCCCGTCACCAGGTTGGTGGCTCCCGGGCCAGAAGTGCCGATGCAAACGCCCACCTCCCCTGTCGCGCGCGCATAGCCTTCGGCCATGTGAGCGCCGCCTTGCTCGTGGCGCACCAGGATATGCTGAAACTTCTTCGAGCCATAAATCGCATCATACAGCGGAAGCACCGCACCGCCGGGGACGCCAAACACATAGCGCGCCCCCTCCAGCTCAAGGCAACGCACAATCGCTTGTGCACCCGTCATTTTTTTCTTCGCCATAAATATATCCATGAAAACGAAAACTGCCTGAACACACTCTCGCGCCAGCCCTCAAGAAACTTTTTGAAAAACTCAAACCTGAGACGAAGCTGATGTGAGCAGCCATGCCTCTACACTACGCCCTACTTCTGAAGTCGACAAGGGGGAGGCTTTTGTCAAGTCCGCCGTCAATGCACCCTTTTGAATGCTTTGAGAAATGGCCTCCTCCAATGCCATAGCCTCCCTCTCAAGCCCCAGGGAGTAGCGCAACAACATGGCCGCGCTGGACAAAGTGCCATAGGGGTTGGCGATGCCTTTCCCTGCAATGTCGGGGGCGGAGCCGTGAATGGGCTCATAGAGTCCCAGCTTTCCCTCCCCTAAAGAGGCGGATGGCAACAGGCCAATGGAGCCCGACAGCATGGAAGCTTCGTCGGTGAGAATGTCGCCAAACATGTTCTCCGTCACAATGACGTCAAAATCCGTCGGGCGCCGAATCAGGTGCATGGCGCAGGCATCCACAAGGAGGTGCTCAAATTCAAGCTCGGGGAATTCTTTGCTCACCACGCGCTCGGCAACTTCTCTCCACAAGCGCGAGGTTTCGAGCACATTGGCCTTGTCCACCGAAGTCAATTTCTTGCGGCGCGACATGGCAAGCACAGCTGCCCTGCGCACAACGCGCTCGACTTCTGCCTCGCTGTAGGTGCATGCGTCCATGGCCCATGTGGCTTCGCGGCGCTTCTCACCAAAGTAGATGCCGCCTGTCAGCTCGCGCACCACCAGCAGGTCCACACCTTCAACAACTTCAGGACGAAACACCGTGTGGTTGAGCAGTGAAGGAAAATTTCGCACGGGGCGCAGGTTGGCAAAAAGCCCCAACTCTTTGCGAAGGCCCAAAAGCCCTTGCTCCGGGCGCACTTTTGAGGAAGGTCCCCATTGGGGGCCGCCCACAGCGCCCAAAAGCACTGCGTGGCTTTGCTTGCACAGCGCCGAGGTTGCACTCGGCAAGGCTTTTCCGGTTTTGTCGATGGCAATTCCGCCTATGTCCGCCTCCTCAAAAATAAAATTGTGCCCAAAAACAGAAGCCACCGCGCTCAAAGCGCGAACCGCCTCGGCAGTTATCTCTGGACCGATGCCATCTCCCGGAAGTGTTGCAATGATTGCTTTCATGCTCGTTTGGCCTCAAATGCTGAAATTTGCGACTCGCAACTTAAAAGAAAACCCAACTCATCCACACCATTCATCAGGCAGTGGCGAGCAAATTTGTCCATCTCAAAAGAAATGCGCTTGCCCGAAGGAAACACCAACACCTGCTCGTCTAAGCGAATCTCCAGGTGAATGCCGGGTTCAGCAAGCAATTCATCGTGAATTTCCGGGCTCACCACAATGGGAAGCAAGCCATTTTTGAGAGCGTTGTTTCGAAAAATATCCGCAATGGAAGTGCTGACAATGGCCTTAAAACCAAAATCCACCAAAGCCCATGGAGCGTGCTCTCGAGAGGAGCCGCATCCAAAATTGTCGCCCGCCACGAGAACGTGTGCACCGGCTGCCACAGACTGGTTTAAAATAAATCCCGGGTTGGGTTTGCCGTCCGGCAAATAGCGCCAGTCGAAAAACAGTTTCTGGCCCAACCCCACTTTGTCGGTCACCTTCATAAAGCGGGCAGGAATAATTTGGTCTGTGTCAATGTTGCGTTGCGGCAACACCACGGTGCGACTTTGAATATGGTTGATGGGGTTCATACCAGCTCCCTTGGATCTGCTATTTTGCCACTCACGGCAGCAGCCGCGGCCGTCAAAGGGCTTGCCAAAAAGGTGCGTCCACCCTTGCCTTGTCTGCCTTCAAAATTGCGGTTGCTGGTGCTGACAGCATATTGCCCGGGACTCAGCTGGTCGCCATTCATCCCAAGGCACATGGAGCAACCCGGCTCCCTCCACTGGGCTCCCGCTGTTTTGAAAATGACGTCCAGGCCTTCTGCCTCGGCTTGTTTTTTGACAGCTTCTGAGCCTGGCACCACCAAGACGCGGACATGGTCCGCCACTCTTCGCCCTTTGAAAATGTGGGCGGCTTCTCTTAAGTCCGAAATGCGCGAGTTGGTGCAGCTGCCGATGAACACGACGTCAATTTTCTGGCCCACAAGGGGTTTGCCGGCTTGCAGCCCCATGTAGCCCAAGGCTTTGGCCAAGGCTTCACGCTCAGCGCCCAAAACTGTGTCCAGAGAAGGAATGTTTTCGGTGACAGCGATGCTCTGCGCAGGGTTGGTTCCAAACGTCAGCATCGGCGCAAGGGTGCTCACATCCACATGCACTTTAGCGTCAAAACGCGCGCCTTCGTCCGTGGCCAGGCCTTTCCATTTCTCAACGGCTTCGTCCCAGGCCTTCCCTGCAGGAGAATGCGGGCGGCCTTTGAGGTAGGCGAAAGTTGTCTCGTCGGGCGAAATGAGCCCGGCGCGCGCACCTGCCTCAATGGACATGTTGCATACTGTCATGCGGCCTTCCATGCTTAATTCGCGAATGGCCTGCCCGGTGTATTCCAAAACAAAACCTGTTCCGCCCCCAAAACCCAGCTTTTGAATGATGGCCAAAATGAGGTCCTTCGCGCCCACATGTGCAGGCAACTTTCCTTCCACATTCACGCGCATGGTTTTGGGTTTGCGCTGCAAGAGGCATTGCGTCGCCAGCACATGGCCCACTTCGCTGGTGCCAATGCCAAAAGCCAGGGCACCAAAAGCGCCGTGCGTGGCGGTGTGGCTGTCGCCGCATACCACCACACGGCCAGGTTGCGTCAAGCCCAGCTCCGGGCCGATGACGTGGACAATGCCCTGGGTTGGACTTCCTTGGCCGTGGAAAGAAATGCCCTGCTCCTTGCAGTTGGCTTCCAGCTTCTCCACCTGCGCCTTTGCCATCTCATCGGCGAAAACGCGGCTTCCATCCGGGTTGGGGGGCGTTGTCGGGGTAGAGTGGTCCACCGTGGCTGTCGTCAAGTCCGGTCGGCGCACCTTGAGGCCACGCGACTTGAGCAAGCTGAAGGCCTGCGGAGAAGTCACTTCATGAATCAGGTGCAAGTCGACATACAGCACGGCCGGTGTGTCGACAGACTCCGGAATGACTAAATGACTCTTCCATATTTTATCGAAAAGCGTTTCTGCCATGGTTGCTTCCAATCTGCTTTCGCTTCGTTCCTAAGGGCTTTTGCTGTCCACTTTTTTCTCGCTGACATCTTCCAGAAGTGCAGCAATGCGGTTGATGGCGTCGAGAAAAGCCACTGTGCTGGCCTCTATAACATCAACACTCACAGAGCGCGCAACATAGGTTTGCGTTCCATGAAGAATTTCGACTGTCACATAGCCCAAGGCGTCTTCGCCTACGCTGACGGCGGATACCTGGTAGTCCTTCAGGTGAACGGCAATGCCGGTCGCCTTCTCAATCGCCCTGTAGACGGCCTCCACGGAGCCGTCCCCTGTCGCAGAAGCTGACTTGGAAAAACCATTGCGGTGTTTGAGTGTCACATTTGCGGTGGGCGAGTCTTTGGTGCCGGACACCAAATGGTAAGACTCGAGTCCCCACACAGGTGTCATCACCGCAGCAATGCGGCCACTCACCAAAGCTTCCAAGTCGGCATCAAACACTTCCTTCTTTTTGTCTGCCAGCAATTTGAAGTCTGCAAACACCGCGTCCAGCTGCTCATCCGAAAGCAAAAAACCCAAATCCAACAAACGCTGACGCAAGGAATGCCTCCCACTGTGCTTGCCAAGCACCAGGTGCGTCTTGCTGATTCCCACATCCTCCGGCCGCATAATTTCATAGGTGCCACGGTGACGCAGCATGCCATGCTGGTGAATGCCCGCTTCGTGCGCAAAAGCATTTTGCCCCACAATGGCCTTGTTTCGCGCAATCGCCAAACCGGTGATGGACGAAACCAAGCGGCTCGTCGGGTAGAGTCGCTCGGTTTTGATGCCCGTCTCCAACCCCCAAAAGTCCTTGCGCGTGCGCAAAGCCATCACCACTTCTTCCAAAGCCGTATTTCCCGCGCGCTCACCAATGCCGTTGACGGCACATTCCACTTGGCGCGCTCCAGCTTTAAGCCCCATCAAAGAGTTCGCAACCGCCATTCCCAAGTCATTGTGGCAGTGGACACTGAGCACCACCTTGTCAATGCCGCGCACATGTTTTCGCAGACGCTCAAAGCAGTCTGAATATTCCTCGGGGGTCGCATAGCCCACGGTGTCCGGAATGTTGAGGGTGGTTGCACCTGCTTCGATGGCTTTCTCAACCACCTCACACAAATAATCCGCCTCCGTTCTCGAGCCGTCTTCTGTTGAAAATTGAACGTCATCAAATGACTCACGTGCTTTTTTGATGGCTTCAACAGATCGACGAAGCACTTCTTGCTTGTCCATTTGCAATTTGAATTCACGGTGCAAGGGGCTGGTCGCCAAAAACAAATGCAAACGCTTTTGGGGCGCATCCTTCAGAGCCTCATAACTTGTGGCAATGTCGTTAAAATGACACCTGCAAAGCCCGCAAATGACAGCCCCCTCCACCTTGCGTGCAATGGTTTGTACGGAGTCAAAATCGCCAGGAGAAGACACGGGAAATCCAACCTCGAGGATGTCAACCCCTAAGTCACGCAGCGCATAGGCCACTTGGAGCTTTTGCTCCTTATTCATGCTTGCGCCCGGAGATTGCTCCCCGTCACGCAACGTCGTATCCAAAATCAAAACGCGATTGCTGGGAGGCTGGCTCATAAGACACCTGACATGGAGCAAAAAAATGCACCACAAGCGCTCCAGAAACTTGCGGCACAGCAAACCCTTCGGCGCCCTCTGCGAAAAGAATTTTGCATTAAGCCAAAAAACCACCTGCAAGTCAACCTCGCCTGCGCCTTGGGTTTGTGCTCTTCTTGCCATAGCTGCTGCAGCCCCATTGCAAGCATGACGTTATCCAGCTTAGAAGCGCTTCATGTCTTCAAACAGCGCTCGCAAAACATCCATTCAGACAAGCCATGCTCCGGAAGCTTTGGGCCCTTATAGCCAGGCCATTCAAGCAGGCCCCTGGCTTTTTCTCTCGGGGCAAATCCCCTTGTTGCCCTCCGGACAACTTTGTCCTGGCGGCATTCGAGAACAAACCCGGCAAGTTTTGCACAACATGCAAGCTGTCCTGGAAGCCGCCGGGGGCACGCTGCAGGAGGTTACGCAAACAACTTGCTACCTTTGCTCACTGGACGACTTCCAAGCCTTCAACGAAGTCTATGCGCAGCATTTTGCAGCCCCCTTCCCTGCCCGCGCTACTGTGGAAGTCAAAGCCCTCCCCAAAAACGCGCTCGTGGAAATATCCGCTTTGGCTTATCTGGGCTAAACTGGTCTAGTTTTGCTCTTTGAGCAGCATGTATTCAATGGCATCCACCAAGGCTTGGTAGCTGGCATCCACAATGTTGGTGGCCAGCCCCACCGTGCCCCATGTCTGCGCTTTTTTGTTTCGGCTGCAGATAAGCACGCGTGTCAATGCTTGAGTGCCGTCTTTGGAGCTTAAAATCCGCACCTTGTAGTCCACCAGCTGCATTTCACTCAACACGGGGAAAAAGCGAAGCAGGGCCTTGCGCAATGCATTGTCCAAAGCATTCACGGGGCCGTTTCCTGCAGCCGCCGTATGCTCAACCTCGCCGCCTACCGCAAGCATGACGGTTGCTTCCGAAAACGGTTTTTCGCTATGCGCATGCTTTGCATCCAGCACGCTGTAGCTTAAGAGCTCAAAAAACACCGGCATCTGCCCCATGGCTTTGCGCATGAGAATTTCGAAGGAGGCTTCCGCGCCTTCATATTCAAAGCCCTGGTTCTCCAGTACCTTAAGGCGCTCCAAAACGCGCAGGGTGCGCTCGTCTTTGGCCTCCAGGTTGAGGCCGAACTCGCCCGCTTTATAGACGAGGTTGCTTCTTCCGGACAAATCCGAAACCAAGACGCGCTGCCTGTTGCCAACAAGCTCCGGCGAAATATGCTCGTAGGTTGTCGAGTCCTTCATCACAGCAGAGACGTGGACACCACCTTTGTGCGCAAAGGCAGAGCGGCCCACATAGGGCTGGCGGTTGTTCGGCGGAATGTTGCCGATTTCAGCAACAAACCCGGAGAGCGCACACAGCTGTTTTAATTTCTCCGCACCCACACAAGAAAAGCCAAGCTTCAGTTGCAAGTTTGGAATGATGGAGCAGAGGTTCGCATTTCCGCAACGCTCACCATAGCCGTTGATGGTGCCTTGCACGTGGCTCGCCCCCGCCAAAACCGCCACCAAAGTGTTTGCAACCGCTGTGTCCGCGTCATTGTGGCAATGGATGCCCAGCTCTGCATCGCCCGTGGCGGATTTGACTTTCTTGACGATGCTTTCTATCTCGTTGGGCAACCTCCCTCCGTTGGTTTCACACAAAACCAAACAATGGGCGCCGGCTGATTTTGCAGCTTCCAACGTCTTTAGGGCATAGGCTGGGTTGGCGACATAGCCATCGAAAAAATGTTCCGCATCATAGAAGACGCAGTCCACATGCGTTTTCAGGTAACGAATGGTGTCGAAAATGAGCTCAACATTTTCTTCAAGAGAAATTCCCAGGCCCTTCGTCACATGCAAGTCCCAACTCTTCCCGAACACCGTCAAGTTGGGGACATTGGCCTTCACCAAAGCTTGAATGCTCTCATCTGTTTCACACCTTGCACGTGCACGCCGTGTGCTGCCAAATGCGGAAACACGCTCCAAAGGGAGCCCGCTTTTGGACAAGAGCTCAAAAAACTCAATGTCCCGTGGATTGCTTCCGGGCCACCCGCCTTCAATGCAATCCATTCCAAAGTCAATGAGCCTGTGCACAATGAGCAGTTTGTCATTGGCCGTGAAGTTGATTTCCTCGCCTTGTGTCCCATCCCTCAGGGTGGTGTCATATAGAAAAATTTTCTTCGCTAAGGTGCTCATTCTATCGGCAACCAAACTGATTGAAGACCTTCTGGCAAGGTTTTTGTGCGCCCGGGTTTTGCTCACCCAGGCCAAGAAACCTTCAGAGCGTTGATGTAGGCTTGCAAAAAAATCTCTCTCAAGGGCGTTGGTTTCCAAGCCAAATGAGGCGCCGAATGGTTTTGCCCAAGCTTTGCGGACTCAGTTGAAAAAGAGCGAGACTTTCTTCGGCAAGCTTCGAAGCCAAAGCTGCACTGTCGCTGTCTTTGTCCAAGTCCAACCATGTAATAACGCCTCCCAGCATGCCCATCATCTCAAAGCTTGTCTGCTTTCGTTGGTTCGATGTTTTGTCAAGTCGCGCGTGTCCTTCAAAAACCTCATCCAGTCCGGCCATGAGGGCTTCATAATTTTCTTCACTCAATTGTCGGCCGTTCAAAACTCTTTCACAGCTCATGAGCCAGAATGCGGCGCTCACGCTCAACTCATTGACACGGTTTCTGCGCTTGGCATCCTCATGCAAAATTCTCAAAACCCTTTTCAACTGCTCTTCAACCAGCTTCCCATCCACTTCAGCCGCCACAAACTTTGCGGTGAGCGCATCAATGGCTTGATGGTTTTCCTTCGCAGTAAAAAACCGGCGTTTGGCTTCCAAAGTTTTTTCATATTTTGATCGCTCAGCATGACGTTCCGCGCGCGCAACAATGCTGTCAATGCGCTTGCGCTCCGCAATGCGACTTTCAAGTTGCACAGGAAAACTCGCGTCTGGAGGAAACAAGCGCGCATGGTGTATCCATGCCTGTCCCCATGCCTGAGGCATCGCCAAAAGCGCGATGAGGCAAACCCACCTGAAAGCTCCAAATTTCAACTCGCGACACATAGAATTTTTCTTCACCTTAAGAATGCCGGACCACCTTTATAAGATTATCGTATGAGGTCGCTTTAAAGTTCCGCCCTTAGATTCAAAAAAACTTTTTTTGTGTTTCTTAAATGAAATCCGTAGATTGCTTATACGTATTGCTTTATATCCAACCATGGCCCGCATTTTGATCGTTGAAGACGAGAGCTGCATTGCTGACACCTTGGTGTTTGCGCTTTCCAGAGAAGGGCACCACGTCCATCATTGTGAATCGGGCCAGCATGCTTTGTCGGCGGCGCTGCAAACAAACTTTGAGCTTGCCATTTTGGATGTGGGGTTGCCGGATATGAGTGGGTTTGAGCTGTTTGTACGGCTTCGACACATTATCCCCTCGGTGCCCATCCTCTTTTTGACGGCTCGCGACCATGAGGTGGACAAAGTTGCCGGACTGGAAATGGGGGCTGATGATTATGTCGTCAAACCTTTTTCTCCACGCGAGGTGGCTGCGCGCATCCGGGCTATTTTAAGGAGAACACAGGAGTCTCCTCCGCCTGACGCTCCTTCAACCAAAACCGTGGGCCCTTTTCTGTTGGACAAAGCAGGCATGCGTGTCCGGTTTTTCAACCAACCTTTGCTGCTGACACGCATTGAGTTTTTGCTTCTAAGCCGTTTGTTGGAAAAACCGGGACATATTTTGACGCGTCAGCAACTGCTCGACCATGTCTGGACAGAGGCTTTGGATGTTTCGGATCGCGTCGTGGATACGCACATCAAAACTTTGCGCGCAAAGCTTCGTGCGATGGATGCAAGCAAAGACTTCATCCAAACCCATCGGGGCTTGGGATATTCTTTTGAGCTCTGAATCATGCAAATAACTCTTCGGGTGTTTTTGGCGTTCTTTTTGATTGTTGGGCTGGCAGCTTTTTTTATCCAGCGCGTCTTCATCAAAGAAGTCAAGCCGGCTGTGCGGCAAGTGATGGAGGAAAATCTCGTCGACACGGCCAATCTCCTGGCTGAACTTGCTGCCCAGGACATGCGCAACCAAACCATGGCTTCGGGGGGTTTTGCTCAAAGCGTGGAGAATTTCTCTCACCGAAAAGTGGATGCGTTGATTTTGGGCTCTCACAAAACAACCCTGAATTATCGAATTCGCATCACCGATGACCAAGGGATTGTTGTGTTCGATTCTGAAAACAAAGAACTCGGAAAAGATTATTCTCGTTGGAACGATGTGCGTCGAACCTTGCAAGGCGCTTATGGCGCACGCTCAACAAGAGATGTTCCTGAAGACGCCAACAGCTCTGTCATGCACGTCGCCGCACCCATTATGGATGGCGACCAAATCATCGGCGTGCTGACTGTTGCGAACCCCAACCGCACTTTGGCCCCAGCCATTGAGCGCGCTGAAAAACGCATCTTCAACTATGGACTTTTGCTGCTGGCTTTGTCTTTGGCCGTCGGCCTGGGCGTCACCCTTTGGCTCTCCCGCTCCCTCAACGCTCTTCGACGTTTTGCAAACGCGGTGATTGAAGGAAAAAAAGCAACGCCCCCCACCCAAGGGGCCAAAGAAATTGTCCAGCTTGGACAAGTCCTCAAAAGCATGAGAGAGCAATTGGAAGGCAAGCAATATGTGGAAAACTATGTGCACCAGCTGGCGCATGAAATAAAAAGTCCCCTCTCAGCCATCGGCGCTTCGGCAGAGCTTTTGGAAGAAGAGCTTCCTGAGTCGGACAAAAAACGTTTTCTGGAAACCATCTCTTCTCAGTCAAAACGACTGTCAACGCTTGTTGAGAAAATGTTGAAACTTGCTGCGTTGGAACATCGGCAAGCGCTTCACAATGCACAGCTTGTCGAGCCTCTCTTGCTGGCACATCGCGTCGCCCAAAACCTTGCGCCCAGTTGTCTTCAGCGCCACATTCAAATTCAGGTCCATTCCACGCCCCAATTGCCTCTCATCCAAGCAGAACCTCTGCTCATTGAACAAGCCATCTTCAATCTCGCAGAAAATGCCGTTCAATTCTCACCGCCCCATGGGCTTGTCTCCATGGATTTGAGCATTCGAGACAATGCTTTGCTCATCACCATTGAGGACCAGGGAGAAGGCATTCCTGACTTTGCTCAAACTCGCCTCTTCGAGCGTTTCTTCTCTCTGGCCAGGCCTCAAGGCGGAACCAAAAGCACCGGGCTTGGCCTTTGCTTTGTCCGGGAAGTTGCCTTGTTGCATAAAGGCAGCCTGGAGCTGGCCAATCGCCCTCAAGGTGGCTGCGTTGCCAGGCTGTCCATTCCTCTCTGAATGCTCTTTCTTTTCGAATTCAGAAAATTTCTTCACACACAACACACACAACGCACACGCATCCAACATCTTCTTTTCACACAAGCATGTTTTTCAAAGGGCATGAAAATCTCTCTCTTGTTTCGTGTTGTGTTGATTGGAAGTTTAACTTTGTTGCTTTTTATTCCTCTTTTTCTGATTCAAGGCCTCATTGAAAGCCGAGTCAGCTACCGCAGTGAAGCCGTCGCATCTGTTGTGCAAAGCTTCGCGGACACACAATCCATCGCCGGGCCGGCGATTGTTATTCCCTATGTCGTCTCCTGGCAGGAGCAGGAAGAGCTTCGCCATGGTGGCCATAAAACTGTCGAGCGCAGCAAGAAACGCTTTCTTGTCTTTTTCCCGGCAGAGCTCAACATTCAAAGTGAATTGCCAACGGCCACGCGGAGCCGTGGAATTTTTAATGTGGAGACGTATCGCTTCGAAGGCTTGCTTCGTGGACGATTTCAGTTTGTGATGCCGAACATCACCTTGCAAAAAGGAGAAACGCTGACTCAGGTTTTCGCTCCGGAATTGGTTTTGAAAGTGCGCGATTTGCGAGGGCTGGTTGGAAGGCCTGTTGTCAATTTCAATGGGGAAACACTCGCCTGGGAAAAGAACACGGAAGCCTCCAGCGCCTTCTTTCCGGCGCTTTATGGCCCTCTTCCCGCGTTGGAGCCTGGACAATCTCTGAAGGCAGAATTCAAAATCAACTTGGCGCTCAACGGCACCCATTCCATCAGCATTGCGCCCATTGCAGACGACAACAATGTTGATATGAAATCTCCATGGCCACACCCTGACTTTCGCGGCGGATTCTTGCCAACAACACGTGAGGTCACCCACAACGGCTTTCATGCCACCTGGAAAGTCTCGTCGCTCTCAAGCCATGCACAGTCGAATTTTGAGTCAAACGAGGCATGGGTGTGGGAAGAGCAAGGTTTGGTGGTGAAGCTCGTCAATCCGGTGGATCCGTATACCCTGGCGACGCGCGCCAGCAAATATGGCTTCTTGTTCATAACGTTAAGCTTCACGGCCTTCTTCTTCATTGAAATTCTCAAAAAACTGCGCGTGCACCCCATGCAATATTTGTTGGTGGGCATGACCATGGCTTTGTTCTTCTTGTTGCTCCTGAGTTTGTCGGAGCACATGCCTTTTGGAATTTCTTATGCCATCGCCTTAGCGGCTTCTTTGGGACTTTTGGCCTTCTACCTTTGTTTTGTTCTGAAGAGTGTGCGCCTGGGGCTGGGGGTTGCGGCCTTGCTCACTTTTCTTTTCTCATGTCTCTATGGACTGCTTCTCAGCGAAGACTATGCCCTCTTGCTGGGTTCTGCGCTCTTGTTTGTGTGCCTTGCTGTGGCCATGGTGCTCTCGCGCAAACTCGACTGGTATACGCTGGGCAACCCCCTCCTCCCGGATGGACTTTCGAAAACATTTTGGCCGCCCTCTCCCCCCAAAATGCCTGAGGAGCCCCCTCCACCTGCTTTTGGGTAGGCAAGCTCCCCCCTTTGAGCGGATGGACTTGAAGCCTTGCTGACAACTTCCGTGCTGTCTTAGGCGGAAGTTGCCTCGGGCAAGGCTTTGTAGCCATCTATCACCAGGCGGACGGCTCCCGTTTCAGGATGAATGACACAACCGTGTATGGGCACGTCTTTGGGCATCAACGGGTGCGTGCGCACGAGCTCAACAGAATTGCGTACGCTGTTTTCCACGTCGCCAAACCCGCACAGCCAATTGTCAATGTCAACGCCTGCAGAGCGCAAGGTGTTCATGCTCTGCTCTGAAATGCCACGGTTGTGCGCTTCCTGGAGAACTTTCGCAGGGTCCGTTGTGGCCATGCCGCAATCATCATGGGCGATGATGCATATTTCGCGAACGCGCAAGGCGTATACGGCGACCACCAGGCTTCGCATGACGGAGCCCCAGGGGTGCACCACCACCGCCCCCGCATTCTTTATCATCTTCATGTCGCCATGTTTCAAACCCAGGGCATTGGGCAACAACTCGATGAGCCGCGTATCCATGCACGCGACGATGGCCAGTTTTTTCTCGGGGAATTTGGCTGTGCGAAAACGCTCGTAGGCTTTGGTCTCAACAAAAACTTTGTTGTGCTCAAGCATTTCATTCAAAAGGGGCATAGGCGGACCTGCTTTGTTTGTAAGTTTTTTGGAAACAAAAAATAGGGGCCCCAAAGCCTAGCAACAAATGCCCTCTGCGCTGCAGGCTTTTTGTTGCTCCCTGCTGTGCCTCCCCCCATGCCGACTTTGAACTCCCCGTCATGAAAGCATATTTTTTGAGGCTATGGCTGTGGAGGCATCCAACGGCAAGCCTTGCTGTCCGTCTCCGACAAAAGCCATTGGCCACCGTGGGGCTCCCTTTGTTCCATCGCTTGTGCGTGCAGCTCGCGACCCAGAGACTTCCCGAGAATCCATACTTGCACGAAGGGAGCGCACGACAATTTTCGCTCGCTCTCAAACAGCCAGGGACGAGAAAGCTCCAAGGAACAAGCGGGAGGCTCCGAATATTCTATTTCGGGCGAAGCACTGCAGATATAGGCCAAAAGAGACAAGAGCGGCAAAACCTCCTCCGAAAAATCCATCTTCAAAAAAACTTCCATGGGCCACTGCACCCCCGCCTTCGCATAAAAGCCGAGCTTTTCTGCAATGGCCCGCTCGGCGGCCTCCTTCACTGTCCAGTTGCCCAAAAAAAGCGCCAAAGACAACATGCCTTGCTCGCTGTCCAACAACAGCCGCAACTCTCGTCGCGCGCCCGACATCTCCCAATTGAGGTGCGCCCAAAAACCATGCAGCTGAAAACCTTGCCAACGCATTCCACGCGTCTCCACATAAAGGCACCACTCCGGCAACCTCAAAAACAACTCCGAAGGCATGCCATCCAAATGAGGCGTCGCCAGCAGCGCATTTTGCAAGTTGGAACCGAAACGCCAAACCCCCTTGGTATAGTTCCACGTGCCCAAGGCGGCCAGCCAGTATACGTCTCTGAGCTTCTCTGGAGGCAGCTTGCGGTAGCCGGACTCGTCACACACGGCGGCATACCACCCGGGCATCGGCAACAGGCACCAGCTCGGCCATGAGGGCAAATCCCTCCCGCGCCTGGCCAACATTCGCTCTACGGCCAAAGAAAATCTGGGATAAAGGCGACCAATCTCTTCCAGATACAGTTCTGACCTTGTCTTCTCTTGAGTGGTTTGAGCACCAAACACGGTGTTACCTCCCATTGTGCTTCAAGGCGTTTCTGTTTAATAATGGTGCCCGTAGCTTGACATCGCACGGTTTTCGACAATGCGTTGATGAAGGCCGGGCGTGAGCGCTCTGGCGCCGCTGAATGCTCTAGCGCCCTACCGCCACTTAATGTTGCAGCCGAGGCTTGGCTTTTGCTCTGTGGGGACAGCCTGGCCTGCCAAAAGCAGCTCCAACACCTGTCTTAAGTCTTTGCCTGAGGGAGGAATGCCGTTTCCCGGGCGGGCATCATCGAGTTGGCCGCGATAGATGCAACAAAGCTTTGCGTCAAACACAGAAAAATCCGGCGTGCACGCGGCGACATAAGCTTTGGCCACCTCTTGCGTGAGGTCGACGAGATAGGGGAATGGAAAGTTTTTTTCCAAGGCCAGGGCTTTCATCTTGTCTGGAGCATCCGCGGGGTAAGCTTCAAAGTCATTGCTGTTGATGACGACAAAACCCACGCCTTTGGGAATATAGTCCCTGGCAAGGGACAAGACAGCATCCCACACATGCTGGACATAAGGACAATGGTTGCAGGCAAAGAGCACAACCGTGGCCTTGGAGCCTTTGAGCTTCGCCAGGGAGAAGTGCTTTTCGCTGACTGCATCCAACAAAGAAAAATCCGGCGCTTGGTAGCCCAGTGGAACAGGCGTCGTCAGTGTTCTGGCCATCGTTGGTCTCCACGTCGTGTGCGTTTCAGAATGTCCGGCATTTCATCATAATCCGCAAAACGGTGTTTGTCAGCGTGGCTAATCCATGCCTCATGGGGCCAACAGAACTTTTCTTGCTTTGCATGCATTCAGTGACTATGTAGCGTCCGGTGCAGATGCTGATGCAGCCCATCTGCCCGTACTGGCATATGGCCTTTACGTTTACATCAACACGACATCAGCGGGGGTGCCCTCGGGGTATGGCTGCCCACATGAGTGAGCCCTGGTTCCCTCGCCTGCCTCGTTTGGGAGTTTGAAATGCAAAGCCAAAGCTTGCTGTATGGTGAAACAACTGGGGACGCGTTCAGCGAAGGGGGTGCAGGAAAAACCCTGTTGCGTATTCACATTGCTTTCGGAGCGCATGTGGATTCCATTCAATTCGAGTGGCTTGACAATGGAAAAATTCTTCGCTCCCTCCGACGAGGGGGAGAAGGCGGAGATTGTCGCCACAGTTTTGCTTTGGCGCCCGGGGAAAAAATCATCCGCGTCGAAGGAAAGAGTGGCCATTGCGTGGACCAGCTCACCTTCACCACCAACAAGGGAAACCAGTATGGCCCCTTCGGTGGCTATGGTGGAAGCAGCTTCGTGCTCGACGCCCCCGGAGGCGTGAATGGTTTTTTTGGCCACGCCAACCAGCTGCTCGACGCCATCGGGTTTTATTATGATGAGATTGTGGCGGAGCCCAAAGCCCCCGCAGCAGCAGCAGCGCCTGCTGCGCGTTCGCGCACTAAGGCTTCTGCTGCTTAGGTTGGTTTTCAAAAACACCTTGGCTCAAAAACACCCCGGCATGTTGTGCGGTGTCACCATAACTCACCGCCCCCTGCCCCTCACTGTTCCACACCGGGGCGAGGTCAATGGAAGCATAGTGGGTTTGGCCAGACCTACCTACCCAAGAAACAGCCGGACTGCGCACACAGCGGGCGGAGGGGTTGCGGCTGTTGGGTGAACAAGCATACAGATGGGAGGGGGGGCCATTCCCCGTGCGACGATTTTCGCACGGCTATACAGCAGGAGATGAAAAAGCGCCCTTTATCTCGTCGAAGAAGTCTTTGACTTTTGTCTGAGCTTAGACCATATTCGGACCATATTCAGTCTTGTCCAGTCAAAGGAGAGGCTGCGAACATGGAGATTGTGAGAAGGGAGGCTGCGAAAGTGGAGGCTGTGAGAATGGAGGCTGTGCACATGGAAGCTGCGAGAATGGAGGCTGTGCAAATGGGCGTGGTGCAAACGAAGGTTGTGCCCATAAAAGCTGTACGAATGGAAATGGTGCACATGGAAATGGAGAGGGATTTTTCTATGCACTCCAAACAAATTAAACCCATCAGTTATTTGAAGGCCCATGCCGCCAAAGTGCTCGTGCATTTGGAAAAAAGCCGCGTGCCCATCATCATCACCCAAAATGGCGAGGCGAAGGCTGTCCTTCAGGACATGGACTCATACCACAAAACCCAGGAAACCCTCGCTTTGCTCAAGCTGCTTGCCCTGGGCCAAAAGCAAGTGGAGGCCAAAGAAGTCATTTCTCTTGAAGAGGCCGTCCGACATTTGAAAGCCAAGCGGAACACGTCAAAATGAAATACCCTGTTTTGCTGACGCGCGACGCGGGGCATGACTTGGAGGATATTTATGACTATGTTTCAGACAAGGATTCCCCTCAAAAAGCGGACGCGCTTTTAGACCGACTGCACGAAGCCATTGCCGCCTTGTCCCGCTTTCCAGAGCGCGGCGCATGCCCCCATGAGTTGCAGGAAATCGGCATTCGCGAGTTCAGACAAACCTTCTTGAAGCCCTATCGCATCGTCTATCGCATCCTGGACAAACAGGTGTTTGTTTTTCTGATTGCAGATGGCCGCAGAGACATGCAAACGCTTTTGATGCGAAGGCTGCTGGGTGGATAAGGTCGCCTGGGCGAAAACTCAATAGCGGTAATGCTCCGGCTTATAGGGGCCGTCGACGGGAATGCCCAAATAGCCAGACTGCGCCTGTGAAAGCCTTGTCAGCTCCACGCCCAGCTTCGCCAAGTGCAAACGCGCCACCTTCTCGTCCAGGGCCTTGGGCAACATGTATACTTTGCCGGCCTCCAGCGAAACCCCCTCCACTTTCAGCGCTCCCCATAGCCACATTTGGGCCAGCGTCTGGTTTGCAAAGGAGTTGGACATGACAAACGAAGGGTGCCCCGAGGCGCAGCCTAAGTTGACAAGGCGGCCGCGCGCAAGCACCGTCAGCACCTTGCCGTCAGGGAAAATGAAGCGATCTACCTGGGGCTTCACATTTTCTTCGCGGATGTCTTTTTGGGCCTCCAGCCAGGCCACATCAATTTCACAGTCAAAGTGGCCGATGTTGGCCAGAATGACGCCGTCCTTCATGGCGCGCATATGTTCGCCACGCACGACGTCCTTGCAGCCTGTGGCCGTCACCACAATGTCGGCATGCGGCGCGGCTTCTTCCAGCGTCGTAACGCGGTAGCCTTCCATGGCGGCTTGCAGCGCGCAAATAGGATCGATCTCCGTTATCCACACCTGCGCGCCCATGCCGCGTGCCGACTGCGCACAGCCTTTGCCGACGTCGCCAAAACCGCACACGACGACGCGCTTGCCGGCCACCATAACGTCGGTGGCGCGCTTAATTCCGTCGAGGAAGGACTCGCGACAGCCATAGAGGTTGTCAAACTTGGACTTCGTCACCGAGTCATTCACGTTAATGGCCGGACAAAGCAGGCTGCCTTGTTTGGCCATTTCGTAGAGGCGGTGCACGCCCGTGGTGGTTTCTTCGGAGAGGCCGCGGATGGCGTCTTTTCCTTGAAACAGCGCGGGGTATTTTTTGTGCAAAAAGGAAGTCAAGTCACCGCCGTCATCCAAAATGAGGTTGGGGCCAAGACCGCCTTCAAAGGCAAATACCTGGCGCGCAAGGCAGTCCTCATATTCGGCCTCCGTCTCCCCCTTCCACGCAAACACCGGTATGCCGGCTTTGGCCATGGCGGCCGCGGCATGATCTTGCGTTGAATAAATGTTGCAGCTGGTCCACGTAAGCTGCGCCCCCAGGGCCACCAAGGTTTCCATCAACACCGCCGTCTGCACGGTCATGTGCAAACAGCCCGCAATGCGCGCCCCCTTCAAGGGCTGTGCTGCGGCATATTCCTCGCGCAAGGCCATGAGGCCCGGCATTTCTTTTTCGGCGGCTTCAATCTCTTTGCGTCCCCACGCAGCAAGGCCCAAGTCCTTCACCTTGTAGGCGGGGTATTCATTTTTCTCAAACATGCCCGGGCCCTTAGCACAAACCTCCGGGGGTTGATCAAGACTTTATATCTGCGCAGCCATCGCCCCTTCTCCACCCCTAAGCACGGAGCAATTTATGCTCATGAAAACGGGTGCCACGCCCTCCAGTGTGGATTCGGCTAAATTCAAAAAGGAATACACGGCAAGGATGGCAGAATTGCAG
>Ga0209737_10000310_pt1 | contig 42853 bp, 39 predicted proteins | sample TergutCu122P3_FD_187284 | JGI IMG/M metagenome (GOLD analysis project Ga0209737, IMG submission 187284) | Cubitermes ugandensis P3 segment gut microbial communities from Kakamega Forest, Kenya - Cu122 P3 (SPAdes) (version 2) | ecosystem: Host-associated > Arthropoda: Insects > Digestive system...
TCAGCCAGTTTCTTCACCTTGCGTAGCGGGTGATCAGTCGGTACGCGCGACTCGGCGCTGAAGTAATGAAACATCGAAGATTGGGGGGCAAGTTGGCCGCGCATCGCTGTCAGAACAAGATGTGTAGGAACCTTATTATGATATATCAATTTTTGATTTCGCTCACTGAGTTTTGCATCAGCCTGTTAGGAGCCTTCTGACCGAGCCATGCGTCAACCTTGGATCATCGCCCTTCTTCTGACCGCAAGCCTTCTCGGCGGATGCAGCGTTCTTCAAGGAAGCAAGCTCCTTGCGCCAGAGAGTTTCGGCTTAACCCCGGTCGCCCCAAACATCTACGTAGAGGCAGGCGCAGACGAGACGGTACGAGGCAATCTTCGTGAGGCAATGGATAAAGCAGAAGAAGCCATACGCCTCGCATATGGCGGCATGAACTCACGTCCCATAGTCTGTGCCTGCATCACCGAGGAATGCTATGAAGCATTCGGAGGGCGAGGTTCTGTGGCGAAGGTTTACGGTAATCGCATCCTGCTTTCACCCCGTGGGTTGAACTGGCATTTTCTTGCCCACGAATGGTCACACGCTGAAATGCGCTCCCGTCTAACCTTCAGAGCATGGTGGCATTTGCCGAATTGGTTTGATGAAGGCGTGGCAGTTGCGATAAGTGAAGCGCCGGAGCATTCTGAAAGTCATTGGCAATTTCTGGTGGCATCCAATATTCCGCGCCCGTCACGCGAAGAGTTGCATACGTTCAAATCTTTGAGGCAATGGCTCGATGCCGTTCACCGATATGGCGATGGCAATAATATTGAACGCAAAGCCAATAATGAACCCGCAATTAGCCCAGTCTACTCAGCGGCGGGGCATGAGCTACGGCCCTGGCTCGCGAAAGTTGGCAGCACAGGACTTCTTGCTTTTATAGCGCAACTGAATGACGGCGGAGACTTCGAGTCCGCTTATTCCAACTTGCCCTGACAGTCAGTGTTTGCCCACGCAGTCGCACGAGGACACTGTGCTTTTTCACACATCTATCCGATAGACTCTAGTCCGGAACAAGAGTACATTTTGTACAAAATGTACCACACGAGGGACTTCATGCGTACCGTTACTGCAAGCGAAGCCAAGCAAGGTTTTGCAACTGTCATTGAAACTGCCATGCGCGAGCCCGTCATGATCCAGCGGCAAAAGCGCGATATCGCCGTTGTGATGTCCGTGGAGGAGTACAAACGTCTCGTCTATCTGAACGTTGAAGAATTCAAGAGGTTTTGCGATCAGGTTGGCAATTCGGCGGAAAAGGCGGGGTTAACCGAAAGAAAGCTGGCGGAGCTTCTTTCAGATGGGGACTGATCGCACGCTCGTCCTGGATACAAACCTGTGGATCAGCCGCTTACTCATGCCGACAGGCACTGCCGCCCAGGCGGTAGATCGTGCACTGGCCTGGGGCACTCCCCTGATGTCGGAAGAGACACTTTCAGAGCTGGTCGAAGTGCTGTCGCGGCCAAAATTCGATCAATATCTGACAACCAATGATCGACAACATTTCATCCGGCTGCTTGGCGGCATTGTGCGTATAGTGCCCATCACACACCGCATCGCTGCATGCCGCGATCCCAAAGACGACAAATTCCTCCATGTTGCACTGAACGGTGGCGCAAAATTGATATTGACAGGGGATAACGATCTCTTGATGCTTCACCCTTTCCACGGAGTGAGCATCATCAGTCCGGCTGCTTTTCTGGAGCGGTTTTGATTCAGGTGCATACATTCTGGTTCCCCGCTGATCAAGGGAATCCAGGAAAATTCGGGCGGATGAGCTACGGGCGGATGATATCCGCCCCTACGGCGTCGGCATCGAAGGCCGTTTTGGGTTAATTCTGGTGCGCAATCCCCATCGTAGGGGCGGATATCATCCGCCCGCCAAGGTAATTAGACCTATCCCCGATTGGCCGCCAAAAAAGCGGCTCTGCCATTTTATCGACTGCATACCCTATCATTGCCCACCCTAGGGTGGTACAGGTTTGAGCCGAAACCGCTCTAGCGACAGCTACAAATATGACCGCGACTGAGCAGGTGCGATCAACCCTCAACCGACGACTCCACCCCGGCTTTTGCATGTTGTCCGCCCAGTGACTCGGTCAGCCAGTCGCTGAAGGGTTTTGATTTTCCGGTGAGTTTGTAGGCGCGTTCGAGTTTGTCCCTGAACGACTGCGTTTGGGGATGCGCTTCACCGAATCGGTCGAGATAAATCCGGTAAGCCTCGAGGTAGCCGGAAACGGCTTTGTCGTATTGCTTGCGGTTCATGCACGTCATGGCGACGTTGCCATAGGACATCCCCGTTGTGGGGTGCTTCTTGCCAAAGTTCCTTTCATTGACCAGCATCGCTTTTCTGGCCCACTCCTCCGCCTTGCCGTAATCATTCATCCTGGAGTACACCCAGGCCACATTGGTGTAGGCCGTGGCAACGCCCGGATGTTTTTCGTCGGCCGCTCCTTCAAAAATCGCTACGGCCTTGCGCAGGTTTTCCAGGGCTTTTTTGTTGTCGCCCGATCTGGCCTCGGCCACAGCGATGTTGCTGTACGTCGCCGCCGTGTTGGGATGCCCCTTGCCCAGCTTTTCTTCCTGACCCGCCAGGGCTTTTCTGTACCAGACGGCGGCCTGTTTGTAATCGCCCTTCTTGTCGTACACACCGGCAATGTCGTTACGGGTCGCGGTGTTGACGGGGTGCTGTTTCCCCAGGCTTTTCTCTCCGATTGCCAATACCTGTTTATACGATTTCAAGGCGTTTTCATAATCGCCCTGCCCGGAATACGTGAGCGCGGCGTTGCGATGCGTGGCAACCGCCCCGGCATCCTTATCGTCCATTTCCCTGTCGCGAACTGCCGTGGCCTTCTGCCGCCACTCCTGCGCCTTGTCCTGTCCATCCAGAAGCTGATGCATGGCGGCAATCCTGTCATAGAGCGCCGCCACCGAGGGATGGTCCGCACCCAACGCCTTTTCATGCGCACTCTGCGACTTGATATACCAATCCAGCGCGACCTGGTAATGCCCCTGTCTCTCGTAGACGGATGCGATACTCCCGTAAGTTTCTGCCGCATCAAGGCCGCTCAACCCCGGAATGCTTTCCTGAATCGCAAGCGCCTTGTGATGCCAGGTCAATGCCTTTCCATAGTCGCCGAGACGATAGAACACGGCGCCCAGGTTCCCGTAGACCAGGGCGACATTAGGGGCATTGATGTTATTGAGCGCCTTCCCGCCAATCTCGGCAGCCTGCGTCAGAATGTTGCGGGCCTTTGCGTATTCCCCCGTGTTCAGGCGCTCAACGCCAGCATTGAGCTTTTGGAGCATCAGCATTTCGGCACACCACTCCCCCGAACTGCCCGGCCCCTCGAAGACGGTGGCGATATTTCCGTAAACGCCCGCCGCATCCGGACGTTTCCCGCCCGAAATCGCAAATGCCTTCTGATGCCAGTCCAGCGCCTTTTCAACTTCGCCGAGGTTATAAAACGTCGCGCCCAGGTTTCCGTAGATCGTGGCAGCATTGGGATCACCCGGTTTCTTTCCGGCGATCGCGGCGGCCTGCATCAGAATGTCACGGGCCTCTGCGTATTTCTCCATCTTCAGGTACACGACGCCAATATCATTCCTGTAGCGAGCGACATCCCCGTGCTGCTTGCCATGTATCCTGATGGAGCCGGAAAGCGCCTTTTCGTAGTGCTTCAGCGCCTCGGTATAGTTGAGCTCGTGGGCATACTGCACCGCAAGTTCCGCCTCGCGGGCGATGATGTCGGACGGGGTGAGGACGCCGGCACGGGCGTTCAGGCCGAACACCCCAGTTATCAGCACAAGCGCCGCCACGGTACCCGAACGCAGTATTGATTCGACGATAAGCATGATCCAGATCCCTCTTCTGAACTGCCGATCTCATGAACGCGCGCCGAGCTTCAATCCCCGTAATTTGTAATGCGTATCAGGGCGTTCCGACGCATGCCAGAAACCAATGATGAACGAATCAACGGATTCTAACGCGTTCCGCGCCCGATCAACTCGTTTTTGCTATCCGGATCTTCAACGAAGGCTATGAGGGTCGTGCCGCGCTTCATCGGAAGCGGGTTCGGGGTCAAGGGTAGTGACTCCGCGTTCATGGCGTTCGCGGCGCAGGGCTTCGAGCAGGAAATGGACGAAAGCCAGCCCGGAAAACGCCGGAGCAACGATGTTCGCGACCGGCACATAGGCCAGCAGGGAGGTTCCGCCTCCCAGGAGCAGCATCTGGGGACGGAGTTCCTGACGCAGCCGGACGAGTTCATCGCGGTCGGCATGGCGCATCAGGGCGTCGTAACCGAAGATGCGCTGACTGAGCCAGCCCACCCCCAGCACCGGCGCAACCAGCGCCACGCCGGGAATGAGCCATAGCGGCAACGATGCAGCCATCATCAGCAAAAACCACAGCAGGGCTGCCAGGGTATTGCCGATGCTGCCCATGTTGGAACCGCCATTGCGCTGTTCGAGGTCGGTGTAATCGCGCCGGGCGACGCGATCGAGCATCAACGGCAGAGCCACCGTGGCGACGAGTACGGCCGAGGTGACGTAGATGAGGGGCACGAACGCAAGCACCAGGAGCAGCTTGACCAGAAGCAGCACGATGCCTGCCACCCATACCGAAGCGCTGATCTTGTCGCCGACCCAGCCAAACCCTTGGATGGTTTCCATGATGGTGTCGACGGCCACGGCCCAGGACAGTACCGCTACGGTGATCCACAGCAACGCCGAGACGATGCCCGGCCAGATGAGATGGCCGAAGACGTCCAGCCGCAGGAGGCTACGCAACGAGCGTCCAAGCGCAACGAGTATGTCTCCCATGGTCTCTGCCCTCAACGCAGGCCGGGAACTCCGGCCATCATGCCTTTCATGGCGCGCATCATTTTGCCGACGCCGCCCTTGGAGAATTGCTTCATGACTTTCTGCGCCTGCTCGAACTGGTTGAGCAGGCGGTTGACTTCCTGAACGCTCACGCCCGCCCCGGCGGCAATGCGTCGCTTGCGGCTGGCCTTGAGAAGTTCCGGGCGGGTGCGTTCGAGCGGGGTCATGGAGTTGATGATGCCTTCGACGCGCCCAATGGCTTTCTCTTCGACACCGCCCTGCAACTGACCGGCGGCCTGCGCAAACTGCGCTGGCAGTTTGTCGAGCAGCGAGGAGATGCCGCCCATGCTGCGCATCTGTCCGATCTGCGCCTTGAAATCGTTGAGATCGAACCCTTTTCCGCTCTTGAGCTTGCGCGCGAATTCGGCGGCTTTATCTTCGTCGACGCGCCGCCGGGCATCTTCGACCAGGCCGAGGATGTCGCCCATGCCGAGGATGCGGCTTGCCATGCGGTCCGGGTGAAAGGGTTCAAGCCCGGAGAGTTTTTCGCCGACCCCGGCGAATTTCAGCGGCTTGCCGGTGATGTGTCGCACCGAGAGCGCCGCGCCGCCGCGTGCGTCGCCATCGAGCTTGGTCAGCACCACGCCGGTGAGCGGCAGGGCTTCGTTGAAGGCGCGGGCGGTGTTGACCGCGTCCTGTCCAAGCATGGCGTCGACGACGAACAGGGTTTCGATCGGATCGAGCGCCGCATGCAGGGCGCGAATCTCATCCATCATCGCTTCATCGATTGCCAACCGGCCGGCGGTATCGACGAGCAATACTTCGTGGTGATGCTTGCGGGCGAAATCGAGCGCAGCCAGCACGATTTCAACGGGCTTCTGGCCGACGTGCGAGGCAAAGAAGTCGACTCCGGCCTGCTCGGTCACGGTCTTGAGCTGCTGGATGGCCGCCGGGCGGTAGACGTCGGCGGAAACGGTCAGCACCTTTTTCTTCTGCTCTTCGCGCAGCAGGCGGGCGAGCTTGCCGACGGTGGTGGTCTTGCCCGCGCCCTGCAAACCGGCCATCAGCACGACTGCCGGAGGCTGGGTGGCCAGATTGAGTCCCTGATGGGCGCCGCCCATGAGCGCGCACAGTTCGTCATACACCACGCCGACGAGCGCCTGTCCGGGAGAGAGCGATCCGACGACTTCCTGTCCGACCGCCTTTTCCTTGACCCTGGAGATGAATTCCTTGACCACCGGCAGAGCGACATCGGCTTCGAGCAGCGCCATGCGCACCTCGCGCATCGCTTCCTGGATGTTGTCTTCAGTGAGGCGCGCCTGACCGCGAAGGGTTTTGACGACTTTCGAGAGACGCTGGGTAAGATTGTCGAGCATATGAATTTCACCTGCCCCGCATGGGCAAGCGGCTAAAAGTGGAGGGATTGGAGTAAACTGAGCCGTTCTTATGTGGCCGATTCTACTGCATCTTCATCTCATCCCCGCCGCGCTTTACGCATGGCTGGGGCTTTATTTCTGGCGCTCGCGTTCGGCCACCGCATCGGGCATCCCCGGCATGGCGCACTTCGAGCGCGTGCTGCTCGTCCTTGCCCTGATCGCGCACGGCTTTGCGCTGCATGCAGCGATCTTTCCCGGCAACGAGATGCGTTTCGGCTTCAGCATTGCGCTCTCGCTCGCCGTGTGGCTGGCGATCTGCTTTTACTGGGTGGAAACGCTGTACAACCGGCTCGACGGGCTACGCGCCATCATGCTGCCCGCGGGCGTGCTGGCGTGCGTACTGGCGGCGTTTTTCCCCCCCAGCCATGTACTGTCCGACGACAACATCGCCTCGCCGGTTTTCCGCGTTCATTTCATCATCGCCATGCTGGCGTACAGCCTATTCATGCTCGCGGCGCTACACGCGATGCTGATGGCAATGGCCACGAAACAATTGCACCATGGCCGCGTTTCAAGGGTGCTGGCAAACCTGCCGCCACTGCTGACGATGGAGGCAATGCTCTTCCGGATGATCGGCATCGCCTTCGTGCTGCTCACGCTGACGCTGCTCACCGGGGTCATATTCACGGAAACCCTGTTTGGCACGGCTTTCCAGTTCAACCACAAAACGGTTTTTGCCACGATTTCGTGGCTCCTGTTCGGCATCCTCCTGATTGGCCGACATTTCCGCGGCTGGCGTGGCCGCGTCGCCCTGCGCTGGACGCTGGCCGGGTTCATCGCCCTGATGCTGGCCTATATCGGTAGCAGGTTCGTGATAGAAGTCCTGCTGCATAGATAAGGCTTGGCGGTACGGTTAACGGGCTGCGTCGTGGCGTGTGCGCCACTGGCGGTGTCACGCAACCATATAACGTCACTCAATCAAATGAGCGGGAAATGGCAGCCAATCCACAAACCGCCTTGAGCGGGCTCGCCCGGGCGCTTGTCCAGAAAAACCGTTTGTCCGAAACAGATGCCGCCGCGTGCACCATTGGCGATGGATCGACGAATGCTTTCCTGCACGAAATTACGCAACGCAAGTTGTTGAGCGCCCGCGACGTCGCCCAATTCGCTTCCGAAACCTTCGGTTATTCCTTGCTCGACCTTTCGGCAGTCAATCAGGACTTTCTGCCCGGCAAGGTCATCGACGCCAATCTGGTGCGCAAACACCAGGTCATCGCCCTGGCACAGCGCACCAATCCGAACCGCCTGATTCTGGCCGTCGCTGATCCGTCCAATATGCGGGCATTCGATGAAATCCGCTTCCAGACGGGCATGCAGCTCGAACTGGTCATCGTCGAGGTCGACAAGCTCGCCAAACTCGTTGAACAACAGGGATCTTCCGCCAAGGAAACGCTGGAGAAGCTCAGCATCGGGGATGAATTGGGCGCGCTGGATGTTGCGCTCGAAAGCGAATCCGAGGATTCGTCTGCCGCCTCCGATATCGATGACGCCCCGATCGTCAAATTCATCCAGAAGATACTGGTCGACGCAATCAACGAAGGGGCTTCCGACGTCCATTTCGAGCCTTACGAAAAGTATTACCGGATTCGCGTCCGAACCGATGGAATATTGCATGAAGTCGCCCAACCGCCATTGGTGCTGAAGGAAAAGATCGCCGCCCGGATCAAGGTCATTTCGCGGCTGGACATTTCCGAAAAGCGGGTTCCGCAGGATGGCCGAACCAAACTCGTCCTGTCCAAGACCAAGGCCATCGATTTCCGGGTGTCCACCCTGCCGACGCTGCACGGCGAGAAAATCGTCATGCGTATTCTGGATTCGAGTTCGGCCATGCTCGGCATCGAGGCGCTCGGCTACGAGCCGGATCAGAAAGAGGCCCTGCTTGAAGCCATCGGCCGCCCCTACGGGATGGTGCTCGTCACGGGGCCGACAGGTTCGGGCAAGACGGTTTCGCTCTATACCTGCCTCAATATTCTCAACAAGGCGGGGATCAACATTTCGACCGCCGAAGACCCGGCGGAAATCAATCTCGCTGGAATCAATCAGGTCAACGTCAACGAAAAAGCGGGGCTGACCTTTGCCTCGGCGCTGCGTTCCTTTCTGCGACAAGACCCGGACATCATCATGGTCGGCGAAATCCGCGACCTGGAAACCGCCGAAATCGCAATCAAGGCCGCCCAGACCGGGCACCTCGTGCTTTCCACCCTGCACACGAACGACGCGCCGACCACGCTGGAGCGGCTGAAGAACATGGGAGTCGCGCCCTTCAACATCGCCTCGTCGGTCATCATGATTACGGCGCAACGTCTGGCACGGCGCCTGTGCTCATGCAAAAAGCCGGTCAACATTCCCATCGAGTCGCTGTTGCAGGCAGGTTTTCGCGGCGATGAAATCGACGGAACCTGGCAGCCCTACGGACCGGGGGGATGCGACCGTTGCAAGGGAAGCGGCTACAAAGGCCGCCTGGGCATCTATCAGGTCATGCCCGTCGGTGAAGAGATCGCCCACATCATCATGACCGGCGGCAACTCGATGGACATCGCCGCACAGGCCGAAAGGGAAGGCGTCAGCGACCTGCGCCGTTCCGGGCTGCTCAAGGTCCGGCAGGGCGTCACTTCCCTCGAAGAGGTTCTGGCCGCGACGAACGAATAACTAGAGCAACTTTGATTCAAATGCTTACATTTTTCGCTGCTTGCCCCCATCCCGGCCTTCCCCCGCAAGCAGGGGAAGGAGACTGGTTCCCTCCCCCGCTTGGCGGGGGAGGGTTAGGGTGGGGGTAACAACGCAAAAGATACGCACGGAGAACCCCATGCCAACAGCCTCCATATCCGCATCCCGACCCGCCCGCCGCCCACAGGCCGGGCCAAAGGAAAACCTCTACGTCTGGGAAGGCAAGGACAAAACAGGCAGAACCGTTCGCGGCGAAATGCGCGCGCCCAGCGACTCCGTCGTCAAGGCTTCGTTGCGCCGCCAGGGCATCGTCCCCACAAAGACAAAGAAGCATGCCATGTCCCGTGGGAGCAAGGTGACAGACAAGGACATCGCGCTCTTTACCCGGCAGTTGGCGACGATGATGAAATCGGGCGTGCCCTTGCTCCAGGCGTTCGACATCGGCATCAAGGGCGCAGGCAATCCAGGGCTTTCCCGGTTGCTCAACGAAGTCCGGGGAGAGGTCGAAACCGGATCCAGTCTGTCGCAGGCGTTTTCCAAGTTTCCGGTGCACTTCGACAAGCTTTTCTGCAACCTGATCGCAGCAGGGGAACAGGCTGGCATCCTGGACGCCATCCTTGAGCGTCTGGCAACCTACAAGGAAAAAATCCTTGCGATCAAGGGCAAGATCAAGTCGGCGCTGTTCTATCCGAGCGCCGTCATCATCGTCTCGATGGTGGTCGTCTCCGTCATCATGATCTGGGTCGTTCCCACATTCAAAGAGGTTTTCGCCAGTTTCGGAGCGGAACTGCCCGCCCCGACGGAGTTTGTCATTGGCATTTCCGATTTCTTCGTCGCGTACTGGTGGATCATTTTCGGCCTACTGATCGGCGGCGTCACGGCAGCCATTGCAGCCTACAAACGATCCGTCGCCATGCAGATCGCGTTCGACCGCATCCTGCTCAAACTGCCGGTCGTGGGCGACATTGTCCGCAAGGCCACCATCGCGCGCTGGTCACGAACGCTATCGACGATGTTCTCCGCCGGCGTGCCGCTGGTCGAAGCCCTGGACTCCGTGGGCGGCGCCTCGGGCAATCATCTATACCTGGTCGCCACGCGCAACATCCAGAACGAGGTCAGCACGGGCCTGTCCCTGAACATGTCCATGCAAAACTCTGGTATGTTCCCGACCATGGTTGTGCAGATGGTTTCCATTGGTGAAGAAGCTGGTCAGCTTGACCATATGCTTTCCAAGGTGGCCGATTTTTACGATCAGGAAGTCGATGACGCGGTCGCCGCCATGTCTACCCTGCTGGAACCCCTGATCATGGTATTCCTCGGCGTAGTGATCGGCGGTCTGGTCGTAGCCATGTACTTGCCGATTTTCAAACTTGGCGCCGTTGTCTGACTACATGCCCGCTTTCATCGACGATCCATCCATCCTCATCCCGCTCGTTGCGCTGCTCGGTCTTTTCATCGGCAGCTTTCTCAACGTCGTCATTGCCCGCCTGCCCGTGATGATGGAGCGCGAATGGCAGGCGGAAATGACCGAACTTCATGGCGAGACACCCGCCGCTCCAGGGGGCGGGCGATTCAACCTCGTCACGCCGCGCTCGCGCTGCCCGCACTGTGAGCACCCGATCTCGGCGCTGGAAAACATCCCGATCATCAGTTATCTGTTTCTGCGCGGGCGCTGCCGTCACTGCCAGAGACCCATCAGCATCCGTTATCCGCTGGTGGAGCTATTGACAGCAACGCTCTCCGCCTGCGCAGCCTGGCGCTTCGGCGCCAATCCGGCCGCAATAGGCGCGTTGATTTTCGTCTGGATCATGATCGCGCTGGCCTTCATCGATTTCGACACCCGCCTGCTGCCCGACAACCTCACATTGCCCCTGCTGTGGCTGGGCCTGATCTTCAACCTGCTGACGGGCTACATTCCTCTCGAAGACGCCGTCATCGGCGCCGCAGCCGGATACCTGTTCCTGTGGTCAGTCTATTGGCTGTTCAAGCTCATGACCGGCAAAGAAGGCATGGGATACGGCGACTTCAAACTGCTCGCAGCCATTGGCGCGTGGCTGGGCTGGCAGGCATTGCCGCTGACCATCGTGCTGGCATCCATCACCGGCGCGCTGTTCGGGCTCGTCCTGATCGCGCTCAAACGCCACCAGCGCAACACCCCAATGCCCTTCGGGCCTTTTCTCGCCACTGCAGGGCTGCTCGCCCTGTTCCAGGGCGAGACGCTCGCCGTATTGCTGCCTGTTTTTGCTGTGGCTGTTTCTTGAGCAGGGCAACCGTTTCTGAAGACCTACGTCTCTTGCAGAAACATCCAGAAAGAAGAATTGGTGCCCCCGGCAGGATTCGAACCCGCGACCTTTGGTTTACAAAACCACTGCTCTACCGACTGAGCTACAAGGGCATGGCGCTGCACTATCAACATCAACACACGCGGCGCGGATTGTAGCTGAAGTTGCGCGGCGCGTTTAGCAGAGTGTGGGTCATTACCCGGCAATTTTCATGTTTTCGATCAGAACCGAGCCGCAATGCTTGGCTCCACGGGGCAGGGCATCGTTGCCGACGGCGACAATGTTGCGGAACATGTCCCGCAGATTGCCTGCGATGGTGATTTCCTGCACCGGGTGCTTGATCTTTCCTTTCTCTATCCAGAAACCCGCCGCGCCGCGCGAGTAATCGCCGGTGACGTAGTTGATGCCATGCCCGAGAAGCTCGGTAACAAGCAGCCCCTTGTCCATCTTGCGCAGCAGCGCATTCAGGTCATCTTTGCCGCCCTTGACCCGCAGATTGTGCGAACCGCCCGCGTTGCCCGTGGTCTGAAGACCGAGCTTGCGGGCGGAATACGTGGAGAGGAAGTAGCCCTGCAATACGCCGTCGATCACGACTTCGCGCTCGCGGGTGGCAACCCCGTCACTGTCGAACCAGGTCGCACCGAAGGCTTTCTTAAGGTGGGGGTGTTCACTGATGTGGATGACGGGTGAAAACACCTGCTGGCCGAGGGTGTCGAGCAGGAAGCTCGAACGACGGTAAAGCGCGCCGCCGCTTGCGGCCTGCACGAAACTGCCGACGAGACTGACCGCGAGCGGCGCTTCAAAGATGACCGGCGCCTGGCGGGTACGGATTTTTTTTGCGCCGAGACGAGCCAGCGCCCGCTCTCCGGCAATGCGGCCAACATCTTCGACGGAAAGGAGTTCGGTCGGGTCCCGGCGAGAGTCGTACCAGTATTCCCGCTGCATGGCATCGCCTTCGCCCGCAATCACCGTGCACGACAGCCCGTGCCGACTGCTGGCAAAACCGCCCATGAATCCGAGGCTGTTGGCGGAGACGAAATGTGATTGATGGGCGGAGACGTTCGCGCCCTCGGAGTTGCGGATCTGTGGATCGACTGCGAAGGCGGCTTCCTCACAGCGTTGCGCCAGTGCGATGGCGTCATCGACCCCGATATTCCAGGGATGAAACAGGTCGAGGTCGGGGCACTCGCGCGGGGCCATCAATGAGCTGTCGGCAAGCCCGGCACAGGGATCGGGGGCAGTGAAACGGGCGATCGAGAGCGCCGCGTCTACCGCAGCGTTAAGCGCGGCGCGGGAAAAATCGGACGTACTCGCCTGTCCGCGCCGTTGCCCCAGATAAACCGTGATCTCGACTCCCTTGTCCCGGTTGTATTCGATGGTGTCAACTGCACCCATGCGCACGGAAACCGACTGACCGAAACCCTCCGAAATATCCAGTTCGCAGGCCGAAGCGCCGCGTTTACGGGCGGCCTTGAGAATATCGGCGGCAATTTCTTGTAGCCGGGACTGGGTGCAGGAAAAACCAGCGTTGGAAGTCATGGGCGAACAGCAGTAGACAAAGTTATGATTCTACCCTGTTCAAGATCGCTGTCCGATGACCACAATGGTTTTTCATCCCAACCCCAACGCTCCCCTTCATCCATTGCAGGATGATGCTGCCGAGCCGCAAAGCAAGACCCGCCGCAAGCGGGAGATGCAGAGTCTTCAAGATCTGGGCGCAGAACTGCTTGCCCTGTCGCCCGGTCAGTTGGAGAAAATCCCCGTGCCCGGGGATCTGCTGGCCGCCATTGCCGAGGCGCGGCGCCTTACCCGCAAGGACGAAGCCTTGCGTCGTCAGGTTCAATACATCGGTAAGCTCATGCGCCGAGTCGACCCGGAACCGATCCGCGAGCGGCTTGCCATGTTGCGCGGCCAATCGGCAGCCGAGATAGCACGTCAGCACCGGCTGGAACAATTGCGCGACGCGTTGCTCGCCGATGAAAAAGTGGTCGAAACCATCGTCCGCGAATGGCCGGAAGTCGACGTCCAGCGGCTGCGCGCCCTGCGGCGCAATGCCCTGAAGGAACGCGAACAACAGCGGCCTCCCCGTGCGTATCGCGAAATTTTCAAGGTATTGCGTGGGCTTGAACTTGGTTCGCAAGAAGAAAACAACACACCACCCGCTCCGGAATCCGGAGACAACTGAGGCAAAACCATGAATCAAATCGACGACGTCCGCATTTCCGAAATCAAGGAATTGGCGCCGCCTGCGCACGTATTACGCGAATTTCCTGCCACGCCCAAAGCGGAGGCAACCGCCTTCAACACGCGCCAGGCCATACACCGAATCCTGTTCGGAGCCGATGATCGCCTGCTGGTCGTCATCGGGCCGTGCTCGATTCATGACGCCCAGGCTGCCCTCGAGTACGCCAGCCGGTTGAAGATCGAGGCGGATCGCCTCAAAAATGATCTGCTGATCGTGATGCGAGTCTATTTCGAGAAACCGCGCACTACCGTAGGCTGGAAAGGATTCATCAACGACCCTCACCTCGATGGCAGCTACGCGATCAACGAAGGCGTGCGGCTGGCGCGCCGCCTGTTGTGGGAAATCAATGAACTGGGATTGCCGGCAGGCACCGAATTCCTCGACATGATTACGCCGCAATACTTTGCCGACCTCGTGTCCTGGGGCGCAATCGGGGCGCGCACCACCGAGAGCCAGGTGCATCGCGAACTGGCTTCAGGACTGTCGTGCCCTGTCGGATTCAAGAACGGAACAGACGGCAACGTGCGAATCGCCATCGACGCAATCAAGGCCGCGCAATCGCCGCATCACTTTCTGAGCGTCACCAAGGGCGGTCATTCCGCTATCGTCACCACGCGTGGCAATGAGGATTGCCATCTGATCCTGCGCGGCGGCAAGGAGCCCAATTTCGACGCTGCCAACGTCGATGCCGTCTGTCGCGATCTGGCCGCCGCCGGAGTGCCGTCCAAGGTAATGATCGATTTCTCGCATGCCAATAGCCGCAAGCAGTACCGTTTGCAGGTCGACGTGGCGCACGATGTGGCCGCACAGCTTGGCGCTGGCGAGGATCGCATCATCGGCGTGATGGTGGAATCCCATCTCAAGGAAGGCCGACAGGATCTGGTTCAGGATGTCGCGCCCGAATACGGCAAGAGCATTACCGATGCCTGCATTGGCTGGGAAGATAGCGTGGCGGTGCTCGATCTGCTTGCCGGTAGCGTGCGCCAGCGGCGGATTGCACGCGCAGCGGTCGGGGCGGTCGAGTAGGCGCGGTTTCAGTGCAGCCGCCGCCACCGATGGCAGGTTAGAGCGGTTTCGATTCAAGTGCATACATACTGGATTCCCGCCTTCGCGGGAATGACGGGGGTAGTGCACGGAAATGACGGGGAAACGCCCAGAAATGCGTCATCCCCGCGAAGGCGGGAATCCAGGAAAATTCGGTCAGACTGGTTCGTACTGTATAGGTTTGGACAAAAACTGCTCTAGGCTTGCTTGCCGGCCTCCAGCCAGAGCCGGGCTTCTTCTTCGTTGCCGAAAACCTGGATTTCCGCATCAATGAAAAATTGCGAAATCCAGGCGCTCCATGTCACCCACTGGTCATCGGTCAAAACGGCAATGCGACGGAAATCATGGGCATGCCGCAGGGTGTGGCGGATTTCTTCCACGGCGAGATCGACGGTGAGCCCGCCCATTTCACGCAGGTCGAACAACAGGTCGAGCGGACCACCAAATTTGATCTTGTAATCGGCCAATTCCTGGAACTCACGGAAATCGGCCAGGGTGAATTCGCCGAAAACGACGGCGACGATCAACTCGTCGTGGTGGTCGATGCTTATCATGGAACTCCTTGTTCAGATCCAGAATCTACGACTTCCTGGAACCCGGCACGGAATCGGGATCCAGCATAACACCTTCAGTTATGACACTGTCTGACTTTGAACGCTTGCTGCTGCCAAGCGCCTTCAACTCCAGTCTCAAGCGCGATACTGCGGTCGTTCCCAGGCTCGCTGGCTGCGCCAGCCACTGACCAGCGTTTTTCGTCTTGCCCCCGACGTCATTGAGAACACTTCCCGCGATAACGACATTGGCGTCTCTCAGTCTGCTGCAAAGCGTATCGAAATCACGCATTCGCGTTTGATCCTGTCTGCACACGACCAATGCTCCACCCGCCCGCGAGGCAATGGCCACACTCTCGGCATACTTGGCAGAGGAAGGCGTGTCGATGAGAATGACATCGAAACTATTGGATAGTTGCGCAATCATTCGATCCAGCAGGGGGCGCGTCAGCAATTCCTGGGGATTCGGCGGCACCGGGCCGGAAGGCAGAATGGAAAGATCGATCAGAGACGGAACCCTGAACACGATATTGCCGGTAGCGCGCCCACCCAGGATGGATGAAAGCCCGTTTCGGTTGCTGATCCCGAATAGGCGATGCAGGGTCGGATCACGAAGATCCGTATCGATCAGCAAAGTCCTTGCGCCCAATTGCGAAAACACGACTGCCAGATTGGCAGCAAACCAGGAGCGGCCTTCCCCATGGCCGGGGCTCACGATCGCAAGCGCCCTGCGTCCGGCACTGCCGCCGAACCAGCGCAGCATCAGTTGGCTGCGAATCGCGCGTAACGCTTCCACCTGGGGATGAAACGGGTTGTACGCCGCCACGACGGTTTCGGAAACCTTGCTCTCCCCACGTTGCAGGTACGGGTACCGGAACTGGTGGGACAAGGCGAACTGGATATCGGCTTCCGTCGCAAGACCAAGCGCAATCGCCGCGTCGCCAAACCGCAGTTTTTGCTTTTTCTGTTCCTGGTAAATGCGCTCGGCATCATCGGGAGAAATGCGCCCAATGGAAACCAGGATTTCGCCGATCGTCTGGTCACCCAGAGTGGAAAAATGTGTGCTGCTAGCCTCGTTCATCATTGTCCTTTCTAAGCAGCAGCCGCACGACGGAAAGGACGGAAGCCGGAACGGGGTTTCTTTAGCCCGGGGATGATCCCGAGAAGGGGAACATCCGCACTCTGCATGAGGTCTTCGGTTCCCCGCACGCGCTGATCGCTCAATTCAAGCAACAACGCTACGCCAATGCCAAGCAGGACTCCAAGAAACACGGAGATTATCGTGTTGAGTACGATCTTGGGACTGGAGTGTTCCAAGGGAGGCGTTGCAGGGGTCAACACCGAAATATTGGTTTGTTGCGTCTGGCTCTCAAGGTTCGTCTGTGCAAGACGCTGAGTGACGAGATCGTAGGCTCTTTGAGCGTTTTCGATGTCGCGCAGGAGTACCGCGATTTGATCCCGGTGCTTCTTGAGTTCGAGTACACGCCCCTGCTGCCGCTCGATGGCTTCGGTAATTTCCTTGATGCGCTCCGTACTGATGCGGGAAGTCGTGCCAAGCGAACTTACCACGCGCTGGGTCTCCGCCGCTACGCGCTGGCGCTGTTCGGCTATCCTTTCATTCAACTCGAGCATTATCGGGTGATTCGGCCCATACCGCTCGGATAACTGACCACGTTCCGTTTCAAGCCGCGCCAGTTCCGTCTTGAGGCTGGCAACCACCGGGTTGCTCATTACTTCAGGCAGGGATTCGGCTGAAGCAACCTGACTTTGCCGCGAACTGCTTTCCGCACGCTGCCCCTGCGCTATCGAGAGCTGACTGTTGAGTTCGGCCAGACGCACATTCTCGACATCGAAGCGGCCATCCCCGGCCAGAACGCCATGTTCCTGCTCGTATGCGGAGAGTTTACGCTGAGCCGCTTCGAGCTTGTCGCGCACATCCTTTGTTTGATCGCTGAACCACTGCGCATACTGCTGCGCAGGATTCACCTTGAGTTCGAGATTGGTCTCCATGTAGGCCTGGGAAAAAGCGTTCGCAATGGCCGCTGCGAATGCCGGATCAGGCGCCTGATATCCTACGTTGATGATATTGCTTTCCCGCGTTGTCGAAGGACGCACATCCAGTCGTTTCCGAAGCAATGCGCCCAGCCACACCCGGAATCCGCTGTCCCCGCCCACTCCATTCGTTTCATCGCGCCATTGCTCCCGAAGCGTGGGAACCTGATCCATCCGGGTCAGGGCCACCACGCGCTGGGCAACGCGTTCGGAACCGATAATGTCGATCTGGGTCGCGAGATAGCCCTGAAGCGCCTGAGGCGTACCCAACTGATCGGTCATTTTCATATCGACGACCAACGTCGCGGCCGCGGTATATTGCTTGGGCAACAACAGACTGATTACCAGCGTCAAAAGCACTACGCCAGCCAGAATAGCGGCGATGACCCACCGCCGCGCCTTTAAAATGAGAAGAAACTGCTGAAACGTCATGAGCAACCAGATAGATTAGAACAGGCTTTCCTTGACGTAAATCACGTCATCGGTCCTCAGGAGGTCGTCGAGTCCGGGTTCCACCACTTTGAGTGAACCATCGGGCATGCGCCGGTGGATACGAAGCCCGCGCGTGGTGCCCCGCGATGTGGTGCCGCCGCCGGAAGCCAAGCCCTGCATTACGCTCATGCCGCGCTCGAGACGAAAGGCGCCCGGGCGATTGACTTCTCCATAAATGTAGAACATCGGCGCGCGATGTACGTAAATGATGTCTCCAGCGGCCATCGTAATGTCATTTGCCGTATCGCCGCTGAGAAACAGCAAGGGCAAGTCGATTTCGCGACGCACCTGTTTGCCGTTGCGCACCCCGATGAAGATCACGACGTCAGCCCCGGCGCCTGAAATGCCTCCGGCGGTAGCAATCATGTCGGACAGACGCAGATTCGCAGTTTCGAGCGGGAAACGGCCCGGTCTGTTGACCTGCCCGAGCACGGAAACCTGATTGCCACGAATTTGCACTGGCAGTACATTGACTTGCGGCTGGCGGACGAAACCGCCGTCCCGCAGGCGGGTAGCAATCTCTGTCTCGGCAGCAGACGTGCTCTTGCCACCCACGGAAACCGTGCCAAGCAGCGGGAAAGTCAGCGTGCCTTTTTCGGATACGCGCGCCTCGGTGGTGAGATCCGGGTTCTGGAATACCGTAATGCGAACAATGTCGCCCGGCCCGAGAACATATTCGCGTTCATCCGCGGCCTGCACCATGCCGGTAAAGCCCAGGGCGACAAGAACGCATAAAGAGCGAAGGAATCTGGAAAGCATGTGCATTTCTGCCCTGTAGTGTAATAAGTCAGTCATCCGAGAATCGCCGGGGCCGCAACACAGGTCACGGCCCCGGCAGATACCTTTCGGCATTCATCGCTTATTTCAGCTTGGTAGCTCCCTTCTCGATGATCGACTGGACGGAGTCTGCAGACGAAGCATCGGGTTGCACAACCGGCCCATGATCCGCGGGGGCAGGCGCTTCTGCTGCGGGCGGAGCGAAATCTCCAACATAATTGATGGAAGCAGCCTCACGCAGACGCTTGAGTTCGGCCTTGATGCTTTCGCCACGCGCCTGATTGAGCAGGAAGTTCTCGATGACGGGTTTTGCCTTGGCGCGATCAACAGGCTCTTCCTGCACGCCGACGATGAAGATGAGAAGCGCCCCCACCGGCGTCCGGACAAAAGCCGCCTGGCCCGCACTCAACTGGGAAAGGTTCTTGGCCAACTCAAGCGGAAGCTGTTCCGCCGGCTTGACGCCCGCGTTCACGACAAACGGAATTTTCTGCTCGTTGAACCAGGTCGTGAGTTGTTGCAGGTTGCCGCCGGATTGCAAACGCGCACGCAACTCGTCGAAGCGCTCAGGCGCTACCTGGAGATTGATCTCTTGCAGGCTATAAATGCGCCGCTTGGAGAACAACACCGGATTTTCATCGTAGAACTTGGAAATCTCCGCGTCGGTCGGCCGCGTTGCGCCACTCGCAATCTGCTCGCCATAAGCGCGGGCAAGAATCTCACGACGGGAAAACTCGATCATCTGCATCACGTTCGGATTGCGATCGAGCTTGTTTTGCACAGCCTGCTGCAACAGCAATTCCTGATCGACGAGACGCTCGACAGCGCCCGAACGCGCCCTCGAGATCTGATCCTCAGGAATATTGCCAGCGCGCGAGAGCAGGTCGTTGACCTGATGAACAGAGATTTCCCCCTTGTTGACCTTGACGGCAACCTGGGTAGGAGACTTGCTGGAACCTTCCTGGGCGTTACAACCAGAAAGCATCCCGGTCAGCCACACAGCGGCACAAAGTGACGCAGCAACAGAACGAACTGGAGAGGACATAAACATTCCAAATAAACAAGACGCCTTATCGAAAGGCTCACACACCATAACGGTATCGATCACCCGACACCACCCAAGCGGGCATCATGCCATATCACGACATGATAAAAAACGCCCCACTCTTAAAAGGTCAAATTTCCCGACAGCCACACCGTCCGCGCACTGTAGTCGTAGTGGTCCAAATTCTTCGCATCGCGCTTCTGGTGTTGATAATCGAGCCTGATACTGGCACGGGGAACCGGCTGATACAAAAAGTTGACGCCGTAAGACGTAGTCTTGGAATCTCTCGGAAGCGCCTCCGACCCCAGGCCGGGATCTCCACGATAATCGCGATCCAGATACTCGAAGCTGGCGCCAAGGCGGACCTTGCTGGTAACCACCCAGGTCGGCCGCAAAGACCAGCCCTGTGTCACGGCAAAATTTGAAACAGCGTCCGCATCCGCGCCAATTTCACGCCGCCAGGCCAAATCTATGATCGCCTTTCCGGTTGGCACCCAATGGAATTCGATCTTGCCGGTCGCTCCCGAAAAGTCCCGGTTGGGCGCCAGATCGTACTTGCGCTGCGTATATCCGACATAGCCGTTCAACCGCGTGACGCCAGTCAACTGCCATTGAGCGGAAAGCCGCGCGTCACGTCGCTCCCACTCCCGCATCGATCCTTGTTTCTTCTCCCGGTTCGGGTACTGCCCCTCTTCGGCACGGAAGCTCAACACGACGCGATTGCCCGTGGAAGGCCGGTAAGTGAAGTTCAGACTCGCTTCCTGCGCATCGTACTTGTCGTATGGCCTGGCGTTATCGCGATAGTCATTGCGAACGTCAGAGAAACCAACCCCTGTGGCCCAGTTTGGATGCCACCAGAAATCGGCGCTGGCGTTGGCGCGGCCAATCCGTCGCGTGACCCGATCCATGACACCGTAAGTATTTCCGAGATCGACAGACTGCTGGCTATTGCTATACCCAAAAATGCCGCTCCAGCGATCCCCTACCCGCCAATCCCACCGCAGATCCCCATCCCACGAGGTGCTGTTGAGATTCGAGTGCGTGCGGTACAGGGTTTTGCCCATGGAAAGCCCTGCATGGAAAGCCTGACGGCTGCGCACGCCATCAAAGCTCACCCCCACCCTGGTGACGGAAAAGGAGTCGCCGCGCTTTTCCTTCGGCGTCAAGGCCTTGGGGTAATCGTCCGACAAACGATATATGTTATTGTCGTGATAGAAGGACTGCGAAGCCCAAAAGCTGAACGGGTTTCTTGATTCATCTTCCCGCGTGTAATCACTCTCCTGTGCAGCGGTTTCCCGTGGAGCGGCTTCCTGCGCGCCATCCTCCTGCGCGACGACCGAAGCCGCCTGAAAACCCAGCAATGCCACCAACCCGCCTGCCAACAGGGCAAACTTGCGCTTGTTACTCATGGAACAACCCCTGACTCAAAGTGTAAAAACTATCGGCACCTGCCTGACCATAAAATTCATGCTCTCTGCGCACAGTCCACCCACGGCCAGAGACAACCACTTATTTTGTATCAAAATTTCGCTCTAATAAAAAATGTAAAAATATGCGATTTTTTTCTCATCACACCACAAAACACCACAGATTCCGCGACTTACCTACCAAACAGACAACTGACCAAGAGCAGCACAATACACGATTTACACGGCAATTGCTGCACTGATGTTTCATCCCAACACTGTAACCGTATCCGTTTACACAATAGGTCAGCACAAAACAGTTCCCGCCAATCAAGGAGATACCCCTGCGCGGGCAGATTCCGGGGGGTTGTCGCACGCTGCTGCGCAATGGTGGGTGGCGGGCAAACAAGAGCACAACCAAAATCTGGCATTAAACTTGCTTATGGAAGCGTTCCGTTTTTTTCTCATAGAGGAATGATGATGCACCTTAAAAAAACAATCACCGCCTTCGCGCTGGGACTTGGCTTTGCCGCTTTTGCACAGGCTGCCCCCATTGACCTTGGCGAACTTTCCCTCAACAAGCCGCAGCTGGATGCATACAACGCCAACCCCAACATGCTGGGCGGCGGCGGCAACGTAGCTTTCTCTGATCTATACACCTTCAAGGTGGCAGACGACCTGCTGGGCGTCAGCAACCCGACGGCGTACAGCTCGGTTGCCAGCTTCGACATCGTCTCGGTTCTGTTCAACATAAACAACCTCACGGTTTCCGTGTACAGCGGTGACGCTGTCGATGCGGCGTTTCTCGTCTTCGAAAAAAGCGCTGCCGGCGACTCGTTCGTGAATGAATCTTTTGCGCTTACTTCGTCCAGCTACACGATCGTGATTTCCGGTCTGACCACCGGCCAATGGGGCGGCGCCTACACCATCAACATGACGGGCGCCACGTCCCCCGTTCCCGAACCCTCCGAGTACGCCATGCTGCTCGCAGGATTGGGCGTTATCGGAATGGTTGCGCGTCGTCGGAAGACGATGGTCAACTAAGACCGATCCGTCGCAACGTTCGTAGTTGCCAAACAGACCGGACACCCAAGGGCGTCCGGTCTGTTTTTGTTTCGGGGCGTGTAAAAATTTCCGACACCTGCCTGAGCATAAAGCCCATGTTTTCTGCATGCATGTCACTCACACATCCAATGGCCACACAACCGTCACTCATTTACATCAAAAATCACACCCTGATGAAGCATGTAAAAATATGCGACATTTGCCACATTACGCCGCCAAACACCCCGGAAACTGCAGTCTGGCTCACAAGACAGGCAACTGATCCAGAGCGGCATCGCCCACAAATTACGCCGCAATTGGTACGCCGATATCCCATCTCAGCGCTGTAACCGTATCTGCTTATGTAGCAGCATTGGAAAAATATTCCTAATTAATCAACCGGATAACCAAAAAGCCAGATTTCCGGTATTCGCTGAACGCTACTGCTACGCAGCACAGACAAGACTGCAACTCAAACTGGCATTAAACTTGCTTATGAGTCTCACCTTTTCGGTGTTTTTCTTATAGGAGGGCAGTATGCAGTTAAAGAAAACTTTTGTTGCTGTTGCGCTGAGCCTTGGTTTTGCCACTTTTGCGCAAGCCGCCGTATATGACTTCGGCACGCTTAATGCCGGCGAGACGCTGTCCAAAGATGGTGTCACGGTCGATACGACAGGCGTTCTGTACAATCATTTCGATGACAGATTCACCTTTACGATCGAGCCAGGGCTTCAGAGCGCTGAGATCGGCGTCTCCTCCATCGATCTGGTCTTCACGCTCGGCCCTCATATCGAAATCACGTCGTTGTGGATCAACGTCTATACGAACGATGTGGTCGGGGATGTTGGGGATGTTTTACATGCCAGCGGTTGGCTTGCCGAGGTGGATTCCTTTGGCAAAATGTCGTACCGATTCAAGGGTGACATTGACTTCACTCTGTTCCCCGGAGTCAGCAATTATGTCCTCCGCATCTCAGGCGAGACCGCCACCAGTGGCTTGGGCGCTTACAACGTCAGCCTCGCGGCGGGCGTCGTCCCCGAACCCGCCGAATACGCCATGCTGCTTGCTGGCCTAGGCGTCGTCGGAATGGTTGCACGCCGTCGGAAGATGAAGGTCAACTAAAACCAATCTGTCGCAACGTTCGTAGTTGTCAAAAAGACTGGATGCCCTTGGGCATCCAGTCTTTTTTTGCTTCGGAGCATGTAAAAACTACCGACACCTGCCTGAGCATAAAATCCATACCCCCTGCATACATGCCGACCATATAGCCAGAGTGCACAACACAATAGCCTCTTTGCATCGAAAACTTACGCTCCAATACAAATGTAAAAATATGCGACTTTTGTCACGTTGTTCCGCAAAAAGGCCAAACGGCGCGACTTGGCTCACCAGACAAGCAATATATCCAGAGCATTGCAATACGCGTTTTGCACAAAAATTACTGTATATATATTTATATTGCCGCTGCAATCGCATCTGCCCGCACAATAGTCCGCATAAAGTTTTTCAATAAAATCAATCAGATAGCCGCGTTTTCAACATTCTCTGCACGCTGCCGCAGCGCAGCAACTGATAAACGGACAAGAACACAACAAAAGCTGGCATTAAACTTGCTTATAGGCTCTTGCTTTTTATTGTTTTATTTGTTGTTTTATTCGTTGTTTGCTGTTTTTTCTCATAGGAGAATAATGATGCAACTCAAAAAAACAGTCGCGGCCGTCGTGCTGGGGCTTGGTTTCGCCGGTTTTGCACAGGCTAATTTCGTGAAAGATCTTGGCGAGCTTTCTTTCGCCAATTCGCCACTGACCTTCGAAGGCTCCCCCGGTTCGGCTTCAGGTGATTTTGCTGACTGGTTTACCTTCAATGTAGCCAGCAACGTTCTTGCAAGCAGCGCTACCGCCGTAGTTATAGAATTTCATGGCAGCCCGAATTTCCTTGAAGCAGGCCTGACAGTCGCCGTGTACAAAGGCGCTTACACGAACAACAACCTTAACGGGTTGTACGCGCTTCCGCTTCTGGCTTCTTTCACAGCTGACAGCGACTTCACGGTGTCCGGGAACTTCAATTTTGACCCGACCTGGACCGAGGGTTATACGTTCCTGATCCAAGGCAAGACCACTGGCGGCTCGGGCATATATTCCTTTGGAGTGACCGCCGTCCCCGAACCCGCCGAATACGCCATGCTGCTTGCTGGCCTGGGCGTCGTCGGAATGGTTGCTCGCCGTCGGAAGATGAACGTAAATTAAGGCTGATCTGCCAAAACGTTCTTAGTATCAAACAGACTGGATACCTTAAGGTATCCAGTCTGTTTTTTTGATCCCAAGCCCCCTCAGACGAAGCCGTCCCGACAGCCCATTTTCATACTATAATGAGCGATGCTCCAACAATACAGTAACCGTCTACTGAAGGGGAATCTGCTTCGACGCACCGGCTTCACACTGAGCACGGCCATCGAAGCCTTTCTTTACCCCTCCATCATCGTTCTATGCCTGCTGGCGGTTGCCGGCTACCACGGTGAGGACATCGGCCCGTCCTACGTCATCCTCTGCACCCTGTCGTTCGCCGTGACTTTCCCCGGCGATGCGTCCTTTCACGAAATACCCCGCCGGATAGCGCGAAAGCTGCTGACAAGCTGGCTGCTGTTCATCTTCATCATGGGGGCCTTTGGGTTGGCCACGGCCTATATCCAATATTTCCCGGAAAACGTCCTGCTTGCCTGGTTTGTCGCCACGCCTGTCGTGTACGGCGTTGTCTACACCGCCCTGAGAATCGTGCTTCCGCGCGTGCTCTCAGCGCCAGGCAACCTGCGCACCGCCGTCATTGCCGGGGTGAACGACATCGGTATCTGCCTTGCGCAACAGTTTCAGAACGACCCCTACCTCGGCACAAACGTCCTTGGCTTCTTCGATGATCGTAATCCCAGCGATTTTCCGATCGGCGTTCCTGCTCCAATCAAAGGTCGGTTGCTCGATCTGTCGGAGTACGTCAAACAGAATCATGTGGAAGCCATTTACCTGGCCCTGCCGATGGCCGCCCAGCCCTATATCCTCAAACTGCTCGACAGTCTCAAGGACACGACGGCCTCGATTTATTTCGTCCCGGACATTTTCATTACCGACCTCATCCAGGGGCGGTTCGACACCGTGGGGAACATGCCGGTCGTTGCGGTGTGCGAAACCCCTTTCACCGGCTTCAGCGGCCTCGTCAAACGCACTTCGGATGTCGTGCTCTCGTTTCTCATCCTGCTGTTGCTGCTCCCGGTGCTGCTGTTGCTGTCCATCGGCGTGAAGCTGTCTTCTCCGGGGCCGCTCATTTTCAAACAGCGGCGTTACGGCCTCGACGGCAAGGAAATCCTCGTCTACAAATTCCGTTCGATGACGGTCTGCGACGATGGCGATGTCGTCAAGCAGGCAACCAAGAACGACTCGCGCATTACGCGATTCGGCGCGTTCATCCGCAAAACATCGCTGGATGAACTGCCGCAGTTCGTCAATGTGCTCCAGGGCCGGATGAGCATCGTCGGCCCGCGCCCGCACGCGGTTGCGCACAACGAGATTTACCGCAAAGCGATCAAGGGGTACATGATCCGCCACAAGGTCAAACCGGGCATCACCGGATGGGCGCAGGTCAATGGTTATCGGGGCGAAACGGAAACGCTCGACAAGATGGAAAAGCGCATCGAGTACGATCTCGAATACCTGCGCAACTGGTCATTGAGCCTGGATTTCTGGATCATCGTCAAAACCGTGTTGATCGTCGTGAAAGATCGAAACGCCTATTGATTCTCCACAAGCGGGAAAGGCGCTGTCGAGACGACCAGCCGTGCGGTCAAATCGCGATCAGTATTCGCTCGAATGCGAAAAGCGCCAGGATGACGAAAATCGCTACCACGCCAGCGCGAAACAGGTTCCAGGCCCATATCCTGTATTGGGTCTGTCCGGTCAGCATCCACAAAATCAGCGAAGCGCCGATTCCCAGACACAGCAGCATGCCGATGACCCGCGCCAGCAACATGATGAATTCCCCTAGAACACCAGCGCCGGTTCGGCAAGCTGGTGAACGACGGCTGCGGGCGCAGGCACGGTATCGTCGAAACTGACGACCTCCCAGGCCGAAGCGTCTTCGAGCAATACCCGCAACAGACGGTTGTTGAGCGCGTGGCCGGCCTTGTGGGCCGTATAGGCTGCCAGCAGCGGATAACCACAGATATAGAGATCGCCGATGGCGTCGAGCACCTTGTGCTTGACGAATTCGTCGTTATAGCGCAGCCCCTCGGCGTTGAGCACACGATATTCGTCCATGACGATCGCGTTCTCCAGGCTTCCTCCCAGGGCAAGCCCGTTGGCCTGCATGAATTCCACGTCCTGCATGAAGCCGAAGGTGCGGGCGCGCGAAACATCGCGCACATAGGAGTGTTTGGCAAAATCGATCTCCACCTCGGTCGAGGTCGAGTCGATCGCCGGGTGATCGAAGACGATGGAAAATTTCAGGCGAAACCCATCGTAGGGCGATAAGCGAACGAGCTTGTCGTCTTCGCGGTATTCAACGGTTTTTTTGACGCGCAGGAATTTCTTGGGCGCCGACTGCTCCTCGATGCCTCCCGACTGAAGCAGAAAGACGAAAGGCCCGGCGCTACCGTCCAGGATCGGTATCTCGGGGGCGTCTACGTCGATATGGAGATTGTCGATGCCAAGCCCGGCCAAGGCCGACATCAGGTGTTCGACCGTGCCAACCTTGTAGCCGCCCTTTTCCAGCCCGGAACACATCCGGGTATCGCAGACTGCATACGGGTCGACAGGCAGGTCGACAGGAGGCTGTATGTCCGTGCGGTGAAAAACGATTCCGGTATTGATACCGGCAGGACGCAGGACGAGATTGACCTTGCGTCCGCCATGCAGGCCGACGCCTGTTGCGGTGACAATCGATTTGAGGGTGCGCTGCCTGATCACGTTTTTTTATTTCCGAAAAGCTGTATCAGCTTATCACGAACGGCCCGGCAACATGTCTCCTTAAGGGGACGCCGCCCCCATCCCGGCAGGAAAGACCCATGGGGGGATGGGCCTTTCGCTGATGCCGGGATGGCAGCACGCGTTTCCAGGAAGCCGAATCAGCCGATACTCAGTCAGCCTGACGACGCAGGAAGGCGGGAATATCGTAAGTGGCGCCTGCGCTGGCAGGGCTGACGCCAGCAGCCTTGCCGCCACTGCCGCCGCCTATCGACGGCTCGGCGCGCCCACGACGACTGCGGATGATCGCCGGCGTGGCGATATTGCTGCCATCGTCATAGTCGCCGTTCGCGCCGACATAGATCGGCCCGTGCGTGCCCGTGCCGCGCACGACATGCATCTTCGGCTGCGGCTCCTGCCGTGTGGCGCGCGGAGAACCCAGACCTGTCGCCACGACGGTGACGCGCAAACGATCTTCCATGCTGTCGTCGAACACGGTTCCGTATTTGACGAAAGCTTCCTTCGCGGCAAAAGCCTGCACGGTATGCACGGCATCCTTCACTTCAGCCAGCTTCAACGAACCCTTGGCGGCAGTGATGTTGATGAGCACGCAGCGCGCACCCGACAACTCGGTGCCTTCGAGCAGCGGGCTGCCCACGGCCTGTTCGGCGGCAATCCGCGCGCGATCCACTCCGCCTGCTTCCGCCGACCCCATCATGGCGCGGCCCATTTCGCCCATCGCCGTGCGCACGTCCTGGAAGTCGACATTGACCAGACCCGGCGCGTTGATGATTTCGGAAATGCCCCCGACGGCCTTGCAGAGCACGTTGTCCGAGGCGCGGAAGCATTCTTCGAAGGTGGCGTCATCGCCATAGACTTCGAGCAGCTTGTCGTTGAGCACGACGATGAGCGAGTCGACGTGACGGTTCAATTCCTCGATACCGCTTTCGGCAACCCGCAGACGGTTCTCGAAATCGAAGGGCTTGGTCACGACTGCCACGCAGAGAATGCCCAATTCCTTGGCGATTTCGGCTACCACGGGCGCAGCGCCCGTTCCGGTTCCGCCGCCCATGCCGCCGGTGATGAAGACCATGTGGGCATCGGCCAGCGCGGCAGCGATGACGTCGTGCGATTCCTGCGCGGCAGCGCGGCCCGCTTCCGGTTTGGAACCCGCGCCCAACCCGGACGTGCCGAGTTGAATTCTGACCGGCGCGAGGCACCGCGCCAGCGCTTGCGCATCGGTGTTGGCGGCAATGAAATCGACGCCCTGCACCCCTTCGCGCACCATGTGATCGACGGCGTTACCGCCCGCACCTCCAACACCGATCACCTTGATGATGGTTCTGCCGTTTGGCGAACGCTGTTCCTTTTCGAAAATTTCAAACATTTGCTTCAGCTCCTGGAAAGAAGTCAACCCCTGGAAAAACCCCTTTGCCGCTGCTCTGTTGCAACGGCATCAATACGAAGCGCCGCATCACGGCACCGATGTCATGTTTCGTTTTCGCAATTTTCTGCTCCCCCATCGTTACGCTGTTTTCGCCCTGCAAATGGCGTTTGCCGAACAGTCTTTTTCTTTAAAAATTACGCCCGAACCAATCCCTCAAGCGCCCCCAAACCTGTTTCACCCCGCTGGTATCGCGGGCCTGGATGCCGCGTCGCCGCTGCGCCGCGCCCTCGATCAGCAACCCCATTGCCGCTGCGTACTGCGGATAGCGGATCACATCGGCCAGCGCGCCCTCATAGAGCGGCGCTCCCACCCGCACCGGCATGTGGAAAATGTCTTCGCCCAGTTCGGCCATACCCGGCATCAGCGCCGCGCCTCCGGTCAGGACGATGCCCGAGGACAACAATTCCTCGTAACCGCTGCGGCGTAGCTCGGCCACTACGAGATCGAAAATTTCCGACACGCGAGGCTCGATCACATCGGCCAGCGTCTGGCGTGCCAGCAGCCTCGATGGACGATCCCCCACGCCGGGCACTTCGATCATTTCATCGGGATCCACCAACGAATGCATGGCCACGCCGAGACGGGTCTTGAGCTCCTCGGCCTCGGCGGTCGGCGTGCGCAGGGTCATGGCGATGTCGTTCGTCACCAGATCGCCCGCGACCGGAATGACTGCGGTGTGGCGAATCGCGCCCTGGGTAAACACGGCCAGATCGGCCGTGCCGCCGCCGATGTCGACCATGCACACGCCCAGTTCCTTTTCATCCTCGGTGAGCACCGCATAGCTGGAAGCCAGCGGTTGCAGAATCAGATCCATGACCTCCAGCCCGCAACGGCGCACGCACTTGACCACGTTTTGCGCCGCCGATACTGCGCCGGTGACGATGTGCACCTTCACTTCGAGCTTGACGCCGCTCATGCCGATGGGTTCTCTCACGCCTCCCTGTCCATCGATGATGAATTCCTGGGTAAGGATGTGCAGAACCTGCTGCTCGGCCGGAATCGGCATCGCGCGCGCAACCTCGATGACCCGCTCGACATCGAACTGCGAGACTTCCTTGTCCTTGATCGCCACCATGCCGTTGGAGTTGAAGCTCTTGATGTGACTGCCCGCGATGCCCGTGTAGAGATCGTGAATCTTGCAGTCGGCCATCAGTTCGACTTCCTGGATGACGCGCGAGATGGCATCGACCGTGGCCTCGATGTTGACCACCACGCCACGCTTCAGCCCGCTGGTCGGCTGTGTGCCAAGGCCAACGATGGACAAGCGCCCATCCGCCCTCACCTCGGCCACCATGCAGGTGACTTTCGTGGTGCCGATATCGAGGCCGACGATCAGATCCTTGTATTCCTTACTCATTTTCCGTGCCTGTTTGCGCCGATCACGGCGGCGCCGTTTTGTGATTGAGCGGGAGTGAGCGCGAAACCATTCGGGTAACGCAGGTCGGCGCGCGCAATCCGTACCCCAAGGTTGTCCTGCAGGCGCGGCAAGGCCGCGACGAAACTCTCCAGCCGCCCCCGGATCGGCGAGCGTTCCTGTTCGCGATCGAGCACGATGGATAAATCATTGTCCAGCCACAGCCGCCAGGCGCCGCGCGGCGACAAGTCCATCCGCACGAGCGTTGCCTGCAACGGCTGCAATATCTTCGAATACGTCTCGTAACGTTCCAGCATGATGGCTGCCGAACCTTGCGGGCCGGAGAATTCGGGCATGGCGATGTCGTCGCTCGAAGCGGCAAACACCTCGCCATGGCGGTTGACCAGTTGCACATCTCCGCCGCCATCTCCGATGTTCTTCCAGTAGGCAACCGCCTCGTGTTCCTCAAGGCTCAATTCGAGTCCGTCCGGCCAGAGACGACGCACTCCGGCATGGCGCACCCAGGGCAGAGTCTCGAAGGCCACGCGCACCTCTTCGAGCTGGGCGGTAAAGAAATTGCCCCGGATCACGGTACGGGCGGCGTGCTCGAGCTGTGCCTGCGTCACCTGCGTGGGCGGGGCGGTCAGCACCAGCGTACGCAGGGGGAAAAGCGGTTTTGAAAACGTCCAGGTCACCAGCGCCCAACCCAGTGCCAGCGCGGCAAGAAGAAACAGCACATCTGCGACCAGATTGAGCAACTGCGGACGATGCCACAGCCCGCCACGCTTTTCCGCGCGTGCAGCGCGTGTGGCAGTACCGGCCGGAGATCTGCGTCGTTCAGCCACAGCGCGCCTCCGCAAGAATCTTCACGCACAGCGCCTCGAACGACAGCCCAGCCTGACGCGCCGCCATCGGCACCAGCGAATGCGATGTCATGCCCGGCGCGGTATTGACCTCCAGGAAGTAATGCTGCCCGGCTTCATCCATCAGGAAATCCACCCGGCCCCATCCCGTCGCGCCTATGGCATCGAACGCCTTTTTCGCGCCCGCCTGAATCTCGGCAGTCTTCGCCGGCGACAGGTCGGCGGGGCAAATGTAGTGGGTATCGTCGCGCAGGTACTTGGCTTCAAAGTCGTAGAACGCCGTTGCCGGTTCGATCTTGACGATGGGCAGCGCCTCATCCCCGAGGATGCCGACCGTGTATTCGCCCCCCATGACGCCTTTTTCCGCCATGATCAGATTGCCGTAGTGGCGGGCCGATGCGTAGGCGGATTTCAGTTCGCCGGGCTTTGTCACCATGAAAACGCCGAGGGAAGACCCTTCGCACGCCGGTTTGACGAAAAGCGGCAGGCCGAAGCGTTTTTCCACGGCATCGAACTCGGAATCGTCGTCGAGCATTGCGTATTCCGGCACGGGCAACCCTACCGCCTGCCAGATGAGCTTGGTGCGAAACTTGTCCATGCCGATGGCCGAGGCCATCACGCCAGGGCCGGTATAGGGAATCCCCATGATTTCCAGCGCCCCCTGGATTGCGCCGTTTTCGCCGTAACCGCCGTGCAGGGCAATGAACACGCGCTGAAAAGCCTTGAGCGCATCCAGCGGCTCACTGGCCGGATCGAAGGCATGCGCGTCGACTCCCTGGCTCTTCAGCGCTGCCAGCACGCCCCCGCCGCTATTGAGCGACACCTCCCGTTCGCCGGACGTGCCACCCATCAAGACCGCGACCCTGCCGAAATCCTGTTTCATGTCACTCATCCATCCGGAATTGAACGATCTTTTGAGGAACGCTACCGATGGAGCCCGCGCCCATCGTCAGCACCACATCGCCATCGCGCGCAACATCCAGAACACGCAACGGCATGTCGGCGATGTTCTCGACGAAGACCGGCTCCACCTTGCCTGCCACCCTGAGCGCGCGGGCCAGCGAGCGCGCGTCGGCAGCAACGATCGGCGCTTCCCCGGCCGCGTACACTTCGGCCAGCAACAGCGCATCGACGCTGGAGAGCACTTTCACGAAGTCCTCGAAGCAATCGCGCGTGCGGGTATAACGATGCGGCTGGAAAGCCAGCACCAGCCGACGACCGGGAAACGCGCCGCGCGCAGCGGCCAGCGTGGCCGTCATTTCCGCCGGGTGATGCCCGTAATCGTCGACGAGGGTAAAGCTGCCGCCCTGGGGCAAGGCGATTTCGCCATACCGCTGGAAGCGCCGCCCCACGCCCTTGAATTCCGCCAACGCCTTGACGATGGCCTCGTCCGGCGCCTGCGCTTCGGCTGCCACGCCAATGGCGGCCAGCGCATTCAGAACGTTATGCATGCCCGGCGCGTTGAGCGTGATGGGCAGACGCTTGGCGTCACGCCGGACCACGTCGAAAAGCATGCGTCCGCCCTCGACGCGGATGTTTTCGGCGCGGATATCGGCATCCTCCGACAAACCGTAGCGCACGACCTGTTTCGAGACATGCGGCATGATTTCGCGCACGTGCGGGTCATCCTGGCAGAGCACCGCCACGCCGTAGAACGGCAGGCGATTGAGAAACTCCACGAATGTCTGTTTCAGCCGGTTGAAGTCGTACCCATAGGTTTCCATGTGGTCGGCGTCGATATTGGTGACGACCGCGACCACCGGGGTGAGATACAGAAACGAGGCATCCGACTCGTCCGCTTCCGCAACCAGAAAGTCCCCCGTGCCGAGGCGGGCGTTCGCGCCCGCCGCATTCAACCGCCCACCGATCACGAAGGTAGGATCGAGACCGGCTTCGCCGAGAATGCTGGCCACCAGGCTCGTCGTCGTGGTCTTGCCGTGCGCGCCGGCGATGGCAATGCCCCGCTTCAAGCGCATCAGTTCGGCAAGCATCTGCGCACGCGGCACCACGGGAATGCCGCGCTGATACGCTGCCTGCACTTCCGGGTTGTCGTCCCTGACCGCCGTGGACACCACCACCGCATGTGCCGCGCCGATGTTCTCGGCCGCATGCCCGACAGCGATGCGGATTCCCTGCTTCATCAGGCGCTCGGTCACGGCGGAAGCCACGAGATCGGAGCCGGAAATCTTGTAGCCGAGATTGGCGAGCACCTCTGCGATGCCGCTCATGCCCGAGCCGCCGATGCCTACGAAGTGGATGTTATTGACCTTGTGTTTCATGCTTTCACCTGCGCGGTCAGTTCTTCGCATGCATCGGCCACATCCACGGCAGCAAGCGGCCTTGCCAGCGCCCGTGCGTTTTCCGCCATGCACAACAACTGGCTGCGCTCTACGTTCGAGAGTAATTCCGCGAGTTTCCCTGCCTCCAGCGCCGGCTGCGGCATGAACCAGGCCGCCTCCCGCGAGGAGAGAAACTGCGCATTGGTTGTCTGGTGGTCGTCTACCGCGTAAGGGAAAGGCACCAGCAGGCTGGCGGCGCCCGCCGCCGTCAACTCGGCGATGGTGAGCGCCCCCGCCCGGCAGAGCACGAGATCGGCTTCTGCGTAGGCGGCCGCCATATCATCGATGAAGGGACGCAAATCGCCCTCGACCCCGGCCGCAGCATAAGCCGCCCTTAGCGCATCGATCTGTTTTTCGCCCGCCTGGTGCGTGACCGTGGGGCGACGGTCGACCGGAATCATCGCCAGCGCGCGGGGCACCACGTCATTGAGCGCCGCCGCGCCCAGACTGCCGCCGACCACCAGCAGACGCAACGGGCCGCTACGTCCCTCGAAACGCATCGCGGGCGGCGCAACAGCGACGATCTCTTCGCGTACCGGGTTGCCCACCCAACGCGCACCCGGCAACGCTCCCGGGAAACCCGAGAGCACGTGGGCGGCAAAGCGGCCCAATACCTTGTTGGCAAGACCGGCGATGGAATTCTGCTCGTGCAGCACCAGCGGACGTCCCGTCAGCACCGTCACGAATCCGGCGGGGAACGTGATATAGCCGCCCAGCCCAACCACCACATCCGGGCGCACGCGGGACAATATTCTCCACGCCTGCCAGCACCCGCGCAGCAGATTGAACGGCAGCATCAGCTTGCGCAACAAACCCTTGCCACGCAACGCGCCGAAACGCAGCCATTCCATTTGATAACCATAAGGCGGCACGATCCGCGCCTCCATACCGTCCGGATTGCCGAGCCAGACCACGTTCCAGCCGCGCATGCGCAAGCATTCGCCAATGGCAATCCCGGGGAAGATGTGCCCGCCGGTTCCTCCTGCCATCACCAGCACTGTTTTCATGCGTTGCCCCCCCGTTTCAGCACCCGCGTTTCCCAGTCGATGCGCAGCAGAATGCCGAGCGCCAGACAGTTGGCAAGCAGGCCCGAACCCCCATAGCTCATCAGCGGCAGGGTCAATCCCTTGGTCGGCAACAGCCCCATGTTCACGCCCATGCTGATGAACGACTGCACGCCGATCCACAAACCGATCGCCTGCGCCACCAGCCCGGAAAAATAGCGTTCGATCCGAATCGCCTCGCGTCCGATGACGAAGGAGCGCTGAATCAGCAGCACAAAAAGGCCGACCACGACAAACACCCCGGCAAAACCCAGTTCCTCGCCAATTACCGCGAGCAGAAAATCGGTATGCGACTCGGGCAGATAAAAGAGCTTCTCGATACTGCCGCCCAGGCCTACGCCCAGCCATTCGCCCCGCCCGAAAGCAATCAGCGCGTGGGTAAGCTGGTAACCGTCTCCGAACGGATCGGCCCAGGGATTCATGAAACTGAAAAGGCGCGCGCGCATGTAGGGCTGAATCCAGACCAGAAGAACGAAACCGGCGAGCGCCGCCAGACCCAGCAGCAGAAAAACGCGGATGCTGACGCCGCCAAGAAAAAGCACGCCGAATGCAATGGTGGCCACCATCACGAACGCGCCGAAATCCGGCTGGAACAGCAACAGACAGCCGACGAACAGAATCACCGCCATCATCGGCAAGAAGCCTTTTTTGAAACTACCCATGACGTCGAGCTTGCGCACCGTGTAATCGGCGGCGTAGATCGCCACGAAAAGCTTCATCAATTCGGAAGACTGTAGATTTACCGGCCCTATCTGCAGCCAGCGCCGTCCGCCGCCGACCTTGTGGCCGATGCTCGGGATCAGCGTGATCACCAGCAAAACGACCCCGATCAGAAAGAGCCAGGGGGCCATGCGTTGCCATACTCCCATTGGAATATGAAACACGGCCAGCCCTGCTGCCAGCCCCACGCCAAGATAAAGCGCCTGCCGGACCAGAAAGTAATGCGCCTGATGGCCGGTATAGGCGCTGGCCTCGGCGGTGGCGATCGATGCCGAGTAAACCATCACTAGCCCGAGCGTGAGCAGGATGGCTGCGGACCAGGCCAGCACCGGATCGACTTCGCTCACCGGCACGCGCGGCTTGACCAGACGCCCGACCGTGCGCGCGGCGATGTTGTCGCCGCCGCTCTTGCCGAAAAGACCTCTCGTCAGGACGCCAGCGAGTCTCATCGTCCGCCTCCCGGCAAGGCCCGCACGGTTTCGATGAATACTTCAGCGCGATGCACGTAGTCCCTGAACATGTCCCAGCTCGCACAGGCGGGCGAAAGCAGCACGCAGTCCCCGGCCTGTGCCTGCCCGGCCAGCCAACGCACGGCCTCTTCCAGGCGGGCGAAGGACTCCACGGGCAACCCGCAGCCTTCGACGGCTTTCCCGATGAGCGGGCCATCCCGACCGATCAGGGCCACGGCGCGACCATGGCGTTTGAGCGCGTTTTGCAGCGGCGCAAAATCCTGCCCCTTGCCGTCTCCGCCGAGCACGATGGCAACGGGTCGCCCCATGCCTTCGATCGCGGCAAGCGTGGCCCCGACGTTGGTTCCCTTGGAATCATCGACGTAGAGCGCCCCGCCGATTTCCGCAACGGGTTCGACCCGGTGCGGCAAACCCTTGAACGTCCTGAGCGCCGTCTTCCCGATATCCGCGCCGATGGCCCGGCACAAGGCCAGCGCGGCCATGACGTTGGCGGCGTTGTGCAGCCCCTTTAGCGGCAACTCATCGAGACCGATCAAACGTTCAGCACCGCAATGAATGGCTTCATGCTCGATGCCGTAATGTCCGGCACATGGCGCGGGATCGAGGCCAAACGTCACCACATCGCCGCCCCCGAGGCCCAGGCTGCGTTCATCGTCGCGATTGAGCACTTTCAGGGTCGCCGGATTCTGAAAGATGCGCGCCTTGGCCTGGACATAATCGTCCATGGAATCGTAACGGTCGAGATGATCCTCGCTGACGTTCAACACCGTTGCGGCATGCGCCGCCAGCCGGTGCGTGATTTCCAGCTGGAAGCTGGACAATTCCAGCACCCAGGCTTGCGGCAGACGACCCGCGTCCAGCGCCGTCATCAGCGCGTCGAGCAGTGAAGGCGAAATGTTGCCGCAGGCAACCGCTTCCACGCCCGCGCTGTTCAACAGGTGCGCGGTCAGCGCCGTGGTCGTGGTCTTGCCGTTCGAGCCGGTAATCGCCAGCACCTTCGACGTCGGCGAAAGTTCCCTGACTGCATCGGCGAACAGATCCACTTCGGAGACGATCGGCGTTTTCCCGGCGACGGCGGCAATTTCCGGCGTGGCTTTTGGCACGCCGGGCGAGAGCGCAATCGCGTCCACCCCCTCGAACGTCTCCGGCCTGAACGGCTTGGCAACGACTTCCACATCCGGCGCGAACGCGGCCAGCGCCGCGCGGTTGGGCGGATTCTCGCGGCTGTCGGCAACGCGCACGGCAGCGCCCTGGCGCTTCAGCCATTTCGCCATTGCCAGCCCGGATTCACCCAGGCCCACTACGAGGAAGCGTTCGCCCGCCAGTTTCATTCTTATCTCAACTTCAGGGTCGCCAGACCGAAAAGCACCAACATGAGGGTGATGATCCAGAAGCGCACCACCACCTGTGTTTCCTTCCAGCCGCTTTGTTCAAAATGGTGATGCAGCGGCGCCATGAGCAGGATGCGCCGCCCCTGCCCGTATCTTTTCTTCGTGTATTTGAACCAGGAGACCTGCAACATGACCGAGAGCGTCTCCACGACGAACACCCCGCCCATGATGAAGAGCACGATTTCCTGTCGCACGATGACCGCCACGCATCCCAGCGCCGCCCCCAGGGAAAGCGCCCCGACATCGCCCATGAACACTTCGGCCGGATAGGCGTTGAACCATAGAAAGCCCAATCCCGATCCCATGATTGCGCCAAGCACGATGCACAACTCGCCCGCGCCGGGCACATAAGGGATCAGCAGATACTTGGCCAGTTCGACGTTGCCGCTTGCAAAGGCAAAGATGCCCAGCGCGCCGGCCACCATCACCGTCGGCATGATGGCCAGACCGTCCAGCCCGTCGGTCAGATTGACGGCGTTGGACGTGCCGACGATGACGCAGTAGGTGAGCGCGACGAAACCGAATACCCCCAGCGGATACGCGATGCTCTTGAAGAACGGCACGATGAGTTCCGTCTGCGCCGGGTTGTTGGTCGAGAATGCGAGAAACAGCGCCGCTCCCGCGCCGAGCACCGATTGCCAGAAAAATTTCCAGCGCGCCGACAGTCCGTTCGGGTCGCGGTACACCACCTTCTTCCAGTCGTCGTACCAGCCGATGATGCCGAAGCCGAGCGTGACCACCATCACCGTCCAGACGTAACGGTTGGACAGATCGCCCCACAGGAGCGTGGTCAGCGCCACCGAAATCAGGATCAGGACGCCGCCCATCGTGGGCGTGCCGGTCTTGACCAGATGCGCCTGCGGCCCGTCGGTGCGTACCGCCTGTCCGATCTTTTTCGCCGCCAGCCAGCGGATCACCCGTGGCCCGAGAGCGAGCGAGAAAAAGAGCGCCGTCATCACCGCCAGCACCGTGCGTAGCGTGATGTAATTGAATACGCTGAAACCACGGATGTGGTGTTGCCCGATCCACTGTGCCAATTCGAGCAGCATCAGTCTTCTCCCTCTGTACCTGGAACGGCACCCGTGGTCAGCGCCTCGACCACCCGTTCCATGCGCATAAAGCGCGAACCTTTCACCAGCACCGTATCGCCAGCATCGAGATCGGGCGCAAGCGCCTTCACCAATGCCTCAACCGAAGAAAAATGCTGTCCGTATGTACCGAAATTGCTTGTGGCATTTTCACTCAAGGCGCCGAGTGTACACAAACAATCCACTTTTTTGTCTTTCGCATAAGCGCCTACTTCGGCATGCGCCTGCGCACTGGCCTCTCCCACCTCGCCCATGTCGCCGAAAACGAGAATCGTCCTGCCCGGCATGGCGGCGAGCACGTCGATGCCCGCGCGTACCGAATCCGGATTGGCGTTGTAGGTGTCGTCGAGTATCAAGGCGCCGCGCGGTCCGATGCGCCGTTGCAACCGGCCATGCGCGCCGCCGCAACTGGAAAGCCCCGCCGTCACTTTTGTTAGCGGCGCACCCGCAGACAGGCAGGCCGCAGCGGCTGCCAGGGCATTGAGGGCGTTATGGATGCCCGGCATCTGCAACACGCATTCAGCCTGTCCCCAGCGGGTATCGAGCCGGAGCGTTGATTCCAGACTGCGCAATTCGCAACGCCCATGCACCGCCGCCGGTTTTTCCATACCAAAAGTCACCGTCTCGCGATGCGCATTTTTCGCCAGCCACTCGTCGGCATGCGCGTCGTCGGCATTGACCACCGCCACGCCGCCGTCGCCCAGTCCGTCGTAAATGCAGCCCTTCTCGCGCGCAACCGCATCCAGCGAAACCATTCCTTCGAGATGGGCGCGCTGGGCGTTGTTGACCAGCGCCACCGTCGGACGCGCCCACCCGGTAAGCACGGAAATCTCGCCCGGGTGATTCATCCCCATTTCGATCACGGCCGCCCTGTGATGGGCGCGCAGACCAAGCAGAGTCAGCGGCAGACCGATGTCGTTGTTCAGATTGCCCCGTGTCGCGAGAACGGCATCGTCGTGTCCGAACCAGGCGCGCAGAATCGACGCGCACATCTCCTTGACCGTCGTCTTGCCGTTACTGCCGGTGATGCCGATCAGCGCAATATCGAAGCGTCCGCGCCAGCCCGCTGCCAGCGCACCCAGCGCGAGACGGGTATCCTCGACCACGAGCCGGGGCGCGCTACTTTGCGCATGATCCATCTCCCAGCGCGCATCGACCATCACCGCCGCCGCGCCAGCGGCCAGCGCCGCCTCGACGAAATCGTGACCGTCGAACCGCTCGCCGCGCAGGGCCACGAACAACTGACCGGGCGCGATGGCCCGGCTGTCGGTGCCCACGGTGTTGATTCGCGCCTCGCCCACTGCACGCGCCTTGTCGTGCAAAGCCATCAGTTCGAGCGCCTCGGCAAGCGTCATCATGATGATGACCTCCCGCGCGCCGCAAGCGCCTGCGCCGCCTGCTCGCAGTCGGAAAACGAATGCCGCTCGCCGCGTACTTCCTGATAGAGCTCATGCCCCTTGCCTGCGACGAGAATCACGTCGTTGTCCTCGGCCGAACTCACGGCGGCATGAATCGCTTCCATGCGGCTGGTCACGGCCTCGGCCCTCGGGCCTGCGCCCTCGAGGATGTCGTCGATGATCTTTTGCGGCTCTTCAAAGCGCGGATTGTCGCTGGTGACGATCACCCGATCGGCGAACTTCGTTGCGATCTCTCCCATCAGCGGACGCTTGCCTGCATCCCGTCCGCCTCCGCAGCCAAACACGCAGATCAACCGGCCTGCCCGCGCATGCGCGGTATCACGCACGGCCTCGAGCGCCTTGGCGAGCGCGTCCGGCGTATGGGCGTAGTCGACGATCACCAGCGGCTCGCCGTTGCCGCCCACGAGTTGCATTCTGCCGGACGGCGGAGTCAGCGTTTTTGCGGCCTGCACGATGTCGTCCAGCGCTTCGCCATGCAACAGCAGCGCGCCAATGACCGCGAGCAGGTTGGAAGCGTTGAACATGCCCGCAAGGCGGGCATCCAGCGCCACCCGGCGGCCTTCCCAGAGCGCCTCGAAGCATAATCCCGTGGGACTGGCGCGCAGATTCGCGCCAACGAGCCTTTCCACGCCTGTCGGCATCCCGGCGCGATCCGCCAGACTGACGCCGATCACCCGCATACCGCGCGCCGCCAGACGCGTGGCCTGTTCCACGCCGAAATCGTCATCGAGATTGATGACCGCCGCGCCCACGCCCGGCAGATCGAAAAACCGCGCCTTGGCCTCGCCATAGGCTTGCATCGATCCGTGGTAGTCGATGTGGTCGCGCGTGAGATTGGTAAAAACCGCCACGTCGAACCGTGCGCCATTGACCCGCCCCTGATCGATGCCGATCGAAGAGACTTCCATCGCCGCCGCACGCGCGCCGGAAGCGATGAAACCGGCGAGCAGCCGATGCAGATCGGGCGCTTCCTGCGTCGTATTGAGACTGCTGGTCAGCGCGCCCGGAAAACCGCTGCCCAGCGTGCCGATTACCCCGCACGGACAACCCAGGGTTTCGAGCGCCTGGGCAATCCATTGGCTGATCGTCGTTTTGCCGTTGGTTCCCGTGACCCCGGCCAGCCACAGTTTTTCAGAAGGTCTGCCGTAAATTTCATCGGCCAGAATTCCAGCCAGTGCACGCAGGCCCTCGACTGCAAATACGGGACGACCCGTTTCGGGCAGGCGAAAACCGTCGCCACTCTCATAGAGCGCCGCCGCCGCGCCACGAGCCAGCGCATCGTCGATATGCCGACGACCATCGCTTACCGCGCCCGGCCAGGCGACGAACACATCCCCGGCCTCGATGCGGCGCGAATCCACGGTCATGCCGCGTGGCTGCACCCCGGCCCCGGCAAGCAACGTGAACACCTCGGCGGCGCGCATCACATGCCCCCCCTGCGTTCATTGCCCATCGCGGTCAACTGCATGGTCGCAAGCGGCGCGTCGGTCGCCACGCCCAGCGCACGCAATGCGCCTTCGGTCACCTGCGCGAACACCGGCGCAGCCACCGTGCCGCCGTAATGCTGATTGCCGGAAGGCTCGTCGATCATCACCGCCACGACCAGTCTCGGGTTCGAGGCCGGCGCAAGACCGACGAAGGATGAGACGTATTTATTGACGTAACGCCCGTTCTCGATCTTGTTGGCGGTTCCCGTCTTGCCCGCGACGCGGTAGCCCGCAATCTGGGCGCGAATCGCAGTGCCGCCCGGACCGACAACCGTTTCCATCATCTGCCGCACTTCGCGCGCCACCCGTGGCGAAAATACCTGCACCCCGACCGGCGGCGTGTCGACGCGGGTCAGCGACAGCGGCACGAGGTCGCCATCGCGCGCCAACGTGAGATAGGCGCGAGCGATCTGGATCAGCGAGACCGAAATGCCGTGCCCGTAGGACATCGTGGCCTGTTCGATCGGCTTCCAGGTTTTGGCCGGGCGCAGATGGCCGCTGGCTTCCCCCGGGAATCCCAATCCGGGCGGCGTACCGAAGCCGAGCCGCTCATAGAACGCCCACATGTATTCCGGCTCGAACGCCAACCCCATCCGCGCCGTACCGATGTTGGAGGACTTCTGGATGATTTCGGTCACCGTGAGCGTGCGGTAGGGATGCGTATCGTGAATCGTGCGATTGCCGATATTGAAGCTGCCGGAGTAGGTATCGATCGGCGTCGAGGCGCGGAACTTGCCGCTCTCGATCGCCATTGCGGCAACGAAGGGCTTCATGATCGAGCCCGGCTCGAACGTGTCGGTAAAGACCCGGTTGCGCAGTTGTTCCCCGCTGAGATGGGTGCGGTTATTGGGATTGAAGGCGGGCGCATTGACCAGCGCCAGCACCTCTCCGGTGCGAACATCGAGCACCGTCACCGACCCGGCCTTGGCGCGATGCTGCTGCATCGCCTCGCGCAGGGCGGAATAGGCCAAATATTGAATCCTGGCATCCATGGCCAGCGCCACATCCTCGCCGTCGCGCGGCAGACGGATGGACTCCACGTCCTCCACCACCTGTCCACGCCTGTCCTTGATGACCCGCCTGGAGCCCGGCTGGCCCGCAAGCAGACGATCGAAAGCCAGTTCGATCCCTTCCTGCCCGCGATCCTCGACGCTGGTAAAACCGAGCATGTGCGCCATGACTTCGCCGCTCGGGTAATAGCGGCGGAATTCGCTTTGCTGGTAGATGCCGGGCAGGTTGAGCGCCGCAACCCGCTCCGCGAGTTCGGGAGAAACCTGCCGCTTGAGATAGACGAAATCCCGCCCGCCCGCGATACGGGCATTGAGGTCGGTCACATTCATTTCGAGCAACTGCGCAAGTTGCCGCAACTGCCCCGGTTCAAGCTGGCTGGCGTCGGACGGATGCGCCCAGATCGAGCTGACCGGCGTGCTGACGGCCAGCAGATTGCCATTGCGGTCGGCGATACGTCCGCGCGTGGCAGGCACGGCGAGCACCCGCGCGTAACGCGATTCACCCTTGGCCTGCAGGAATTCGTTATGCACGCCTTGCAGATAGAGCGAGCGCCCCAGCAGCACAGCCATGCCCGTGAGCAGCACGACCAGCACCAGACGGGCGCGCCATTGCGACAGGCTGCGCTGGAGCAGAGGATTGTGGTTGAAGGTCACCGCCTTCCTGATCCTGACCCGGGTCATGGCCTGCCGTCCTCCAGCACGATGATCTGCCGGGCGTCCGGAGACACCATCCTCAAGCGTTCACGCGCGATGTTCTCAACCCGGGAGTGCGCAATCAGCGTGCCCTGTTCGATTTGCAACCGCCCCCATTCCACTTCCAGGTTTTGCGCACGAACCTGTTCGAGCTCGAGCGCGGAACGCAGCTTGCGGGCTTCGTGCTGCGAAGAAGCCACCCCCAGGGCGCTGGCCGCAGCCAGCACGATGAGCAGGGTCACGAGCAGGGCATCGAACCGGATCATGCCGTCTTCTCCCCGCCTGAACGCTCTGCCACCCGCATCACTGCGCTACGCGCACGCGGATTGCCCGCCACCTCGTCCACCGAGGGACGCCGCGCGCGTCCCACCAGGGCAAGACGCGGGCAGGGGAGATCGGCCGCCCTCACCGGCAGGCGCGACGGCAGACGCGGCGGATTGGCTTCGGTACGCATGAAACGTTTGACGATACGATCTTCGAGCGAATGGAAACTGATGACCACGAGCCGTCCGCCAGCCCGCAGCCGTTCCACGCACACTGGCAGAACCCGACTCAGCTCTTCGAGTTCCTGATTAATGAAAATCCGTAAAGCCTGGAAGCTGCGTGTCGCCGGGTGCTGCCCCGGCTCGCGTGTACGGACCGCCTTTTCCACGATCTCGGCAAGTTGTCCT
>Ga0209737_10000311_pt1 | contig 42814 bp, 38 predicted proteins | sample TergutCu122P3_FD_187284 | JGI IMG/M metagenome (GOLD analysis project Ga0209737, IMG submission 187284) | Cubitermes ugandensis P3 segment gut microbial communities from Kakamega Forest, Kenya - Cu122 P3 (SPAdes) (version 2) | ecosystem: Host-associated > Arthropoda: Insects > Digestive system...
ACACGACTCCTCCTACCGTGCTTTGTAGTATAGCTTCTCAAAGTACATTGTACTAAGAAGTAGGGGTAGTCGACAACTTTCAACACTATTTGTGCCGCCGCTTGTCGGCGGAATGGAGATTAAAATGTTGAAAGAAAGGCACTTTCAACTATTGATTTTAAGTCCGCTGATGGCGGAGAGGGGTATAAATGATAGTACTAAAAAACGGCCGTTTTATCAATCCGGCAACAAATACCAATAAAATTACGGATGTAGTAATCGACCATGGTATAATACAGTTGATTGCCTCCAAGGTTGATTATATACAGGCGACGCAATTTGATGCCACCGGAATGATTATTGCTCCCGGGCTGATTGATACCCATGCCCATTTCCGTACGCCGGGTTACACCCACAAAGAAGATATAAAAACCGGTTCAAATGCGGCGGCAAGAGGCGGTTATACCTCAGTCGTACTGATGGCAAACACGGATCCGCCGGTTGATAATGCTGATGTCTTAAGACTGGTTTTAGACGAATGCAAAAAGTCAAACATCAATCTCTATTCATGTGCGACCGCGACGATTAAGATGTTAGGTGAGGAAGTAGTCGATATGGCTCACTTGGCTAGAGCAGGGGCAGTCGGGTTTACCGATGACGGAGTCCCGATTACCGATGTTGATGTACTTAAACAAGCGATTAAAGAGGCATGGAAGGCAGAACGACCAATCAGCCTCCATGAAGAAAATCCTTATTATATAAAAAATGCCGGAATTAACCGCGGATATGCCTCGGATACCTTAAAATGCCGGGGAGCATGCCGGAAAGCAGAAATATCAATGATAAAGCGTGATGTGGATATTGCACAGCGCACCGGAGCAAAGGTGGTCATCCAGCATGTCAGTACCAAGGAGGGTGTCCAGTTGATTCGGGAAGCAAAGGAATACAATCCCTTACTTTATGCCGAGGCAACCCCGCATCATTTTAGCTTAACCGAAGAAGCACTTATAACAAAAGGCGTTAATGCAAAGGTGAATCCTCCCCTCAGAACGGAAGAAGACCGCCTTGCGATAATTGAAGGACTGCAAAACGGGGCTCTTGATATAATTGCAACCGATCATGCCCCCCATACAGCGGCCGAAAAAAATGAAAAGATGACCTTGGCACCAAGTGGCATGATAGGTTTGGAAACGGCTTTATCACTTGCGATTAAGGAGTTGGTAAATCCGGGTTACCTCACATATTTAGAGTTGTTTAGAAAAATGTGTGTCAATCCTGCCGAGTTATACGGTTTACAAGCCGGGAATATTGCTGAGAATAAATGTGCTGACCTGGTGGTATTTCATCCCGAAGAAACCTGGAAGGTAGGTGACTTTTTATCGAAATCACGAAACTCACCTTTTGTCGGGGAAATCCTTCCGGGAGTGGTTTATTTAACTATCTGTAAGGGAAAAATTGTTTATTGGAAGGAAGGTGCCGATGACAAAATCATACAAAGAGAAACTACCCATAACTACAGCTACTAAATTAGCAACGAGTATTTATGAAATGTGGATTCATACCGAGCTGGCAAAAGAAGCAAAAGCCGGACAGTTCGTGGGGATATATCCGAAAAACAATGCGACCCTTTTGCCACGCCCGATTAGTATTTGCGAAGTGAGTGAGGATAAAGAAAAAATTCGGTTGGTATACCGCATTGCTGGCAGTGGGACAGCTGAGTTTTCGACTTATCGGGCGGGGGACACCGTAAAGATGATAGGTATCTTAGGAAATGGTTTTCCTATTGAAGAGGCAAAAAACAAGCGAGTTTTCTTGATTGGTGGGGGGATTGGTATTCCGCCATTGCTTGAGTTGGCGAAAACAATAAATGGTAGTGCTTTATCGATCGATATTTTTTTAGGATATCGCGATAGTGAAATTTTCCTTGCAGATGAAATGAAAGCGTATGGTAATGTTTATATTGCCACCGAAGACGGTAGTGTCGGGATTAAGGGTAATGTAATGGATGCAATTGGCGCAAGTGGGTTAAAATCTGATGTTATGATGGCTTGTGGTCCTCTTCTGATGCTTAAGGCGGTTAAGGCTTATACAGAAGAGGTAAAAGCAAAAGCATATATTTCGTTGGAGGAGCGGATGGCTTGCGGAGTGGGGGCGTGTTTGGGGTGTGTATGCCGTACTGTATTTATTGACCATCATTCTCATGTTAATAATGCGCGGGTTTGTACTGAAGGCCCGGTATTCGATGCAGGGGATGTGGAGATTTAGTGTGTCGACGCGCTGGATGAAAATATAATTCAGCGTCCAAGGCGCTTTCGCTCCGAGAAAGACGTTGCGTTACATAAGCCAGCAAAATACGCTGGCTAAGTAACGACGTCTTTCAAGGCTTGGACTTTTGAAATATATTTTCACCCATCGCGAAAAGCAGTTATGAACTGTAGGGCGGGGGCTTGCCCCCGCCGATGAAAGGAACCCATGAACCTATCAACAACCATAGCCGGAATTAAACTCAAAAACCCCGTCATGACAGCATCAGGAACATTTGGCTCAGGACTAGAGTACAGCGAATTTATCGACCTTAACAAACTTGGCGCAGTAGTAACAAAAGGAGTTTCCAATAAACCTTGGCCAGGCAACCCCACCCCCCGAATCGCCGAAACATATGGTGGAATGCTCAACGCTATCGGTTTGCAAAATCCCGGTATTGACGTTTTCATCGACCGCGATTTACCTTTTTTGAAAAGATTTGATACCCGTGTCATTGTCAATGTATGTGGCAAAACCACCGAGGAATATCTCGAAGTTGTCGAAAGACTGGGTGATACCGAAGTTGATATGCTGGAAATTAATGTTTCGTGCCCCAATGTCAAAGAAGGAGCAATTGCTTTCGGACAAAATGCCGATTGCTTATATAAAATAACGAAGGAAATTAAAGCCAAAGCCAAGCAACCGATTATTATGAAATTGAGTCCCAATGTAACCGATATTACGGAAATGGCGCGGGCTTCCGAAGCAGGTGGTGCGGATGCCCTTTCATTGATTAACACCCTTACGGCGATGAAAATCGATATCCATCGTAGAAGCTTTGCCATCGCCAACAAAACCGCCGGTCTTTCCGGTCCGGCAATAAAACCGGTTGCCGTGCGGATGGTTTACCAATGCGCCCAAGCGGTAAAAATCCCCATTATCGGGATGGGTGGAATAGCCAGTGCCGACGATGCCATCGAATTTATCCTTGCCGGAGCGACCGGTATCGCTGTTGGAATGATGAATTTCGTTACCCCAACAATAGCCATCGACATCGTTAATGGGATTGAGAAATACCTTAAGCAGTACAATATCGCTGATGTAAAAGAGCTAATTGGTGCAGTGAAGTGAATAAATTTTAAAGGAATAACTTGTCATATATTTACCTCCGGTGTAATAAACTTAAGTAAACTTTATCCAAGTTTCAAAACACAGGAGGTATTTTAGTGGAGTTAATTAAGAAAAACATACATATGGATAGGCTGAAATGTAAGGCATCCACCCAGATAACTTTGGAAGAGCATATCAATATTTCCGATTCTCGGCCGGACGCGGTGATGCTGATACTAAATCGGGGTAATGTGAGCATAGACGAGTTGAAAGTCACGACCGATAGTGTGACAGTCAAAGGGAAACTTCATTTTTCGGTTGCTTATACGGCTGATGGCAGTAATGCCTTTGAAGGCAGGGTAGATTTGAGTGGAATGGATGGGCAAATCAGTTTCAGTGAACAGTTAAATATGGAAGGTGTGGAAAGCGGTGATAACGTACAGGTAAAGTGGGAAATAGAAGATTTGACAATAAGCCTGATTAATTCCCGTAAGCTTAATGTCCAGTCGATAATATCCCTTTATCTTAGCTGTGAAGTTTTAAGTGATGAAGAAACGGCAGTTGATCTTTACTTTGATGAACCGATTGAATACCGCAAAAAGACTTTGGACATTGCGTCGATGACGGTAAAGAAAAAAGATGTTTTCCGGATTAAAGAGGAAGTAGAAGTTCCCGGAAGCTTTCCCAATATTGATGTACTGATCTGGGAAGATGTGAGACCACAGGAAGTTGAGTTTAAAATACTTGACGACAAGATTGTTGTTCAAGGTGAAGTGAAAGCATTTTTCATGTATCGGAGCGACGGTGAGGAAAATGAAATCTGCCATCATGAAACAGTCCTACCTTTTTCAGGAGTTATCGAATGTGCCGATGTTGGTGAAGGAATGATACCGGAAATCTCGTGGCTGGTAACAGAAAAAGAAACCGAGATCCGCCCTGACTTTGACGGTGAAGACCGTATTGTGACATTTGACCTTTTGATGGAACTGGACATCTGCATCTACAAAGAAGAACGCATTGACATCCTTTCCGACGTATACGGGGTGAATAAAGAAGTGACGGCAGTAGAAAAAGATGCCCTCTTTAAACGCCTTAAGTGCAGGGCATCCGGTAAAAGCAAATTGGGCGAACACATCAAATTACCGGAAGGGCAGGCACCAGTAAAGAAGATACTTCATAGCAATGGATATTTGCAAGTGGTAAGCCATGACATCGTCGAAGATGGTATCTACATCGACGGAGTAGTGAACCTCCAGGTATTGTACGAAAGCCACGATGAAAATATGCCTTACGGGGTTGCCAATGAGATGATTCCCTTTAACTATACATTAAGTGCCGAAGGTATAAACATTGACTGCATCTATCGTTTGCAAGCAGAGATGGAACAACTGGTCGTATCAGCGATAGAACCGCTTGAGCTGGATGTCAAAGCCGTCCTATGCTTCAAGAGTAATGTGTATGAGCAAATGCATGAAAAAATTATCGACGACCTAAATATTTCGGAACCTGACCTGGATAAATTGGGTGGTTTACCCGGCATCGCAGTCTACATCGCGGGTCACGGTGAAAGCCTATGGGATATCGGAAAACGCTACTACATCCCCATCGCCCAATTAAAAGAAGCCAATGACAAAGAAGACGATGAAGTAAAAGCAGGCGACAAAATCCTGATAGTCAAAAACACACAGTAAAATAACGAATGTTATTTAAATATAAAGGTAAGCCGGATAGCCCAAAACTATCCGGTTTACTTTTTTACCAACACGACACCCCCATGTCGTGTTTTATGTGGTATAATTAAAGCAAAAAGGATTACACACATGATAAAAAACTACAATGATTTCATCACCGAGTTATTCGAAGTTGGCTTTTCCGGGGCGGTTTTTGGCAAGGATGATGGTGTATTCGCATTGCTCCGTTATGGGTGGGGGGCAGAAGATGAAACCGGTATAGAATGGTTTACCGGCAATCAGGATACTGACCCGTGGCAATGGCGGGAGCGGGTCCTAAATGAACGTGATGATATTGCATATGCAAAGGTCTTTTTACGAAAGGGGGGTTATATTACCAAGGAGTGGTATCCATACTTCCTTGCGGCGCGGCGGGGATACAAGGATTTTGAGGATGATTATGCGGACGGTATTTTTAGTCATGCCGCCAAACGGATTTATGATGTTGTTTCCGAGCGTGGCAGCTTGCCTGTAGATGAGATAAAGAGAATCGCCGGATTTCACCGCAAAGAAAAATCCAAATTTGAAAGTGCCTTAAATGATTTGCAAATGCGCTTATACTTAACCATGGAAGGAGTGGCATACAAGGTATCATCAACCGGAGAGCAGTATGGTTGGGGTTCGATGGTTTATACCACGACCGAGCATTTTTGGGGTGAGGATTTATTTAATCGAGCATCACGGATAAACCCGGAAGAAGCAGTGGATAAAATATACGAACGAGTACGGGAATTAAATCCGGATGCGCAGGATAAGAAAATTATGAAGTTCATACGAGGCTAACTATACACAATCCCAATTTCATGGTACAATCAAAGGAAAAAGGGAGTGATTCGATGAAATATAATAAACTAAACAATGGTGTCTTAATCCCATCACTTGGATATGGTGCTTTTCTGGTGGTTGATGGTGATGAATGTGTCCGAAGCATAAAAGAGGCACTTGAGTCTGGTTATCGGCACATAGATACGGCGGCAGCCTACAAAAATGAAGAATCGGTGGGGCTTGCCATCAAAGAAAGCGGGATAACCCGTGAGGAAGTTTTCATCACAACCAAGCTGTCAAACGCAGCCCAACGTAACAATGATATTGAAGGAGCTTTTACACAAAGCCTTACCAAACTGGGTGTTGAATATATTGACCTTTATATTATCCACTGGCCGGTAAAAGAATGCTTTGTCAATTCTTGGCTTGAACTTGAAAAAATCTACAAAAGCGGACGGGCAAAAGCAATTGGTGTCAGCAATTTTAATCGCCATCATCTTGAGGATATCAAAAAAGTATGGAGCGTAGTTCCGGCTCTTAACCAAATTGAACTCCATCCCCGGCTTACCCAAAAACCGCTGATAAAATTTTGCAAGGAGTTGGGAATCACGGTCGAATCATGGAGTCCGCTTGGTGGCAACTGGGAATCAGGTGGTCTAAAGGACAACCTGCTAGAAAACGAAACCTTACTTGCAATAGGGCAAAAATATAATAAAAGCACCGCGCAAGTTATTCTCAGATGGAATATGGAGCTTAATATTGTTGCGATTCCAAAATCAATAACCCCCAGCCGGATAAAAGAAAATATTGATATATTTGATTTTTCGCTCACTGCCGAAGATATCGCCGCCATCGATGCGCTCAACATGGACAAAAGAGGCGGTCCCGACCCTGATAATTTTAAATTTTAAACCCAGTTGAAATTGTCCAACTGGGTTTAAAATAATTAATTACAATATAGTGTGGGTTTAACCCCCTATTCCAAATTCTTCTCTCATTTTCTTAAAGCCTTCGATTACGGCATCAAATGTTTTCTGACTGATTTCGGGAAGTTTTCCACCCCATGTTTTTTCTGCCATCTTGAAACCTTTTTCAAATGCTCTTTGCATTTCATCAATTTTCTTCGGGTCACCACCGGTTAATGCTTTGGCGAAATCGAGAATCCGCTGAGAAGTCTGTTTGACACCCCAGTATCCATCTTCGCTGATATCTTGGATGGCTTGGTTTCTTGTAGCCGCATCGGGGCTCAATTTGCCTTCGCGTAGTAAATCCCAAATACTGCCGGCTTTGTTTGCAGCCTGCCCTTGCTCAGTAAGCATTTTGCGAACCAGTTCCATCAGTTGTGATTTTCGGTTATCAACATCTGCCTTTAATCGGGCGATTGTTTCAGCGTCGGGTTGGTACTTTTGAACCTTTCCCTTTTCGCTCGCATTAGCTTTCGACGGCTCATAAATAACACCGCTGTCGTTCGCCGTGCTTTTCTTTTCTTCTACTTTTTCATTTTTTTGCTTGCTTGCCGGATAGTTATGTACCGCGGCTTGATTTCCAGTAACTCCATTTACGCTCATTTTTACCCTCCTTGGTTTTGGATGACATGCGCCTGTTGCGCATGAAAACAATAATGCTGATTGATATATCGGCTATTTTGGGTAAGGACATTATATCATAATTTGAGATTCCAACCTCCCGCTAAAGCGGGAGCTCCAAAAAGATTTGCAAAATGACGAAACCCTGTCATGCAGAATGACGAAACCCTGTCATTGCGGGCTTGACCCGCAATCTCATTATATCTTAATGGAGAAAGTAGTAAGTATTGCTTTTTCAATGGTAATTTGGTATATTGAATACAGGTATACTGTATACAATCAATTGAGAGCTTCCAAATGAACAACATCACCCGCAAAGCCTACGCCAAAATAAACCTCGGACTTGATGTCCTTGGCCGTCGCCCTGATGGATACCATGAGGTCAAAATGGTCATGCAGACAATTGGTCTTTATGATGAACTGACATTTGAAAAAATACCCCCAAATAATACCTCAACCCCCATCACAATCGAAACCAATTCAACTCAAATCCCAACTGACGAAAACAACATCATTTACCGTGCTGCCATCGCAATTATAGAACGATTTAACCTAAACAGCCATATCAAAATAAACCTAACGAAAAACATCCCTGTCGCCGCCGGAATGGCGGGGGGAAGCACCAATGCCGCCGCCGTATTCCACGGCTTAAATGACCTTTTTAAACTAAACATGACCATAAATGAAATGTGTGAAATGGGAGTAAAAATCGGCGCCGATGTCCCGTTTTGCATCCTTTCCGGAACAGCCCTTGCCGAAGGAATAGGCGAAAAACTGACCCCCCTCCCCCCCCTCCCCCCTTGCCATATCCTAATCACCAAACCAGATATACCCATTTCCACCAAATGGGTATACGAAAACCTAACCATCAACACAATAAAACACCACCCCGATATCGATGGAATGATAACCGCCCTCCACAACCAAGACCTAATCGGTATCACCTCACGAATGCAAAATGTCTTAGAAACAGTAACTATAAAAAAACACCCCATCATCAACGAACTCAAAGAAAAAATACTCGCCCTAGGCGCCCAAAAAACATTAATGAGCGGAAGCGGCCCCACCATATTTGCCATATTCACAACCAAAACCAAGGCCCAAACCGCCCACAATAAACTAAAAAAAGACTACGAAACCCACCTAACCACAGGAACCCCGATGAGCGTGGGAAGTGTTATATCCAAAAGCAGACCCTTGAGAAACGTCGTTACTTAGGCGCTGTCCTTCAGCGCCTTACGTAACGCAACGTTTCTCTCGGAGCGCAAGCGCGTCTGCGCTGGATATTACACTTCCCACGCGGACTAAATCAGCACCAAATAACATATCTCCCCCCCCAATCACCCGAAAGGAAAAAAATGCACGAACCCCTAAGAGTAGAACTAAACGAATTCCTCCCCTTACGCGACGTAGTCTTCAACACCCTACGCCGCGCAATCCTAACCGGCCGCTTCAAACCCGGAGAACGCCTACTAGAAGTCCACCTAGCCGACCACCTAGGAGTAAGCCGCACCCCAATCCGTGAAGCAATGCGCAAACTGGAACTGGAAGGACTAGTAACAATGATACCCCGGCGCGGAGCGATAGTCGCGGAAATGACAGTGAAAAATATGCGCGATGTCCTTGAAGTCCGCCGCATACTCGATGTCTTAAGCGTAGAATTAGCATGCGAGAGAATTGATGATAACGACCTTATCAAACTGGAAGAAAAACACAATGCCTTTAATGATGCCATCAAAACCGGCAATACCGCAACGATGGCAGCTGCCGATGTGGCATTCCATGATATAATCGTTGAAGCCACCGGAAACCTACGCCTAAAACAACTGATTAACAACCTTGCCGAGCAAATGTACCGCTACCGCTTCATCTATTTACAGGATGACATCATTCATGATATGCTGATGAAGGAACATGAAGCAATATATAATGCGATTAAAGAACGAAACAAAGGCGCCGCCGCAACCGCCGCCAAAATCCACATTGATAATCAGGAAACATCGATAATCAAACACATTGAGGATGTTTAAATAAAATATAACCGGTCATACTTATGTAAAGAGTACAGAAAGGCAGTATGACCATGAAAAAACACCTCGAAACCGCATTAATGATATTATGCGCCGCCGGCTTTTTCGGCTTTATCTACCCTGAACTATGCCTCACCACCGATACAGTGAAAGTGGTTGAATGCGAAGAAACAAAAACCGAAGAAATAAAAACCGAAGAAACAAACCGCGAGCTAATCCGCAAAATATACACCGATAGAAATACCCCGCCCCAAATCCGTTTCCGTTCCAGTATTTGGGGTAGAAAGGATTCCCCCAATGCCAAGTAAACCTTCCCCCATCGGAATCTTTGACTCCGGTGTCGGCGGTCTGACCGTTTTACGCGAAATAATGCGCCAGATACCGGGTGAAAGAATCATATACTTCGGCGATACCGCCCGCGTTCCTTATGGAAACAAATCAGCCGAAACGGTGACCCGCTATGCCGAACAAATTATCCGCTTCCTCAAAACACAAGAAGTCAAAGCCATCGTCGTCGCATGCAATACCGCCAGCGCCCTTGCGATGGAAGAAATCGAAACCAAATTTGAACTGCCAATCCTTGAAGTCATAAAACCAGGAGCAAAAGCGGCCAGCGAAACAACCATAAATGGACGAATCGGTGTCATCGCGACCGAAGCAACGATCCGAAGCAACATCTATACCCGCTACATAAAAAACCTAAATGAAACCATCACAGTTACCGGAAAAGCCTGCCCACTCTTTGTCCCCCTTGTGGAAGAAGGATTGCTAAACGATGCTGTAACTGATGAAATCGCGGGAAGATACCTGAATGACTTAATTAAGATGGACATCGATACCTTGATACTGGGTTGTACCCATTACCCCCTTATCCGTGAAACAATTGCCAAAATTATGGGCGAAAAAGTAAAACTCGTCAACCCCGCATATGAAACCACCCGCGAACTAAAAAATCTGCTGGAAAAAAATGACCTCCTAAATGACCAACAAATCGGCTTGGAAGGAGGACAATACCAGCTCTACGTAAGTGATGGCGCGGAAAAATTTAAGACATTTGCCGACACAATCATAAAATACGGGATTTTATCAACCAAAACAGTAAAAATAGACGAATACTAAAGCTGAAAGGAAGTTTATGAAAAAACCCAAAATAATCGCTTTTTATCTTCCCCATTTTCATGAAATTGCGGAAAATAATGAGCGGTGGGGAGAAGGTTTTACGGATTGGATTTGTATAAAGAAGACTGCGGCATGGTTTATGGATCATCGCCAGCCTCGGATACCATACAAAAATAATTACTATGATTTATCAAAATTTGATGTGCAGGAATGGCAGTCAGAATTGGCACTAAAGTACGGGATAAGCGGATTTTGTTATTATCATTATTGGTTTAACGGCAAGCTCTTATACGAAAAACCAATGGAAATGATGCGGATAAATCCGATTATCGAAATCCCCTTCTGTATAAACTGGGTAAATGAGTCTTTTACTGGCTTCCAGAATGGGGGAAAACAGGAAATTATAATTACTCAAGAGGAAGATAGTGAGGAAGAGTGGGAAAAACACTTCAAATATCTGCTACCCTTCTTTAAAGACAGACGATATATCAGGGTTGATAATAAACCAGTATTTTTAATATACAACTATCCCAGCATCAAAAATGGGGATGCAAAAATCCAATACTTCCAAAAACTAGCCAAGGAAAATAACCTTGCCGGTCTACATATAGTTTCGACACTCCACGGCCATAGCCCCCAATATACCAACAGTCCGTTTATCGATGCCTCCGCCCGGCTTGAGCCAATGTATACCCTAAAACACCGTCTTTCATTATACCTCCGGGTGAAGTTCTTTTTGAAACGCAAAATCATTGGTGGATTCTATGCGAAAGCTTTTGGTGTATTAATGCCGAAATTACGCAATATTGATTATGACGAGATTAATCATAGAATCAGCAAAGAGCTTCATTTCAAATCGGAAAAGCCTATATATAATGGTGCATTCGTCGGATGGGACAATACCCCACGGTGTGGTATCGATGCTTTGATAGTAGATGGTGATATGCCCGGTAGTTTTGGTTTTTATTTGGGGAAAGCTCTTGATACAGCAATCAAAAACAATAGCGAGTTTGTCTTTCTAAATGCCTGGAATGGGTGGGCGGATGGCGCATATCTCGAGCCGGATATCGATAATCGGTATGATTATCTGGAAGCCGTGAAACAGCAATTAATGAAGCGGGGATTATATGAAGAGGTATCCTAAACAAATGACCATGGAAATCATGGCAAATGAAATCATTGCATGAAGCCGATATAGATATTATAATATACATTAGGATCTAGGAAACCATGTGAAAGGAATACATATGACCAGAGATGTCCTTCTCAGTTTGAAAGGTTTGCAATACGACTTTGGTGAAGAAAGTGAAGAAGTTGAAACCATCACCCCGGCGCAGTATTACCACCGTGATGGCAATCATTATATTGTATACGATGAAGTACAGGAAGATTTGATGACCCCGATCAAAAACTGTATTATGTTCCGTGATGATTATCTTGAAGTCAAAAAAAATGGCGCAATTAACGTCAATATGATTTTTGAAGAAAAGAAAAAAAATATCAGCAACTATGCGACACCTTTCGGTGAATTGGTAATCGGTGTTGATACCGGCAAAATCAGCATGACTGAAGAAGATTCACGCATCCGGTTGCAAGTTGATTATCAGCTTGATATCAATTATGTCCACCTCGCTGATTGCAAAATCAGCGTCGATGTCCGTGACATAAGCAGTGGGTTATCACTTAGCTGAATCATCTGAAAGCCGTGTTATTTAAGCGGCTTTGCCCCACCTTTTTCTTGTAGTTTTTCGGTCATCCGCCTTAAGAAACCCTGCTTTTTCTTGGGTGCAACTTGCGTTTTTCCGTGTAATCCTTTTACTTCAGTTATGTAAATACCACTGACAGTGGCTTTAACTTCTTTTTTTACCGGAACGGAATCAAATATTTTTTCTTCACAAACCAGGGACAAAATTTGCGGTCCGACTTTGGCTTTAACAATTGGTAATTTTGCCCGGCGCATCAATTTAGGTGTTGAATCAATAACAGCTTGGGGCAGACCGGCTTCTTTTAACCGCATCCGCTTTTTGTCAATTATAAGCATTGAAACCGTCTGCTTCATCGCTTCGATTTGTTCTTGCTGTTCTTCTTGTTTCTTTTTTGCCTTTCTTCCGATGAAAAAAAGCACGGCTAATGCTGTAAGTAGGACAAAAGTAATAATAAGCAGAATAATTGTAAAGGTGTTCATTGAGTTTTCCTCCAAGGTGATTTTGGCATTTTGATTCTACCATTTTTTTGGCAATAAGTAAATGCACTTTAGTGATTAAGTGAAAACTTTGTGAAAAAGCTATCTTTATCCCAACAATTGTGATATAACTGTAAGGAAGTACATTTTACGCACTTGAAAGGAGTTTTTCTAGGATTATGAAAAAGTATTTAGCATTAGTATTGACAGTAGCATTGTGTACAGGAGTATTAACGGGCTGTGGAGGCAGCAAAGCGGAATATCTTAAGGATTTGAATGCGGACAAGTATGTCACGCTGGGTCAGTATATAGGGATTGAAGTCTCTATTCCGGAACCGGAAGTATCAGAAGAAAAAATTGAAGAGACAATTGCTTCAATCCTTGAAAGTTTTCCAATGGGAATACCAATAAACGGACCAAGTGAAACAGGAGATATGATAAATATCGACTTTGTTGGGAAGATTGACCAGGAACCCTTTGATGGTGGTTCGGCGGAAGGTTATGATTATACCCTTGGCTCCTATCAGGTGATTGCCGACCTTGAAGAAGGTATGCATGGGATGAGTGTTGGTGATGTCTGGGATATACCGGTAGTTTTTCCAGAGACCTACCATTCTCCTACTTTGGCCGGACAAGCAGCCGTGTTTACAGTAACAATGAACAGCATCGAAAGACCAAAAGCCATGACGGCTATAACTGACGAATATGCGGAATGGTTTACAAGTGGGGTTTATACTACGGTTGATGAGCTCATTGATTTTATGAGATTCAGTATGTTAAGTGAAGAGATTAATGCTTATAATGAAGAAATTGCCAATCGAGTAAATGAAGCAGTTATTGAAAACGCCAAATTTAAAAAATTACCGGAGGGTATGGTTAAACGAATTAATGATGAATTAACCAATGTCTTGACATATTATGCATCGATGTACAATGTGGATCTCAGAACATATCTAATGATGGCTGAGATGCTGGATGACTCAACAACTGTCGAGGAAGTTATCAGGGAGCAAGCAGAGCAAACGACAAAGACATATCTGGTTTTCCAAGCAATCGCCGATCTTGAGGGGCTTAATGTTACCGACGAAGAAGTTGAAGATAGAATGGAAGCGCTTGCCCTGAATGCCGGGATGTCGGTTGAGGATTACAGGGAAGCGATGAATATTGACCAGTTCCGGGAATTTTTGATGCTTGAACGGGTTTCCGATTTCCTTGTTGAAAATGCGGTAGTGATTAACTAAAATAGGATCAACCATATGCTGAAAAAAGCTGTTTGGTGGGTATTGCTGACCACAATAATGGCAGTTTTATTAATGGTAGTGCCGGCCTCCGCTACCACTATTTCCGAACTGCAAAGACAGCAGCGTGATTTAAGGCAGCGGCAGGACGCAATCAAACGGCAGCAGCAAGCCGACCAAGCCTTACTTAATCAAGTAAATAGCGAATTATCCGGTTTGCAAGGTGCAGCGGATGATGTGGCTCAAGAAATCGAGGAGCTTGACGAATCAATCATCATGATTATTGCCAGCGTGAATATGATAGTTGATGAAATAGCCGAAAAAGTCGATAACTTGATTATTACGACGGCTTTATACGAAGAAGCCAAGTTGAACGAAGAAACCCAGTATCTGGGGATGAAAAACCGCATCCGGCATATTTATGAAACCGAGGATATTTCATTATTGCAAGTCTTACTCACATCCCGTAGTTTGAGCGAGATGATGAATCGGCTTGAATATATGGAAAAGCTTAATGTATACGATGGTTTACAGCTTGATGCTTATATTTTGGCAAAAGAAACCGCTGATGCTATAAGAGAGCAATTAGAATACGAAAAAGCTGAATTGGAAGCCCAGCAATATGAGCTTGAGCTTGAGCAACAAGAGCTGGAACGTTTACTCGCCGAAAAGCGAGAGGCATATGAGAATTACGAAGTCCTTATTGCCAGAGCGAGACAGCAGGCGGCTTCCTACACAACGAACATAAGAAATCATAATAACCAAATCAGGGAATTGCAATCTCAAGAAGCTGGTTTGCGACAGCGGGAAGCGGAAATTAGAGCGGCCGAGGAAGCTGCCAAACGTGCTGGAAGTGGTAACCGAACCTACCAACCTCCCTCGGCATTTAGCGGAACAACCGGGGAGCGGATAGTTGCTTATAGTATGCAATTTATTGGAAACCCTTATGTCGCCGGGGGAACAAGCCTCACCAACGGGGCTGACTGTTCTGGGTTTATCTGGCGGATATACCGTGATTTTGGGTATAATGTTCCCCGTAATTCGTATTCTTTCCGTACTGCGGGAACAGCAGTTGATGGGCTTAGTAATGCGCAAAAGGGTGATATTGTTTGTTATGCGGGGCATGTGGGTATTTATATTGGGAATGGGCGGATAGTTCATGCTAGTACGGAGAGGACTGGGATTAGGACTTCTAATGCGAATTATCGGCCGGTGTTGGGGGTGAGGAGATTGGTTTGATTGGGGTTGGGTTGGTTTGGTTTGGGTTGGGTTGTGGTGTTGTACGGTGTCGAGAGCGAAGCCTAGCATGTCAGACTCCAGCGCAAACGCGCTTTCGCTCCGAGAGAAACGTTGCGTTACGTAAGGCGCCAAAGAACGGCGCCTAAGTAACGACGTTTCTCAAGGGTTTGCTTTTGGAGTCAGACATGCTAGGCTTCGCTCAATTTAGGAATGAGTAAGGAAGGCGAAAGAACTTGTGTTTTTGCCTGACTTACGGGGTAGAAAGAAGAATAAAATATGAACGACCAAGAGAATGAAAAATTAAATAACACAGAAAACAATACTGAAAACGACAAAGACGGTGAAAACGAATATGAGGACGTGTGTTTTGCTTGCCGCCGACCTGAATCGAAGGCGGGCAAAATGTTCAAGTTGCCCAATCAAATCTGCGTTTGCAACGACTGCCTTCACAAAACGATGGATATGGTCAGCCAGTTTGATTACCATGGAATGCTTAATAACCCCCATGTTTTGAATGAAATCCACAACATCGAAAAAAACAATAAAGGTTTATTTCAAAACATCAGCTTCGTAAACCTTGCTGACTTGCAGGGTGAAAATGGGATACCGAATAAACAAAAAATTAAGCGCAAGAAAAAAGATACCAAGATAGAACCGGTCCTTGATATCAAAAATATTCCTCCCCCGCATAAAATCAAAGCCCAATTGGATGATTATGTCGTTGGGCAAAGCCATGCAAAGAAAGTCGTTTCCGTTGCCGTTTACAATCACTACAAACGAGTTGCAACCGATACGATGGACGAAATCGAAATAGAAAAATCCAATATGCTGATGATTGGTCCGACCGGTTGCGGTAAGACCTATCTGGTCCGAACCTTGGCGCGTCTGCTCGATGTCCCGTTGGCGGTTACCGATGCCACATCCCTGACCGAAGCCGGGTATATTGGTGATGATATCGAGAGCGTTGTTTCAAAACTATTGGCAGCGGCTGATAATGATGTTGAACGGGCTGAGCAGGGAATTATTTTTATCGACGAAATTGATAAAATCAACAAGAAAAAAGATACCCACTCCCGTGATGTCAGTGGCGAATCAGTCCAGCAGGGAATGCTGAAACTCTTGGAAGGCGCGGAAATTGAAGTGCCGGTTGGCGCAAACAGCAAAAATGCAATGGTACCGCTTACTACGATTAATACCCGCAATATTCTTTTTATTTGTGGCGGGGCTTTTCCTGGGCTTGATGAAATCATTAAGCGCCGCTTAAAGAAGCAGACGGCGATTGGCTTTAATGCTGAATTAAAAGACAAATATGATAAAATAAAAAATATCCACAGCCAAGTCACATCCCAGGACTTAAAGGACTTTGGCATGGTGCCGGAATTTGTTGGGCGTCTCCCGGTAGTTTTTACCCTTGATACCCTGACCGAAGAAATGTTGGTCAAAATCTTAAGTGAACCGAAGAATGCCATCATAAAGCAATATCAGAAGCTGCTTGCCTTAGATGAAGTCCAGCTCGTTTTTGATGAAAAGGCGATTGCTGCAATAGCCAAAAAAGCGATGGAGAAAGATACCGGGGCACGGGCACTCAGGGCAATCATCGAAGAATTTATGCTCGATATCATGTTTGAAATACCCAAAGATGACAATATCGGGCGTGTTGTTATCACTGAGGAGTACATAAATGGAACCGGCGGCCCGGTCATCGAAATCCGTAATAATAATTCCATGGTGATGGAAGATTTCAAATTGGCTGCAAGGAAGTAAAAACCGACTTCCCCGGAAGTAAAATTTCCCAATCTTTTTGACTTTCCCAAAAATTTTTGTTATACTTTATTATAGTGTCGTTTTTATTGTGAGAAGGGTGAAGTCATGTCTGTTTCTGATACCAAACAAACGGATGGGACGGAAGAAGAGTTGCGCCTTGCCGCGCATGCGGCAAGTTATGCGAAAGCCGCTTTTCTTGCCAACATAAGCCATGAAATCAGAACGCCGATGAATAGTATCATAGGCTTTTCTGAGCTTGCAATGGATGATGATATCTCTGACCGGACCCGTGATTATCTGCAGAAAATCCGCAATAATGCCGAATGGCTTTTGAGTATCATCAACGATACCTTAGATTTGTCAAATATAGAATCGGGAAAACTGGAACTCGAAAAAGTCCCCTTTGATTTACACGATATTTTTACCCATTGCAAAACAGCCATCATGCCAACTGCGATTGAGAAAGGTTTGATGCTTTATTTTTATGCCGAACCATCAGTAGGAAAAATGCTGGTTGGTGATCCAACCAGATTGCGCCAAGTATTGGTAAATCTTTTGTCAAATGCGGTTAAATTTACCCGTAAAGGAACAGTAAAAGTATCCGCGAGCATTGTCGCTTCAACCGATGATACCGTTACCCTGTCATTTGAAGTCAGGGATACCGGGATTGGTATGTCATATGAGCAGATTGAGCATATTTTTGATCCCTTTGTCCAAGCCGATTCCAGTATAACCCGCAAATTTGGCGGCACCGGTTTGGGGCTTACGATATGCCGCAATATCATTAACTTGATGGGTGGTGAGTTAATTCCCGAATCAACAATCGGTATGGGATCCAAATTTACTTTCGAACTGACCTTTGATACCATCAACATCGCAACCGAAACAAAGGAGCAGAAGGTTAGTCTTGGTGAAGCGGAAAAACCGGTTTTTGACGGTGAGATTTTGGTTTGCGAAGATAACCAGATGAACCAGAAAGTTATCTCGGAACACCTTTCAAGAATAGGTATCCATTGTGTGATTGCCAACAATGGTCTGGAGGGAATCAATATCATCCGCAACCGGATGGAAGAAGGTAAAACTCCTTTTGATTTGATTTTCATGGATATCCATATGCCGGTAATGGATGGTCTGGAAGCGTCAGAGGCACTTCTTAAGATGAATAACCAGGTTCCGGTCATTGCTTTGACAGCAAATATCATGTCTGGTGATTTGGAACTTTATAAAAGTAAGGGACTGCCGGATTACCTTGGCAAACCTTTTACCTCAAAAGAGTTGTGGACTTGCTTACTCAAATACATAAAACCGGTGCGGATTGAGCATGTTGATATGGTTAAAGCGGTTGATTCCGATGCCGAGTTCAGCCGTCAGATACAAACCATTTTTGTAAAAAAGAACCAAACTAAGTTTGCCGAAATCGAGAATGCGATTAATTCCGGTGATTTAAAACTTGCTTACCGCCTTGCCCATACCCTGAAAGGAAATGCCGGACAAATCGGTGAAAGTGCCTTGCAAGCGGCGGCTCTGGAAGTGGAGAGCAAGCTAAAAGGAGAAGTTAATAATGTCACCGGGGCAAGCCTCAGTATCCTTGAAAGTGAGTTAAAGAAAACGCTTAATAAACTCGCCCCCCTGCTCAAAGAGGACAAAAAAGCTCCGGTTCAGGACTTTGATAAAGCAAACGCGGATGATCTTTTAAACCGGCTTGAAGAAATGCTTAATGACAGCAACCCGGATTGTTTCAATTTGATAAATGAATTAAAGAGTATACCTTATACTGAACATATAATAAACCAAATTGAGGATTTTGACTTTGAACCGGCGCTTGAAACCCTAAAAGACATAAGGGGAAAAATCGCCAACTACCCCGCAAAGAAAGGTTGAGCATATGGAAGAGCAAGTAATAAACACTATCCTGGTTGTTGATGATGAACCCGCCAATATTGTATCATTGACCCATATTTTGAAGGATACATACAAGATTTATGCCGCCAAAAACGGCAGCGACGGTATAAAACTGGCACATAAACACAAGCCGGATGTTATTTTGCTGGACATCGTGATGCCGGATAAGGATGGCTTTGAAGTCATCGCCGAATTGAAAAGCACTTCCGTGACCCAAGGTATTCCGGTCATTTTCATCACCGGACTGACCAATGTTGAAGATGAAGAGAAGGGACTTTCAGCCGGAGCCGCCGACTATATTAACAAACCATTTAGTGCTCCGATTGTCAAACTACGTGTCCACAATCAAGTCATGATGCAGAATTATATCAAAAAAATCGAAATCTTGAGTGTCCGTGACCAATTGACGGGGCTTACCAACCGGCGTGGGTTCGATGAACGGATGCGGGCTGATTATGGCAGGGCGCTAAGGAGTGAATCATGGATTTCAGTTTTGATTATGGACTTGGACAAATTTAAAACATACAATGATACCTACGGTCATTTGCAAGGTGACAAAGCATTACAAGCAGCGGCGAATGTTCTTAAAAGTACTGTTACAAGGGCAGCAGATTTTATCGGTCGTTGGGGTGGCGAAGAATTTGTTGCTTTGTTACCCGACAATAATGGTGAACAGGCAGCATTTATCGCCGAAAGTATCCGTAAAAATATGGAAGCAATCGAGATACCATTATTAACTGATGGCTCACCAACGAAAATCACTGTCAGTATCGGAATTTGTTCTGGTATCCCAAGTGCTGAGGATTCGGCGGAGATATATATGAAAAACGCCGATGCCGCTTTGTATCTGGCGAAAGAACGGGGGCGTAACCAGTACGTATTGTTTGATTGGGAGGGACAATGAGCGGAGTAATAAATACCAATGAAAACCGGTGCACCGGATGTAATCGTTGTGTCCGGGAATGCCCAATGGATATTGCCAATATTACATATCAGGATGCACTTGGGGATGTCAAAGTAAAAGTTGATAGTGATAAGTGTATTTCCTGTGGTGTCTGTATCGGCGCGTGCAGACATAACGCACGTTATTTTACGGACGATACCGAACGCTTTTTTGAAGACTTAAGCAAAGGTATAAAAATATCATTGATTGCCGCTCCCAGCATCAGGACAAACCTACCGATGTGGAGGCGTTTATTTACCTATCTAAAACAAGTTGGGGTGGAAAAGATTTACGATGCTGCTCTTGGGGCTGATATCTGCATCTGGAGCCATATCAAACACTTTGAAAAAAATCCCGGAAGTCGTTTGATTACCCAGCCATGTCCCGTTATTGTCAACTATCTGGAAATGTACCAACCGGAAATATTAAAATACCTTTCCCCCGTCCATAGCCCGATGGCGTGCACGGCGATTTACATGAAGGAATACGAAAAAATTGATACATCAATCGCCGCTTTGTCCCCCTGTATCGCCAAATCCGATGAATTCCGGGAAACCGGTTTATGCCAATATAACGTGACTTTTGTCAATATCCGCGAGTATTTGCTAAAGAAGCATATCAAATTGCCGACCGAAGAAACCGGCTTTGACCACTACGATAGTGGTCTTGGGGTATTGTTCCCATTACCCGGTGGGTTAAAAGAAAATATTGCTTACTTTATGGATAACAAAGTGAGTCTTGATACCTCCGAAGGAGTTTCCGTTTTTAAAAGTTTGAATATTTACAGTGAAACACCGGAAAATATCCTACCCCAGATATTTGATGTCCTTAATTGTGCAGATGGCTGTAATATCGGGACAGCTTGCAGCTATTCGCCGAATATTTTTGAAGTTAACCGCACCCTTGATAAATGCCGCAATCAGGTGAAACAGGAGCGGGAAAAATCTTATTATGATAAAATCCATAAGCAGTACGAGGAAAAACTTGATTTAAACAAATTCAAACGAGTTTATAAACCAAAAGTGGTTAAATATCCCCCAATAACCGATTTTGACATCGAACGGGCATTCAAACAACTGGGTAAACATGATTTTACCGCGCAAAATATCGACTGTTATGCCTGCGGTAATGAGACTTGTTATAATATGGCACGAAAAGTCGCGATGAAAGTAAATATTCCCTTAAACTGCATAGTAAAATCAATCCAAGAAGTTAAAGTACTAAATCAAGACTAATATTCGGACCACTCACCACTTTCCATTATTGTATAAAAAACCAGGGTTTTATTGGGGAAGTCAAGATTAGTGTGCCTGGCGCCATGGGAAATCCGGTCACGTAAATCCTTATTTTCGATCAATTCTTTTAAGGCGTGCGTTATGTTTTCCGTTGAAGGCTCAATTACAATGGCGTTTTCGCCATTAACAAGTTTCCCGGTTTCCCCTTCAAAATTGGTCACAAGGCATGGTTTACCGAGAATAAGGGCTTCCTGGAGAGTCAAGGGAAAACCCTCAAAACGGGAAGGTTGGACGTAGATATCGGCATCGGCGACATAAGGCAGGGGATTTTTGCTTGAACCCATGAGGATAAACCGGCCTTCAAGATTGTGCTTTGTTATCAACCTAAGTAATTTTCCTTTTTCATTACCATCCCCAAAGACATACCAACGGACATTCCGGTATCCGTCCCTGACCAAGTCGGCAAATGCCGGGATGGCGATATCATAACCTTTTTGCGGATGGAGGCGGCCGACGGTAATCAACCTGGTACCGGTGAAGTTGTCGTCAAATCCTTTCCCCTTTTTTGCATCGGCGCGGATTTCTTCAGGAAAAATAATATTGGGAAAAATCTTAGTTTTACCGGTATGTTCCGGATAAATCCTATTGAAAACTTCACGGACGGCTTCGGAAATACAGCAGATATAGTCAGCTTTTTGATAATACTTCGCATCTAAAGCGCGGATGTAACCGGCTTTTTCATAATTGACATGAACAAAGACACATTTCTTTTTTGCCCTGACTTTGTCGATGGCATAATATGTCGCAGCGCCCTCGATAAAAGCGATACACAAGTCATATTCGCGTTTCGGAGCGGGAGTGGTATCAGCCAATAATCGCCAGAATAACTTATCGAATTGGAAACTTTTATTTTGTTTAAGCTGTAATCGGATATTTTGAAACGCATAAGCGATGTAACCTAAGATATATAAACGGCGGAATAAACGTTTTAAGACCAAACCGGCAATATAAAGTGTGCCACTTGTGCCCAGGACCGGGCCGTATGAGGGAGCTTTATTGAGTATCTGCACTTCATCCGGGACATCAAGAAATACCTCACCCCGGTCAATTATGGATAAGAGCGATACCGAAACCCGTGAATAATCAAAGGATTTAAGCAATGAAATCAACGACTTTTCCGCCCCTGCCTGCCCCATCGTATTAATGACAACCAAAATTTCTTTCATGCTTGCATTTTAACATTTAAGTTGCCTGATGTACAGATAATAGTTTATACTTAATATGTGTAAAAGATTGGCACCGTCATTGCGGGCTTGACCCGCAATCTCAGAGGGAGTTCTATGACAGAAAGACTTAAGCAATTAATATTACTATTGCGTTCACATTTATTCAGGGAAAATGTCAGGGATTTATTTCCCAAACTTTCAACTGAAGAATGGGATGAGCTTTTTCATCTTGCCCTTTCGCATGGGGTCGCCGGTTTTTGTTATGAAGGGGCATATCATTCCGGTATCATAATTCCAGAGCCACTTAAACGTTTATGGCACCAAAATATGCTTGATACGATCGAGTCATATTTTACCTTGCAAAGTGAATGTCTTCGCATTATCAAAACCCTAAAGGAAAACCATATCAACCCGATTATCCTTAAAGGATTTTCAGTAAGTGAAATCTATCCATGTCCAATGCTCCGGAAGATGTTTGATTTAGATATTTTAATTACGGAAAACCTTTTCGATACGGCGCTTGTCCTTGAATCACTCGGATATCAGGCAAAAAAGGAAGTTGCCATTCATCATATTGAATTTGTCAAAGGTAATAATTTAGTGGAGTTACATCATGCTCTTTTCACCCCTGTTGGTCATAAAGAATATGATGAGATGATTAAACTGATGGCTTTTACCGGGGAAAAATCCCGGACGATGGTTTTATATGGAAATGATTTTCCTATCTTACCGAAAACCGATTTCATCAATGAATGCTTTGGACATCTGCTAAAACACCTCATCCATGACCGCTTGGTTTTGCGCAACATCTGCGATATATTGCTGTTATTAAAAACCGCTGGAAATGACGAATTTATTGATTTATATACACAAAATATGAATAACGACTTAGGATGGTATCTTAAAGGAATCAACTCACTGCTTATCCATGAATTTGGTTTATCACCCGAACAGACAGCGGGAATCCCCCTGCTTTCCCATAATGAAAGCGAAACCTTCTCGGCTGCCTTATTTTCGGTGTCCTCTGGATTCACCGGAACAAACAAATATTATACATCCTTAAAGTTTGGTGAACGTCTCAAAATGTTATGCAAATACTTAAAAGCGGCAGGACAGGGCATCTTAATCCGATATCCCTATTGCCGTAAATCCATCCTTCTACGCCCCATCGCCTTTATCCATGCGTATTTTGATTACTTCACCGAGCTTATGGGAAAAGTAATCAGATGGAGGAAATATGCCGGTTAAACAAACTATAAAATGGTTATATAGTGAGCTTTATCCCTTCATTCCCCGCCTTTCGCTGATAATACTCCTTAAGTCGGTCGTAGTTTTCAGCGGCATTTATATGGCGGTCATTGCGAAAAACCTGATTGATGCGGCGGTATCTTTGGCAGACTCGACAAACCCAATCCAGCACAACATAGCAATCCACCATAGAATAACGGATGTTATCAAAACAGAGCCAAGTCTTTTACACAACATCATCTTTTATCTACTCATCATGCTTCTGAACCTCATTATCGGCATGGTGGCATCTTTCCTCGCCACTTATTTAAACGAACGCTTTGATTTCCATATCCGTGAGCGGATGTTTAATGGCATCCTCAAAACGAAATGGGGGGAAATAACCGAGTATCACAGCGAAGATTTGATGGTCCGGCTGACTAGTGATACCCGCAATGTGGCATCCGGCCTGATAGAAACCTGTACGACAATTATTGTATTATTTATCAGCTTAATCGCCGCTTTTGGAACACTTTTTTACTACGACCGGATTATTGCCATCTTTGCCTTCAGCTTAGGACCGCTGGCAGTATATTTCAGTGTCTTTTTCGGTCGGAAAATTAAAACATATCAAACCAAAATCCAAGAGAGCGAAGCAAAATACCGCGCTTTTATGCAAGAAAACATTGCCAACATCGATGTAATCAAATCATTTTCCGCAGCGGACCGGATGTCGGGTTTACTTAATAAGCTGTACCAAGAAAGACTTAAGCTGGTAATCAAAAAAAACCGCCTGACGATAATCATGAGCTCGATAGTGGGGTTATCATTTTCGCTTGGTTATCTTGGGGCACTATCGTGGGGTGTTTTAAAAATATCGATGAATTTGATGAGCTTCGGTACTTTATCCATTTTTTTAAGCCTCGTTTCGCGGATTCAAACCCCAATCCTCGGTTTGGCGCAGACTGTTCCACATCTTGCCAGTGTTATGGCAAGCGCGGGTCGGATAATGGAAATTGAAGATAAGACCATCGAAAATCATGGTGAAACGATAATACATTCCAACCAAATGGGGATAATCTTTAATGATGTTTCTTTTTCATACAAAAACAAAACTGTCTTTGATAGGTTTAACCTAAGTATCCCCCCCGGCTCATTGGTTGCGGTGACCGGGACATCCGGAGTCGGTAAAACCACCTTAATCCGCTTGTTAATGGGATTTGTTGATGCTGATGGTGGGAGCATCAGTTATTATTACCATGATAAAGCGGGAAATGAGTTAAGCCTTCCGGTTTCGCCTGATATCAGGGAATACATTTCATATGTCCCCCAAGGTAATACCCTGTTTTCCGGCACGATAAAAGATAATATTTTGTTAGCCAATCCCGATTTGACAAATGAAGCAGTTTTTAATATACTTGAATCAGTATCCATGCTCGATGTGGTTGCGGTTTTGCCGGAGGGAATAAATACCCAAATCGGTGAAAAAGGCTTTGGTCTTTCAGAAGGGCAGGCCGAACGAATTGCAATAGCCAGAGCGATGGCAAAACCAGCACCGATAATGATTTTTGATGAGGCGACAGCCGCCTTGGATGAAAAAACCGAACTTACTATAATCGAAAGCATCAAGCGGATAAAAAACAATCCAACTTGTATCTTTATCACCCACCGCCGAAAGACCATTACACTAATGGATAAAGAGATAAATCTAGATGATATTGGGAGTTTGTCATGAAAATAAAATCCGGATACCTGTTAAGGACCATTGCCGATACAAATATTGTTGTCCCGATTTCCGAAAGAGTAATCGAATTTAAAGGACTGATTACCTTAAATGATGTTTCTGCTGATATTTGGCGTTTTTTGGAAACAGATAAAAGTTTCAGTGATATTGTCACATATATGACAAACGAATACAACATTGACAAACAAACAGCAGAAATAGATTTAAAAATCCTACTTAAGCAAATGGAGGATAATGGATTATTGGAGTAGATAAAGCCACTATATGGGAGCAGGCGGACTCAACTTTCGCCGCTTTTTGCGCCCACCGCCATGTCCCTCTAAGGGGGACGTTCGAGTTGACCCCACGATGCAACTTCCATTGTAAGATGTGTTATATCCATCTAAACCCGGAAGAAATGACGAAACAGAATAAAAAAGAGCTTTCCGTGAAAGAATGGCTTAATATAGCCGAAGCCGCCATCGAAAACGGAACCCTTAATCTTTTACTGACCGGCGGCGAACCATTACTCCGCGAAGACTTTGCCGAAATATATAACGAACTTAACCAGATGGGTTTTATCATCGGCTTAAATACAAATGCGTCACTAATTGATGAAAAATACTACCACTTGTTTTCAAAATACCCACCAACCAATGTTTCAGTAACACTATATGGGGCTAATGAAGACACATACCGCAAAATAACCGGAAGCGGTGAAAATTTCAAAAAGACCATCCGCGGACTTGAATATTTAAAGGACATCCCGACCAACCTAGATATCAAGACGACATTTATAAAAGATAACTATCTTGAGCTTGACACTATAAGAAATATTGCCAACCGTTACACACAAAGCTTTGCCATTAACTACCTGGTTTTCAAACCTGTACCCGGAGTCTTTTCAGAGGCAGAACATTGTCGCCTTTCTGCCAAAGAATGCCTCGAAATCGACATCAATAACAGGCGTTATTACAACGAACTAACCAAGAAAACCAAAAAAACCAATAAAACCGCCACAACGACGCCAGCACCTGATAAACGCGACTTTGGACTTTCCGTTTACCCCGAAGTACTTAGTTGCCTAGCAGCGAAAGCAGCTTACTGGATTTCATGGGACGGTCGAATGTTACCCTGTTCCACCTTCGATGCCCTATATACCGAACCACTAAAAGAAGGATTTGCAAAAGCATGGCAACGACTCCCAACCTTGTTTACCGACATCCACCACCCCACGATTTGCACAGAATGCGAAGACTTTCACAACTGCCCCAACTGCCCCGCATATTTTTTCGCCGAAACCGGACACTATGATAAAGTATCACCATATATTTGCGATATAGTAAAACACCGCCACCGTCCAGACAGCACTACGTAAACAAGCCAAGCAGTGCTGCAGACAAACCAATCCAAGGAGTGCTGCAATCAAAAGAGCCAAGGAGTGCTGCAATTAAAAGAGCCAAGGAGTGCAGCAGGCAATAACAACTCGTAACCGCATTGCCCGCCTTCTAGCGAGAGACAAAGTAAATCAAAACCCAATTAGGGCACAGCGGTGGAGAGTGTTATTGCCTGCAGCACGGTGTAAACCACCCCCACAGCACGGTGTAAACCACCCCACACAAGCAAAAAAGGAGGAAGAAAGGAAATGAGTAAAGAGTACAAAACACCCGAAATGGAAGTAAAAGAACAAGTACAGTTTGAAAACGTATTCACCTACTGTACAAAAGGAAACGCCCATACCCAGGGTTGTGTCAACATCACCAACACCGGCAATGCCGAAGACCAACTGACTGATACCGCAAACTATGCCGCTTTTTCCGGCAGTGACGGTGGAGCAGGTTCCGGCTTTTAGCGTACGCCATGACCAAAGTCAAAATAGCCGGACTTACAGTAAAACTCGAAATAAGTGACCTACTAATATCTGATGACATATTAAAATACCAAACATCAGATACAAACAAAGAAGATGTCACAATCACAATAAACAACGGACGTATCCCCCAATTTCCCGAACTTGGGGGAAAACCCCCGTTGCTTCACTGTGTCCATATAATTGACGACCAAAAATATTACCTATATTCAAACGATGACTATATAAGCTACATCAAATATAATCAAAATTACACACACTTCACCATCTACACAAATGAAAAAATTACTTCATATGAAAACTCAACCCCCGCAATAAGCTCAACCCTAAAACGAATATTCATCATGCTGATTACAAAAAAAGACGGAGTATTTATCCATGCCGCTACCATTGGCTTCCGTGGTGAAGCGCTCTGCTTTTCAGCCGCTTCCGGAACAGGAAAAACCACCCATACCAACCTCTGGCGGGACTATATACCCGAAATAAAAATCCTAAACGGTGATACCGGTGTTTTAGTTATCCAAGAAAACGAAGTCCGCTTTTATAGTACACCCTGGTGTGGCTCAAGCGGAGAAAATATAAATACCGAGGCACAAGTAAAGGCTGTAGTCTTCCTCGAACAAGCCAATACCAACCAAATCATAAGTATTAAACCTGCCGAAATATTTATGCGGCTTTTGACCGGATGCTTTCTTCCGGTTTGGGACAAGGAACTCAACCTACAAGCGGTAGATACCATTGAAACCTTAAGTGGACTCCTTGACTGTTACCTCTTAAAGTGCCAGCGTAACGAAGAAGCCGTGAGGATCTGTTACCATGAAATTTTTAACCAAAGATAACAAAATCCCGGTTGCCGTATGGTGGGAGTTGATTCTTCCATTAATGCAGGAAGGATACCAACTCAAAATATGCCCCGCAGGTGGCAGCATGATACCCTTTCTGGTTGGAGGCAGGGACGAAGCCGTCCTCTCACTCCCCGGCGAAAATTTCCGCTTCCGGGTAGGCGATATCATCCTTTACCGAATAGATGACGGCATCTATGTCCTCCACCGAATAACGCAAATACGCGGACTGGACATATATACCCTCGGTGATGCCCAAACAAAAATATACGGCCCAATAAGACGCGAAGATATAATCGCATACGCCGATTACATCATCCGTAAAGGCAAAAAAATCCCCCGCTCAAACCTAAGATACCAAATCCTTGCCACCATATGGCGATGGATACGCCCCTACCGCCGCAAGGTAATGGATGTATATACGTACTTAAGCAGAAAACTTTTCCATTTGTGTTAATATATGATATAATGAGATTGCGGGTCGGAGCCCGCAATGACGGCATCTCGTCATTACTGGGTCGGAGCCCGCAATGACGGCGTCTCGTCATTACTGTGTCGTTTTACTTGTGTTAAAAGGAGAGTGTCGTGACAATTACCCAGATATTCAGTATCATTATCAGTGTCACTATATTTATAATTGTTATCCGCACACTGATGAAACAAAAACTAAACGAGTCAAACTCAATACTTTGGCTTGTAATAGGTGTCTCAATCTTTATCACCGGAGTATTCCCCGATACAATCAATTGGATTGCCACCTGGGTCGGAATTGACTATTCACCGGCGTTATTATTTCTAATGGCATGTGTCATACTATTTATGATAACCTTCAAAAACTCAATGGATATATCAAAACTCGATGCAAGAGTCACGGAACTTTCCATCCTCTATTCACTTGCCGAAGAGGAAAACCGTGAGCTAAAAAAACAGATTAAGATGCAGGAAAAAAGTGAGGAATCTGAATGAGGATACTGCTTACCGGATCCGGCTCATTCCGTGATGCTTTGGTAGACCGGCTTAAAAGGGAAAAAAATGACATCTATACCATCGGCACAACAGAACCGGACAAGAAAACATTCCATTATGATTTTAAATGCTCCGATGAAAAAATTAAACATATCATCGCCGGAATAATGCCGGAGGTTATAATTTTTCTTGGTGCCCTTGATGAAGAATATGCAACCCACTGGTCGCAGGAACAAGCAATGGATTACCTGGCAGGACTAACCAATGTCCTGATATCAGCAAATCAAGTCGGAGTAAAGCACATTATATATATATCATCAACCCAAATCTATGGCACAGAATTAGGTTCCCAGATAAATGAAGAAAATCCCAAAAACCCCCACGATATCCGCAGCTTGATGATTAGTGAGGGTGAATCCTTATGCCTTAATTACTCGCGCTTAGGAAAAGCCGAAACAGTAATACTCCGTCTGAGCGAAGTTTATGGACTGGCATGTGCTTTTGATTTTACCAGCCGCCTCTTCCTTGAAGCGGCAACCCTTGACGCTGCCGATGGTTTCCAGCCGAATGTGGACATATTCTTTAACCCTATCTATATATCGGAAGCAGTAGATGCAGTATGCCGGGTAGTATCAATCCATAAAGGCTCTGGAATCTATAATGTGACCGGCAACGAATGCTTTCTTTCACATTTTTATACAACCATCAACCAGTTAATCAAGGAAAAACCTCTGGATAATGAAGCAATGGAAAATCTGGACGAGGGACCAGAACTCATAATCCCAACGGAGTTTCCGTTGGAAACTACGTTGGAAACTCCACCTAATGAGGATAAAGAAATCGACATAAACGAGTTACTGACCTTGGAAAGTAATACCGATTATTATCAATCAATTATTGTTGAACGGACATATGATGGTACGCTTTTTAGTGAAAAATATGGTTATCGCCCCATAATCGATATAAAAACCGGTCTGGCAAAAACTTATTCCAGCAAACGCCGCCGACTTGATCGTATCAAGAAAGCCGAACTAAAGAAAAATAAACGCTTCAAGATATTAGCCCCGCTTTTTCCTTATCTGGAAACCATATTTGCCTTTGTAGTTTTTGCCTTCCTGCATTATTGGGTTCCAGAAAATATCCCCTCTTTGGCTTCCTTTGATTTCCTGATGTTGATGGTAGTGACAGTCGCCATAACCCTGGGGGGAATCCATCCTATCCTGGCGGTTATGATGAGCGCTTTATTATTGATTTGGCAATTGATGAGTGGGGGTGACACTATCCTTGCTGTTTTGCTCAATATGGGAGTAATAATCCGGATCTTGAATCTATTGATTATTGCCACTATCTGCGGGTATGCCCGTGATCATATGCGGACTGTAATGCATGAAAAAAATCTGGAAGTAGATGACTTAAGCAATGAGTTGGTGACAATCTACAAAATCAATGCTTCCAATACGAAAATTAAAACCATCCTTGACGAACGCCTTACCGGTTATGACGACAGCCTTGCCAAAATGTTTGTGATTACTGATAAACTAAATGCCTTAAGCCCGGAACAGGTTTTCTTTGAAGCGGTTGAAGTTATTTCGGATATCATGCAATGTATGGATGTCAGTATATACGCTGTTACCGGTACGGATTTTAAAATGTGCCGCTTGATTGCCCATACACCATCCAGTAACCGAACCTTCAAGATAAGCGTACCTTTTGAAGCTTTGGGAGAACTTAGCGAAGTTGTTGCCAATGATGAAATCTATGTCAACCGGCAAATGAAAGAAAATACGCCGATGATGGCAGCTCCGGTTTTTTCAGGTCGTGAGTTAGTTTCAATTATCATGTTATGGGATATGCCATTCGACAAATTGTCACTTTATCATATCAACCGCTTTATGACGATGAGCCGTTTGATTGCCTCGAGCCTTGGACGTGCTTATACCCATACAAAAGATATCCGTGAGCTTAACTATATTCCGGGCACAGATATATTGACGGCAGATGCCTTTAACGAAAAGCTTGCCATCTTTAAGGAAGCCTTAGTAAAAGAAGCTGCCGCTTATATGACCATCATCGTCAGCCCGGCGAAAGCACGGAAAAGCCTTAATCAAGCCGAGTTGGCAGCAATGCTTAGACCAACTCTTAGGACTAACGACTATATTGGTGAAGTAAAAGACCAACCGGAATCACTATATATTTTGCTTTCGAATACCTCAAGGGAAAACTTGGGCATTGTTTTCGAACGCCTTGCCGGAGTTGGGTTACAAGGGCAGGAGATTATATTATGACCACTGTAATGTTAATCTTAGTAATTAATAGCCTGAGTTCACTATTTATCATGGTTTATGCTTTTATCAGGTCAAATCCGGAGTTGAAAATCAATGCCCTGATTATCTTCCTGACCCCTCCGGTAGGATTAATTACGTATACAGGGCAGTATTTGATGCGTCAGTTTTCCCGTAAATCAAAGGTAATTCCTTTAGGTGAAGTAGGATTCATGAAGGAGCGCAACAGCCGGATAATAGAGCCGGATGTAGAATCGGAAACGCAGGCAGTACCACTGGAAGAACTTTTTTTGGTTTCTGCTAATGCCGATAAACGTAAACGCCTGCTTAATGAACTCAAAAAAGAATCGGCCATCAACTATGGGGCAGTATCAAAAGCGCTTGATAATGACGACCCGGAATCAGCCCATTATGCGGCGGCGGCACTAGCGAATGCCAAATCAGAATACGAAAATGAATTGCGCGATTATGATAACCGGTATAACCAAAACAAGGAAAATGATATCTTATGCCGTGAATATGCTTATCGGGTAAAAGATTTCCTTGATAGCGGAATACTATCCGGAATTGAGTTTAAACGATATCATTATCAGATTATCAATCTGCTTACGACGATACCGCAGTATGGTTACCGGCTCCTACCCCGTGATTATGATTTGATAGTTTCTTCTGCCCTCTTTAATCATGAATACGAAACAGCCGGGTTATGGGCACAGGAGTTTTTGAACACGCAGGCTTCCGAAACAAGCTATCTGCATTTGCTTAGGATTTATTATGATACCGGTCTCAAAGATAAGTTTTTTGCACTACTAGATGATTTAAAGCATTCGGAGATTGAATTAACTGAAGAGGGGATTAACCTTGTAAGATTCTTTATGGTGTAGTTATGGTTGGTAGTTATTTTTTGCGGAACCTTCCGGAATATTTAATGATTATTACGGCATATTTTTTCATGTTTATTGCCGTTCCGTTTTGGTTGCGGGGATACCGTTTCAGCCAGAAAAGCACATTAAGTAAAATAATCAGCACCTTTATTTTTTCCAATATAACGGTGATGTTTTGTGTATATCTGCTTGTTTTATTAGGTATCTACCATCGATTCACCTTGATTTTACTCTTACTGACAATATGTGTCGGTTACCGGCATTTCATCAACCCAGAGGGGCGGGGTGATGCTTTTACCCGTTTCTTATATCATTTGAAAAATTTGACCGACAGCGTTGAGCTTCCTTATGTAATGCTGAAAAATATGCTTAACAAACTAAAATCAAAACTGCTAAGAATAGTAAGGAAAATCACAAACCCCATCGCTTTTATCGTGACAGTAGCAATCTTCGGCTTTCGGATGTACCTCACCGGATACCATTCCCTAAATAATATGTTTTATGGGACTTCGGATATGTACCTGCATACCCAATGGGTAAAACTTATGCAGATGAACCAACCTTTCAGTGGTGGTGTTTATCCGATGGGATTCCATTGTGTAGTATTAGCACTTTCTGATGTATTTGGATTTAATATCGTCACGGTAATGCGGATGATGGGTCCGATAATTGGCTTTATGCTGCTCCTAAGCCTATATTTTCTATTGCGCAGGTCGATGCGTTCATATTTTGCCGTCAATACGGTTTTATTCTTATTAGTGGTAATCGAGCTGTTCCCTAACTGGGCGACTGAGCGGCACTTCTTAGCCTTACCGCAGGAGTATGGTGCGATTTTTCTATATCTATCGGCTTATCACTTCTGGTTTTATCTTAAAGAGGTGAAAATCCTTGCATTTGGCGGTATCAATGAAGCTTCATTCTTTTTTGAATCATATGACTTAGTTGATATTGAAAACCTCAAAAGAAAACAAGTTTGGTACCGGTTGCCATATGGTTCGCCGAAATGGAATTTGGTTCATTTTGCGGTAACGTTTGCCCTTACCTTGCTAATCCATCCCTTTATTACCATTTTTGCGGTTATGCTCTGTGGAATAATATTTATTACCCATTTGCGGTATCTGAATTGGCAAGCGTTTACTAAGCTTCTTGGCGCTTTAATGATTGGTATTTTAATTGCGGTACTTCCTCTTACCGCTGGATTACTAAAAGGTATACCGCTCAATAATTCGTTTCTATGGGCGGCATCAGTGGTGACCGGCTCAGAGGGTTTGGCGGAAACCACGGGCGGAGCTATCTACGAAGCTTACTCCGGTGAAGGCTCCGGGGTGGCTTTGCATATATACACATCACTTACCCATAGTGGAATCCTTAATCGCTATGATGATTTGGATGCTTTATGGCTTTTTCCGGTTTTATTTATCTTTCTCCTTTCGCTTGCCACCGCATATATACCTTACAAAAAACGGCAGCGGAGTGAGATTTTTGCCGCTTTTGCATTATATTCGTTGTTGCTTTTATCATTATTTATCTTATCGTTTTTTAATATTTTTGCCATAATGGAATACAGTCGCCTTTACGCCTTTTTTATCTATTCACTGCCCCTAAGCCTGGCAGTTTTGCCGGAGCTTTTCCATACATTATTTTATGATGATACGAAAAAGCCGACCGGCAAAATAAAAATGGCAGTTTATCTATGTTTAATTACAATAATCAGTGTGACGGGGTTTTTGTTTCTCCATTCACAATATGGGTTTAACCGCTTACAACGGGTCTCAATGATGCAATTTAACGGCGCGGTCGAATCATATTATCAAATCAACAAAGAGTTTCCCCGGGGTGAGTGGCTTATCATTTCCTCATTCGTAGAATACCCGCAGATACTCTCTGACGGTTACCATTATCAGATTGCCGAGTTTGTATTTGAGCTTGAAGACCCGGATGCCGAAGAACCACTTATTATTGATACCGAAAACATTTTTATTTATGTCACCAAAAAAGCCAATGAATATCATTATTTACACAGCTTGGTCCGTTTGGGAGAAAAAGTTAACCTTCTTCCCTTTAACCCGGTATGGGCAGAAGTTGATTTATTTGAAATCGCCGAGGGGCGGGAGCCGGGAGCGATGTATCACAATATTTTTCTGAATGGGGTTTTGCAAGCGAAAGCGGATGCCTGGGTGCGGGAATACCGGAAACATTTTCCCAGCGAGCTTAGTATATTTTATGATGATGATGATATTACGGTATATCATCTTAAGCAGAATATATTTGAACCGAATGATCTTCGGTTAAACTGAAAGGAACCATATGCCGAAACGTAAATTTAAATCCATGGCATATAACGATGAAGAACGGAAGGAAAAAGTGCTGGTAATAATCCCGGCATATAATGAGTCGGCTTCGATAAGTTATGTAGTGGAATTGATTAACGCACATCTTCCGGCCAATTTTGATTTATTAGTCATTGACGATGGCTCAGATGATATGACCGGAGATATCTGCCGGATGCGGGGGGTAAAAGTCATCACCCATATCTTCAACATGGGTTATGGGGCAGCTCTAAAAACCGGATATCAATATGCGAGTAAGAAGGGGTATGATATCGTGATTCAATTGGATGCCGATGGTCAGCATGATGTCTCAAATATCATCAGGTTATATGAGCGCCTTTTAGAAGATGATGCCCCGGATATCGTGATTGGTTCCCGTTTTTTGGCTGGAGCACAAAGTTTTCATACACCCGCATATAAACGCTTTGTCATCGCCTGTTTTAGATTTTTGATTAAACTGACAAGTAGGATAAATATTACCGACCCCACCTCTGGGCTACAGGGTATCAGACGGACGGCTTTTACCTACTATGCCCGCTTCAACAAATTTGCGATTGATTATCCTGATGCCAATATGATTATCCAAATGGCAATGAGTGGTTACCAGATTTGCGAAATTCCGGCAGTTATGCACGAACGCGAATTTGGCACCAGCATGCACTCCGGTATTATCGAGCCATTATTATATATTATGAAAATGTTGCTGGCAGTAATAGTCGTCGGCTTACGGGAAACAAGCCGTCGCCCGAAGGTTTACTACCGCAAGCCCAAAAAAAGAAAAGGAGTTTAACGTTTGCTAAAAGTCCGTGATTTTTTGGTCATCGCCTCATTGAGTATCATCCTGTTCTTATTTTTCCTGGCATTTACGCCTTATACCTATGCCGGGGATTTTGACGGGCACTCTGAACAGCTTGTTTTCCGTGCGGATAAATCGGAACATCCTGACCGTGAGTTACTTTATTCTCGTTTACCCAGCGGTGGTTATACAAAATCAGCCGCGGTTATTGGTGCGGAAGAAAACAATGTAACAAAAACGGTGGTTGAAACTCTCAAGATGAAACGGATTGAGTTTCAACTTTATCCTGATATAAGTGGGATACAGGGGGAAAAAACGATCGTTTTTACCGAAACTGTTATCAGCAATGCCGATTTGGAAACGCTAAAAGCACATTTGAGTAATGGTGGCAATGTTATTTTTGCCATTATGCCGGATGTAACTAATGAAAGTCTCCGCGAATTCCTTGGAATCAAATTTTATGACCCGTTATATCAAGCAGTTGGTTTTACGGTTTATGACGGGATTTTTATAAATGGTATGCAGCATAATAGTGATTTTCCCTTTACCCATGCCGAAGTTGAATTATATTCACGGGCAAAAGTTTTTGCCAACAGTTATAGCATAGCGGTAACCGATGAAATTGAAGAAACGCCGACCCGGATTGATTACCCGGATAAAAGCCCGATGATTTGGCGGGTGGTTTATGAAGGAGGGGATGCCTACGTTTTGAACACCCCTTTCATGGAAAGCTTTGCGGGGGTTGGGTTGCTTTCGGGTATCCTCGCCTTATGTTATGAAGATATTGTTTATCCAGTTGTTGGAACGCGGACAGTCGGATTGGTGAATTTCCCTTATATATACGGTGAATTTGAAGCCCTTAATACCCGGACGTCCTTTGCTTATACCCGCGATATCATTTGGCCCGGGCTTTTGTCCATGGCAAAAAATACGAATCTTTCCTATACCTGTTACACCACGGGAAATTTTCAGGGGATTTCATTTGGAAATAACGAGGCGCTGACAACCCTCCAATTTATCCTTGATGAATTAATTAGGGTAAACCATAGTGAATTGGCATACAATTTAACCAATGAAGCAAGAATGGCGCAGGATATTAATTATTTAAATAATGAGTTTCCAAATATTCTAGTCCGCAGCCTCATCGTCCCGGAAGACAGCAGTATTTTCCCTCTAAGGCAGGAGGTCACTGCTATCAGCGAAAAGGCAAAGTTTAACGGATTTTTCTGGATAAATGACTACGCGGTCAGCTTACCCGTCACCGGAACAAGTATCAATCTTGGTGAAGGATTATTTACCCACGAGAGTTATATAACAGCATTTGGTTATACAAACCACAATATTGATATGGAGCCGGTTTTTCTTGATGGTGGGTCAGCAAATGATTATATGCAGACTTTGGGAAGGAAATTATTTGAATTATTTAATGACCAAAATTACCTTGAACCAGTTTCTGCCCGTGAAGCCGCCGAGCGGATCAAAAACTTTCTCAATATTGAAATGGCAGCAAGTTATAGTGAAGACAGGGTTGCAGTTGCTTTGTCAAGTTTTGATAAAACCGGTAAATTTATTTTACGGACCACAAAAACAATTGATTTTTCCTCAAGCAGTGGTTGTGAAATAATGAAAATAAATGAAGGCGCATATTTGGTCACGGCTTATGGTGGAGAATTTGAAATAAAGTTTGACCCAGTTATTAAGGAGTAAATGTTGAAGATCTGTTTGGTAGTCGAAGGAGCATATCCATATCTACGCGGCGGCGTTTCCAGTTGGGTGAATGATATCATCAGCCAAATGCCGGAGTTTGATTTTATTGTCCAGACAATCGGCGCTTTTAAAGCTGATGCCGGTAAGTTCCTCTGCGTTCCTCCTGCCAACATCACCGAAATATCTGAGGCCTTCCTTGACGGTGGTGATACCAATACCAAAAGAGGCCGCAAACGTTTGAAAAAGCGGGAATGTGAAGCCCTACTTTCATTGATGATGGGTGAAAACGAAGATTGGGAAACGATATTTGATATGATGCAACGAAACCCCGTTTCCCTTAACAATCTTTTAATGGGACCGGACTTTTATAATATTGCCAAACAATACTATAATGCCAAATACAGCCGTGTTGCTTTTACCGATTTTTTGTGGACCCTACGCTCGATGTTCCTACCGGTTTTTACAATCCTTCAATATCCCTTCCCCGAAGCCGACCTATACCACGCCGTTTCGACCGGATATGCCGGGGTGGTGGCGGCCTGTGCCGGATATATTCACAATAAACCGGTTATTTTGACCGAACACGGAATATATACCCGTGAGCGGGAGGAAGAAATAATCCGTGCCAAATGGACGAAAGGTATTTACAAAGACCTTTGGATTGAACATTTCTATAAACTGTCAAATTGCATATACAGCCGTGCCAACCGCGTTTTTTCCCTATTTAAGAAAGCCCGCGAAACACAGATAGAAATCGGTTGCAATGATGGCATCACCGAAGTAATCCATAATGGAATCAACTATGAAGGAATGCAAAACCTACCGGAAAAACCTAGCGAAGAACAAAATATTATCAACATCGGAGCAGTAGCCAGAGTCGTCCCGATTAAAGACATCAAAACAATGATCAGCGCTTTCCATCATGCCCGTGAGACACTTGACAATATCCGACTATATATCATGGGAGGGACAGACGAAGATGAGGAATACTACAAAGAATGTTTAGATTTGATAGCGCTGCTTGGTGCGAAGGATATAAACTTTACCGGATATGTCAATTTGAAAGAACATATCGGAAAAATGGACATCATCTTACTGACCAGCATTAGCGAAGGGCAACCTTTAAGCTTACTCGAAGGCATGGCAGCCGGAAAAGCATGTATTGCAACCCACGTAGGTGACTGCTTTGATATGCTGGCTGCTTCGGAAACCGAAAATAGCGCCGGAATTGTAGTCCCCGTCATGTCCGTTGGCAAGCTTGCAGAAGCAATCATGCGCCTCGCAGTTGACAGCACCTTACGCGAAAAAATGGGACAAAACGGACGCTACATCGTCTACACCCAATACCAAGACAAGATGATGATCGAAAAATATCGCAGGGTATACGAGGACGTAGGAAAACAAAAGAACTCGCAGTCAGGGAGATGATACATGGCAGGTATAGCTTTCGAACTTAAGAAAATCTTCAAAGAACGCAGCATCATCGGAATGTTTAAAGGTGCATTTTATTCAACCTTTGTCACAGTCGGCCCGATGCTGATTATCATTGTCGCCTACCTTTTATTACTCCTAATTATGGACTACCAAAACATCAGCTTCGAAGAAAAAGACCTACTTGCTTCGATTATTTTATACACCTTCATCTTTGCCCTGATCCTGACCAGCCCAATTGGCGCTGCCATATCCCGCTTTATCGCCGACAAAATATTCGAGGAAAAATTTGAAGACATACTAGCAGGATATTACGCCGGACTACTATTGAATGTAATATTCGCCGGAGCCTTTGCTATTCCATTTATCACGATGGCAATAATGTCCGGCAAAATCGAACCCCTGATTATGCTGCTCGGAGGCGGACTATTTTTTGCTTTGGTCTTTGTTTTTTATGACATGACCTTTATTGCCGCCTTAAAAGACTACCGCAGCATTACCATCGCTTTCTTAATTGGAATGACAATAATGATTACGCTTTCTGTTACCCTTTACTATCTTGCGGATATTCCTTTCCTGGTTTCGGTATTAATCGGAATGGTATCGGGTTTTGCGACCATAGCCCTAAACCTGACCGCGCAAATACACCGTTACTTTAATGTAAACAGCCACAAATACCGGGAATTTTTGCATTATTTCTGGCGTTACCGTTTATTATTCCTTGGTAACCTCTTTTATGTGCTGGGACTATATATCCACAACTTTGTCTTTTGGTATAACCCCGCTTACCGGATTATCGTTGCTGATACCTTCCGGTCTGCCCCGGTTTATGATACGGCAACCTTCCTGGCGATGCTGACAAATATTTCGGCAACGATTATTTTCACTGTCCGCGTCGAATTAAAGTTCCATGATAAATACCAGACTTTTTGCCAGCAAATTATTGGTGGGATTGGCGAAGATATCGAAATCGCCAAGAAAAATATGTTTTTTGTCTTACGGACAGAAATCCTGTTCCTTGCTCAAATCCAGACGATAATTTCGGCGATAATATTTCTGCTGATTTCATTATTTGCTTCCTTCCTTGGTTTCGGGGGAATGGTAATGGTGATTTACCCAACGATGGCAGCCGGATTCTTCACATTATTCATCATGTACTGTGTCATCGTATTCCTGTTTTATTTTGATGACCAGATTGGTGCTTTGCTGACATCAGTGATATTCTTTGCGATTACCTTCCTGGTCGCTTTCTTAATCAGTGACTTAAGCCCCAACATCTTTGGACTTGGATTGTTCACTGGTGGTCTAACCGGATTAATGTTTGCTCTATTCCGCCTAAAACATATTGAAAAAACACTTGACCGGCGGATTTTCTGCCGAGGTAAACTCTTAAATGTAGGAGGGGAATAACGTGAAAAAGTATCTACGGTTCACTTTCATCGCCATATTCTCCGCCGGATTCATATATTCGGTGATAACTTTTGTAATATATTATGGTGAAGCAACCAGTGCTGAAGCAAGAATAGATGAGCTCAGATTCACGATGATGGAAGAGTGGGATGAAGAACAAAATGAGATAGTGACTGTTGCTACAAAAACCCCAGCACAAGAGGATACTGATGAAAACAACGAAACCGAACCTACCGAGCCTACCAAACCGGAAGAACAAGTCTTTGAAATCAGACAACGCTTCCGCCACCTCCACAAAAAAAACAATGACCTGGTCGGATGGATAAAAATACCCGGTACCAACATCGACTACCCAGTAATGCAAAACAAAGACGACCATTTATTTTATGACCGGGTAAATTTTGATTTAGAAAGAGATGAAATCGGACTTCCCTATCTTGATATCCGCTGTGAAATCGCCCCCAAAAACCAAATCCAAATCATTTTCGGCCACAACATCAGAAGACGGGGCCTAATTTTCAACAACCTCACCCTCTATGAAAACAAAGAATTTTGGGAAGAAAACCAACTAATAATATATGATACCTTATATGAAAGAGCAACATACCAAATCTTCGCCGCAATTGTATACGATGCCCGCGGCATAAGAAAAAATGACTTCCAGTTCCACCGCTACACCCACTTCTCAACCACCCGCACCTTCGACACCACCGAACACAACTTCGAAGTATACCGCAACGAAATATTCGACCGAGCCTTATACGACACCAAAATAAACTTTGAAATAACCGACCACCTATTAATCCTCGCAACCTGCGAATACAGCACCTCAAACAGCCGCTTCGTATTATTTTCAAAAAAAATCGAATAAACCCAACCAACCCAACCAACCCAAATAAACCAAACAACCCAATAAACTTGAAGCTTCTACGGGATAACTCCGGGCACTAAACAACTCGAAGTCACCTTAGGTCGCCTTCTAGCGAGCGACAACGTAAACCAGCCCCAATTAGACCGTAGTGACGAAGAGTGTTTAGTGCCCGGAGTTATCCCGTAGAAGCACGCTACCTACCTTAAAACCGACTTATTGTCACCCCTTTTACCACATCATCCTCCACAATAACCCTAATCGAATAAAGATAATTCACATCCACCTCCGTATAAGAAGGCGCCTCTTTAAGCAACTCATTATGGTAAGTATAATAAACATAATAATTCCCCTCAACCGCCAACGGCTCCCCATAATTCGCCACAATATCCACCAAGGCAGACCCCGCAGTCACCCCATTAAAAGTCACCCAACTCCCCCTCTCATAAACAATTACCATCCTAACAGTATCATTCCCCCAATACTCTACAAAAAAATTATAATCATCATAAGGAACATACCCAGCAGGACTAGCATCCCCAGCAGGAGCAAAAAACCCTTCAAGCTCATCCTTAGACATCCCAAGATAAACAGCCACCATCAAATCATGATTGTAAATCGCATCATGCCTTCCTATATCTACATTAAAAGTGGGGATTGGATCCGGTTCTGATACAACAACCGGTGCCGGTTCGGCGGCCGGAACACGTTTGGGTTCAATATCAATCTGAATGTCTTCCTGTACCACCGGGGTTGGGTTTTCGATTTCCAAAGGCTCTTGCTTACCACAAGCTATAAAGATAAAACAACTTAAAATAGCCAGACTAACTATCCATTTTTTTCTCACTATGAATCCCTCCATAATTACACAAGATTTTACTACGACACACTTATATAATAACATAACAGCTGTCCCAAAACAAGTTAACTTATTGTGAATAAAATCGGTAACACCCGTTTTTATATTATCAAAACCTTTACAAACTGTTAATAAAATCAATCAGGTCTGTTCAAAATGTTATGTTACGATTTAATAGGGAGTCGTGAACCGACCCCTAAACCAGTGCCGTGTCAGCACTTAAAATAGCACTTAAATGTGCAAATTGATTCCGAAAGGGGGTTCAATATGAAGAACTTACTCAAAAAAAGGATATTACCTATCCTCTTAGTACTGACACTCAATATACCCGCGCTTCAATATATAAATGAAAACAGTATGATATACACCATTGCTTACGATTATAACGATATGGATGGTGGAACTATTGATGACGGAGATATTGGTGTCCCACCAACCGATGATGGTTTACCACCTCAAGATGTTGGTTCTTTAAATCTTCCACCTGCTGATGATGATAATCACATACCCGCCGCTTATGGCGGTTTTGACATGTTACCATCTGATGACCTTGATGAGTGTGAAGAAGAAGACTGTGAAGACCCTGATTGCTTCACCCACATTTATATCTTCTGTGAAGATGATGACTGCGAAACCCCTGACTGCTTTACCCATGGAATTGGGTTTTTTGGCGCTTTTTTCGCTGCGTTTGGTGCTTCGATCGATGATGATGGGAAATCAGTCTTTGGTTACTCATTAAATTACTCCGGTCAGTCAAGTGCTTTGACCGGGCAGACCTTCAGACACTACCAATTATTACTGGATTACTCAACCGTAGATTCGGATTTGCATCCCAGTCCCGCGGTTTCCTTCAAGATTACCATAAAACCGATAAACGGAGCCGGACAAAATGATATAACGGTTATCCAAGATGCCGGAAGCAGTAACGCCATTATCGTATGGGACGATACGGCCAAAGCTTATATCGTCACGATTGATATTCCGGAGAATAAAGTAAAACCCGGAGCCTTGGCTTATCCGATTGGTTTCTATGTGACCACGGCAAATGGTTACAAAAGTGAAATTGCTTTCACGGTAGATATTGAAGATATCGGAATTGACCTAGATGAAGTAGATGTCAAAAAAACGGTTCCCATTATCGATGAATATGTAGCCACTGCTACATATGACGGTTTTGGCATAACCCATGTCGCTGTCAATACAACAGCAATAGTTGACCATCATGGCGCTTCCCCTCCGGTTCCAGCAGGTGAAGCTTCGGTTTCTGATTCTACCCTAAGATTTACGGCGACCAGAAATAACGGACCTCCGCTTAATAATGGAAAAC
>Ga0209737_10000312_pt1 | contig 42736 bp, 39 predicted proteins | sample TergutCu122P3_FD_187284 | JGI IMG/M metagenome (GOLD analysis project Ga0209737, IMG submission 187284) | Cubitermes ugandensis P3 segment gut microbial communities from Kakamega Forest, Kenya - Cu122 P3 (SPAdes) (version 2) | ecosystem: Host-associated > Arthropoda: Insects > Digestive system...
CTGGGATTCCACTTCGTTTCATCCCAGCCTACGGCGCTTTCCCCCTCTCCCGCCCCTTCGGGGCACCCTCTCCCGCGAGGGGAGAGGGGAGCGTCCTTCTTCGCGGCTTCGCGGCTTCGCGTGAGCGGTTTTAAGCTGGGATTCCACTTCGTTTCATCCCAGCCTACGGCGCTTTCCCCCTCTCCCCCTGCCCCTCTCCCGCGAGGGGAGAGGGGAGCGTCCTTCTTCGCGGCTTCGCGGCTTTGCGTGAGCGGTTTTAAGCTGGGATTCCACTTCGTTTCATCCCAGCCTACGGCGCTGATTCCTGAATCCCATCGCCCTCTCTCCCACCCCTCTCCCGCAAGCGGGAGAGGGGTGAAGTGTGAAGGGGAGGTGACGGCGGGAAAATGATCGTAGGCGGTGGGCAGTGCCGGCAAGGGGCGGCGCTGCTCGTCGAGGACGGTGAGTCCGGGTGTTGCGGTGATGCTGCCGATGCGGGTCAGCGGCAAGGCCAATTCGTGCGACAGGGCGGTGAGCGTATCGCGGGCGTTGGGCGGCGCGGTGAAGCACAGTTCGTAATCGTCGCCGCCGGCCAGCAGGCAGTGGAGCGCCAGCGGGCGTTCGGCGCTGTTCAATAACGCTTTCAGCGCCGGATGGCAGGGCAGACGCGGCAGTTCGATCTCGGCGCCGACGCCGGAAGCGTTCAAAATATGTCCCAGATCGCCGATCAGACCATCGGAAATGTCGAGGGCGGCATGAGCGATGGAGAGGGAGCGCAGTTTCAGACCGAGGGCGACGCGCGGTTCCGGCGTTTCGAGACGGGCGCGCAGGGCGGTCAGCGTCGTCGGGTCGAGGGTGATCCGGTGTTGCATCGCGGCGAGCGCCAGCGCGGCGTCGCCAAGCGCGCCGGACACCCACACATCGTCGCCCGGCTTCGCTCCGGCGCGGGTCAGCGCTTCGCCAGCGGGCGCTTCGCCGGCGATGGCGAGGGTGAAGCTGCGCGTTCCGCGCACGGTGTCACCGCCGATCAATGAAACGTCATATCGTGCGGCCAGCGCGAAAAGCCCGTCGCTGAAGGCGGCGAGCCAATCGGGATCGTTGTCGGGCAGAGCGCCGGAGAGCAGCGCCCAGCGCGGCGCGGCGCCCATCGCCGCCATGTCGGACAGGTTGACGGCAAGAATTTTGTGGCCGAGCGTGGCCGGCGGCACGTCGGCGAAGAAGTGGCGACCTTCGACCATGGTGTCGATCGCCAGCAGCAGTTCCTGGCCGGGCGTCGGCGTGACGACGGCGGCATCGTCGCCGACGCCAAGACGCACCGCGCCGCCAGCGGGCGGACGGTTGAAAAAACGGCGGATCAGTTCAAATTCGTTCAATGCGCACCCGAAAATAGTGTTTTCCCTCTCCCGGCCTTCGGCCACCCTCTCCCGCAAGCGGGAGAGGGTTGGATTCTGCGACTTCGCTCCGCTCCGTGCAGAATGACGAACCCGGGGTATCTGATTCCTGACCTCTGACCTCTGAATCCTGCCAACCCCATCCCCACCCCAGCCCTCCCCTTGAAGGAGAGGGAGCTTCGTCCCTTCGCGCCTTCGCGTGAGCGGTTTTAAGCTGGGATTCCACTTCGTTTCATCCCAGCCTACGACGCTGCCAACCCCATCCCCACCCCGCCTTGAAGGGGAGGGCTTTGGAAGCCCCCTTTTGAAAGGGGGTGTCGGCGAAGCCGACGGGGGTTTGCTCGTATCGTATCAAAAAACCGGATCAAAGCGCCTACGTCCTCCTTGCTTGCCCATCCCGCGACGTATAATTTACTTTTTGCGGCGTCGCCGCAACCCCGTAACCGTTCGGAGAATGCTTGATGAGTGAAATTCTGCAAATGCGTGGCCGTTGTGCCTGTTCTGCGTCGCGGCTGCGCCGCTTGTTGGCGAAGGTGCAGGCGCAGGGAATTCCGGTGGCGCGGCTGTCTGCCCGTTATTGGCACTTCGCCGAAGTGACGGCGGCGCTGAACGATGAGGAGACGGTGCGCTTGCGGCAACTGCTGGAATACGGACCGCGCGACAGTGAGAGCGGCGATGTCGAGGGGGCGCATTGTCTGGTGGTGCCGCGACTGGGAACGGTGTCGCCCTGGTCGTCGAAGGCGACGGCGATTGCGCATCGCTGCGGGTTGGCGAAGGTTGCGCGTTTGGAGCGCGGCATCGTGTATCACTACGCGACGCAGAAAGGGGCATCGCTCAGTGATGCGCAGCGTGCGGCGTTGTACGATGCGCTGCACGACCGGATGGTGGAGACGGTGCTGGAGGATCGCAGCGAAGCGGCGCGGTTGTTTGAGCATCATTCGCCGAAACCGCTGGCGACGGTTCCGTTGCTGGAGCGCGGACGGGCGGCGCTGGAAGAGGTCAACACGGCGCTGGGGCTGGCGCTGGTCGATGATGAGATCGATTATCTGGTCGAGCGCTTTCAGGCGTTGGGACGTAATCCGACCGACGTTGAACTGACGATGTTCGCGCAGGCGAATTCCGAGCATTGCCGTCACAAAATTTTCAATGCGCAGTGGACGATTGACGGTGCGCCGCAATCGCAGTCGTTGTTCGGGATGATTCGCGCGACGCACAACGCGCATCCGCAGGGAACGGTGGTGGCGTATTCGGACAACGCCGCGATTATGGAGGGCGCGGTCGCGGCGCGTTTTTATCCCGACGCGACGCGACGTTATCAGGCGCAAGAAGCGTTGACGCACACGCTAATGAAAGCGGAGACGCACAACCACCCGACTGCGATTGCGCCGTATCCGGGCGCGGCGACCGGCTCCGGCGGCGAGATTCGTGACGAGAGCGCCACCGGCATCGGCGGCAAACCGAAGGCGGGATTGGTCGGTCTCAGCGTATCGCATCTGCGCCTTCCGGGATTGCCGCAGCCCTGGGAAACGCCGCTCGAAAAACCGGAGCGCATCGTTTCGCCGTTGACCATCATGATCGAAGGGCCGCTCGGCGCGGCGGCGTTCAACAACGAATTCGGGCGTCCCAATATCGTCGGTTATTTCAGAACCTTTGAAGGTCACTGGGGCGGCAGGTATTACGGGTATCACAAGCCGATCATGATCGCGGGCGGTTTCGGCACGATTGATGCGCGACATACGAAGAAGAAACCGCTGCCGCCGGGAACGCTGTTGATTCAACTGGGCGGTCCGGCGTTTTTGATTGGGCTGGGCGGTGGCGCGGCCTCGTCGATGGCGAGCGGCGAAAACCAGTCCGAACTCGATTTCGATTCGGTGCAGCGCGATAACGCGGAGATTCAATGCTGCGCACAAGGCGTGATCGACCGTTGCTGGCAAATGGGCGACGCCAATCCGATTTTGTCGATTCACGATGTCGGCGCCGGTGGTGTGTCGAACGCTTTTCCTGAATTGATCCACGATGCCGGCGCAGGCGGCGTGATCGAATTGCGGGCGCTGCCGAATGAAGAACCGGGGATGAGTCCGCGCGAGTTGTGGAGCAACGAAGCGCAGGAGCGTTATGTGCTGGCGATTGCGCCGGAAAATTTGCCGCGCTTCGAGGCGCTGTGTCAGCGCGAGCGTTGCCCGTTCGCGGTGGTGGGCACGACCACCGACGATGGACATTTGAAAGTGACGGACGCGCATTTCGGCAACACGCCGGTGGATGTGCCGCTCGATCTGATCCTCGGCAAGCCGCCGCGCATGCACCGCAACGTGACGCGGGAAAAGCGGACGCATCAGGCGCTGGCGCTTGAAAAAGTGGATTTGAAAGATGCATTAACGCGCGTACTGCAATTCCCGGCGGTGGCTGACAAATCGTTTTTGATTACCATCGGTGATCGCAGCGTCGGCGGACTGATCGCACGCGACCCGATGGTTGGCCCCTGGCAAGTGCCGGTGGCCGATTGCGGCGTGACGCTGGCCGATTTCCGCCACACGCACGGCGAAGCGGTGGCGATGGGCGAGAAAACGCCGCTGGCGACGATCAATGCGCCGGCGTCGGGACGGATGGCGGTTGCGGAGGCGTTGACCAATCTGGCGGCGGCCAGCGTGACCGATTGGCGGCGCGTCAAACTGTCGGCGAACTGGATGGCGGCGGCCGGACAGTCGGGCGAGGACGCGGCGCTGTACGACACCGTGCAGGCGGTGTCCGAACTGTGCGTGAAACTCGGCGTGTCGATTCCGGTCGGCAAAGATTCGATGTCGATGCGCACTGCCTGGAAAGCGGACGACGGTTCTGCACGCAACGTGATCGCGCCGGTGTCGCTGATCGTGAGCGCGTTCGCGCAGGTCGATGATGCGCGGCGGACGTTGACGCCGCAACTGCAACTGGACGACGGCGAAACACAACTGCTGTGGCTCGATATCGCGCGTGGTCAGCGGCGGCTGGGCGGTTCGGCGCTGGCGCAAGTGTATGGTCAGGTCGGTCACGAAACGCCCGATCTCGATGATGCCGAAACCCTGCTGGCGTTCCTGCAACTCATTCGCACGTTGAACCAGCAAGACAAATTGCTGGCGTATCACGACATCGGCGACGGCGGCGTGTTGGTGACGCTTCTTGAAATGGCGTTCGCGGCGCACGCCGGACTGGAACTGCATTTCTCCGATGACGCGCCGTTGTTCAACACCTGCTTCGCCGAAGAACTCGGCGCGGTGGTGCAAGTGAAAGCGGCAGACGTTGCAGCGGTGACGCAGGCGGCAGAAAAAGCCGGAATCGCCGTGACGGCGGTCGGCGTACCGCGCGCGGGCGGCAGCGCCAACATCACCGTGCATTATGGTAAAAATCGTGGCAAAAATCAGGTACTCGATGAACCGCGCGTCGCATTGCAAGCGTTGTGGTCATCGACATCGTTGGCGTTTCAGGCCTTGCGCGACAACCCGGCGTGCGCCGACGCGACGCGCCAGGCGCTGCTTGACGCCGACGATCCCGGAATGCAGGCGCGGGCGACGTTCGACAAAAACAAAGACATCGCCGCGCCGTTCATCGCGTCTGGCGTGCGCCCGAAAATCGCCGTGCTGCGTGAGCAAGGCGTCAACGGCCAGGTGGAAATGGCGGCGGCGTTTGACGCGGCGGGATTCGATGCGTTTGATGTACACATGAGCGATATTCTCGAAGGCCGCACCCGCTTGCGCGATTTCAAAATGATTGCGGCCTGCGGCGGCTTCTCCTACGGCGACGTGTTGGGCGGCGGCGGCGGCTGGGCGAAGTCGATCCTGTTCAACACCCGCGCATTCGACGAATTCTCGGCGTTCTTCGCGCGCGACGACGTGTTGGCCATCGGCGTGTGCAACGGTTGCCAGATGATGAGCCAGTTGCGCGGCATGATTCCGGGCGCGGCGCATTGGCCGGCCTTCGTGCGCAACCTGAGCGAACAGTTCGAGGCGCGGTTGTCGATGGTCGAAATCACCGAAACGCCATCCGTGCTGTTCAGAGGAATGACCGGCAGCCGTTTGCCGGTCGTCGTGGCGCACGGCGAAGGTTATACCGAATATGTCGATGCGGCACAACAAGCGCGGGCGCAAGCGTTCGTGGCGATGCGTCACGTCGATCACTACGGACAAACCACCGAACGCTATCCGTTCAACCCGAACGGTTCGCCGGGAGGCGCTACCGCGTTCACCTCGGAGGATGGGCGCTTTACCATCATGATGCCGCATCCCGAGCGCGTCTTCCGCGCCGCGCAAATGTCCTGGCGACCACGCGCCTGGCTGCATGAAGGCGACGGCGCATCGCCCTGGCTGCGGATGTTCCGCAATGCGCGAGTTTGCTTGTAAGCTCCCTCCCCTTCAAGGGGAGGGTTGGGGTGGGGATGGGTTTGTCACGACGCGAAACGGGAGCATTGCCTGATGGAAACAAAGCTTCTTGCCGAAAAATTGAGTAGAGCCATTCCTCCTTTTTTAGAGAAAGAGTCCTATACCACTTTGAAAGGGAAAGTTGGAACCCATTTTTTTGAAGATAACAGGGACACTCAATGGGCTGATGAAGATGAATATTTCCAGATAGAATTTTTAGTTCTTGATGAATGGGTTGATGAAGACGGAAAGCAGACGGTCTATGTCACTGCTGATGCAAGAGATGGATATCAGGAAGTAGGCGCAATGCTATTTTTTTCTGAGGGTAAAAAAGGTTCTTTCGGAGGGTCTATTTATCAATTTATAGGCGGAATACCGACAGACATTCCTTCATGAAGAACCGTAGCGCGTAGGTTGGACAAGCCGCGAAGCGGCGCAGTCCAACAACCGACCACCATCCAATCAGCGGCGCTTCGCGCCGTAGGCAGGCTCCCGGACTGCGCCGCTTCGCGGCTTGTCCAGGCTACACGGTGGATGGCGCTTTGCTTATCCACCCTTCGGGCTTCTACTTCCTTGCGCATTATTTTTCGCGGCAGTCATCTCTGGCGGGGATACTTTTGAAAACTCCTCAATGACTTCACGCACAATCTTGCGTTGTGGCGTGGGTAGCGTGAGGAAGGTCTCAAAAACTTTCCGTTCCTGGTAGCCGATGCCGTCATCCCAGCGGATTAGGCTGTTTTTACTTTTCTGCTTGATTCCCAGCCCAAAAACCAGGTCTTCCGGCGGCACCTTCAGCATCTCGGCCAGCGCGGAAATCTTGTCATAGGGAGGAATGGATTCTCCGATCAACCACTTTCTTACTCCATGCAGCGTAACCGGCTTGCCGAAATAGTGCAGATTGAACGCGCGTTCCAGCACGGCGGGTCTCGGCTTCAGTCCGGCCTTTGTCATCGCCTCCCGTAGCCGGTCTGCGAATAGTTTCTTGGCATTCTTCATGCTTTGACGTTATCGTTGCCGTTATTCGGTTACGTAACAATCGAAAGTAATTACGCTTATGCTAAACTTTGGGTTACGTAAATAACGTAACTGCCGCAAATGACCAAGACCTTGCAGGAGCAGTTCCCCGGAATCGTCAAGGAAGGCGCGCAAGCGGGCAGCAGATTCTTGAGGGGCTGGAGGGAAAGCGGTGTGTGCGGATGTGACAAATGGGAGGAGTTTTTGATCTGTTGCGATGGCGCTCTGAGTCCATCGTGCAGGTGTTGATTTTAGGTGAAACCCTTTTGGAGGAAATAGACATGAAAAAGTTCTTTACAACCCTTCTTGTTCTTTCGGCTTCTGTTGTTTTGCTCAACGGTTGCGCGCACCGTAACGCTAACAGCGAAGTTAGGATCAAAGGGGTACGTGACATGACCTTGGCGGATGGGAGCCCCGCGAAACTTGTGGAATGTGTGTCGCCTGGAGTATGTCAACTCAACGCAGGGAAAGCTTGTCCATCAGGATACGAAATTCTTGAATCTGATGTTAAGCCGGATAGGAAAAATATTCCTTTTACCAAAGAGGTGAGAAACCATATGGTTATCCGGTGCAAGTAAATCCTACTGAAGGAGAACGAATATGAAAACGGCTCTTATCGCGGCATTCATTTCCATTTTTTCTCTTCCTCTTTTCGCACAGGCGTTGGCGAGCGATGATTTTGGCGCTTTTGACAGCATTGAGCTAAAAGGGGCGACAACGGAACAAATATTACAAAGCTGTCCCCCCGGTCCTTATCCTGTTCAGCCCGTTGGTCCAATAGCCGGGACGATTAAGTATAAGACGCTTGATCTTAGTGCCGGTTCTGGTACTCATTTTACTAATGTTACTGCCACTGTTTGGAGATACCCTTGCAGCAAAGATGTTTCTGTGCCTGTTGTTACCATAGACCCACATGGCGGACAGATAGTCGTCGACGGAAATATATTTACTTTAAAAGAAACGGAATCACCGAGAGAAGCGCATCGAGTACTTTCTACTAGTTGTGGCGGATATCTTGACTACCGTTACGGCACTTTTTCTTCGCTTCTTAATGTAAAAAAATCGTTTCCATTGAATAGTTGCGGCCTTGATTTCCCATCCGTTCAGAATTTCAACAAAGCGTTAATCTTTTCTCTAGAGCTCTATCTTAACCCTACAGGGGGGGTTGAAACCCATTCAATAAATATCCCCGTTTATAGGGCAAGCGACTACTTTCCGGAGACGCCAGTCACGCCGCCGCCGTCACAAGCAGGTCCGACGCGCAATCACACCGGACAATGGGGCAGTGTCGGCGAAAACGGATGGGGATTAACGGTTATTCAGGGCTTCACGTCAAATGCGAGGTACGTCTTTGCTCCCTGGTACACCTACGACAAAACAGGAAAGAACGCCTGGTATCTTTTTCAGGGCGATACATGGACGGCTTCTGATGTCTTTTCAGCGGATGTTTACAGCTATTCCGGCCCACCCTTTGGGCCGACTTACAACGAAAGTCAGTTCAGCGGCAACAGCAACAAAGTAGGCACCGCCAAACTAACCTTCCATTCGGCAACATCCGCGCGGTTTGAATATACGGTGGACGGCATTAGTCGCTCGATAAACTTATATAAACTTGAATAATGCTTGAGGAAAACGGAGCGAGTGATGAAATGGAGGCGCAAGGCCTGTTACCGGCCTCCGCTTCTTTTTTGATCAGTCCGTGTGACTTGGAAAAGCGAAGCGCGTCACCCTGCGCGAAGTCGCAGGGCGCAGAATCCAAACGCTCTTCCCTTGTGAGAGAGGCAGGTATGTATCGGTGGATGGCGCTTCGCTTACCCACCCTTCGGGCTGATTTTTGTTAGACATTGCAAAAAGCGCAGCGCCTGCTACAATGTATCTACGTGTTTATACAACGGAGAGCGCCATGAAATTGCAAGTAGCGAAATGGGGCAACAGTCTGGCGGTGCGTCTGCCTGCTGAATACGCGCTTGCCGCCAGCCTGCGCGAAGGCGATTGCGTCGATGCCGAGGTAACGCCCGCCGGAAAAATTACCTTGACTTCGGCCAATCCTTTCGACAAGGCGGCTTTTCTGGCGCGCACCCGCAAACGGCGGGCGGCGATGCCGCTGACTGAGCCAGTGGTCGAGAACATGCGAAAAGAGGCGCGTTACTGATGATTTACCTCGACACCAGCGCTGCCGTGCCGCTGTTCGTGCATGAGGCATCGAGCGTCGCTGTTGACGCCTGGTATGAGGGCTGTGTGGATGTCTTGGTGTCTTCCGACTGGATCGTGACTGAATTTGCCAGCGCGTTGACCATAAAGGAACGTACTGGCGCGTTGGCGACCAGAGATGCGCGGGGTGTCTGGCGCGAATTCGAGGCGTTCTGCGGAACCGGCCTGCGCTTGTTGCCTCTCCGTCGGGAAGCCTTCAGAGAAGCGGCAGCGCTCGTCCGCCATCACGAGCGCGGCTTGCGCGCCAGTGACGCGCTGCACTTGGCGGCGGCGCTGGAAGCAGGGGCAAAAAGCATGGCTACGCTTGACGCGAATCAGGCCGACAACGCGCGGCGGCTGAAGCTGAACACGGTCGTGTTTCCAGAGTGAATGAGATGACCGACAGCCTGAAAAACGGTTCTCGAAATCGCTTCCAGAAACGACAAAACCGCTCTATGGAGCGGTTTTGTATGACAAAAGCAATGGTGCCCAGAAGAGGACTCGAACCTCCAAGGGTCTCCCCACTAGTACCTGAAACTAGCGCGTCTACCAATTTCGCCATCTGGGCAGCGAACTCATAATTCTACGAGACGTTCCGGCGCTTGTCAAAGCCGATCAGGAATCAGAGGTCAGGAATCAGGGATCAGAAAGGCATCTCACGCGGAGGCGCGAAGAAAAACAGCCCTTTTCTTTTTGTAGGAGACTTCCCCCCCCCCCCCCCCCCCCCCCCCTCCAGCCTTTTCAGTTTATCTTCCGTGTTGGATTTTGCGACGCCGCTTCGCTTTGCGCAGAATGACGAATCCGAGGCATCGCTCCTGAACGACGCCTCAATGCAGAGAAGGGCGGTGCGCTACGCCAAACCTCTCTGCCATCGCGCTCAGTCGCTTGTCCAGCGTCCAGAGTTCGGTTTGCGGTGTCATCAGGGTGGAGGCCAGCAGGAGCATGTCCACCAGTCCGCAGCCCAAACCGAACAGACGTTCGCGCTCGATGAAGTCCATGACTTCCTGAATGCTGGCTTGCCGGGGCTGGCGCAAGCTCTTCAGGTCGGATAGCGTTTGGGTTCGATTGGGCGGCGACCCGCAGGCGATTTCGCCCAGGATCAAGGGATGCACCATCACAAGGTCAAGCTCAAGCAAGGCGACCAATGCGTCGTTGTGCTGGCGGAAGTGATCGACCCACACGGAGGTATCGACGAGAACGTCCTTCATCGTTGGACTTCTTCACGGCGGCGGGGAATTTCTTGCATTTCAGGCTGGCTTGCGCCAAGCGCAGCGAGCCGCTTTGCCGCCTGCACACGCACAAAGGTTTTGACGGCCTCGCGGAAGAGGTCTGCCTTGTCCATCGCCGGATCGGCGACCTCCAGTGCTCTTTCGTACAAGACATCGTCAATCGTTACGGTGGTTCTCATGATTGTTCCTTTGCGTCAATAGTGATGTATTATTGCATCATTATTGATGGCATAGCAAGAGCCGATCACGGGTGTTCGTTGAAGTAGCTATAATCAGGGGCACGCCGCATTTCCCGCAGCCGTTTTCTTCTAAAAAGTGATTCTCATGACCACCCGTTCGTCATCTTCCCGCCGTTTGCATCCCCTTTTGCCCGATGAGGGCCGGATTTTGAATGCAGTGCGCGAGGCGGGGGTGCCGCTGTTGCCTGCTGCGTTGGCGAAGCGCTTGCAGGTTGACGCTGCCGACAAGGCGGCTTTTCAGACGCTGTTGGCGCAGTTGGTGAAGCGCGGTGCGTTGTTTGCCAACCGCAAGGGCGCGTTGTGTTTGCCGGCGGCGCTCGATGTGGTGGTCGGAACGGTGCTTGGGCATCCCGACGGCTTCGGTTTTTTGAGGCCGGACAAGGACGAGAGCGGGGGCGGCGACGATTTGTTTTTGCCGCCGCAGGAGATGTTCAAGGTTTTGCATGGCGACAAGGTGGCGGCGCGGCGAATCTCTCGCGGCGAACGCGGTCGCGTTGAGGCGGAAGTTCTCGATGTGCTCGAACGCGGGCAGCGCGATATCGTGGGGCGTTTGCACCAGCGGCGCGGCGTGTGGTTTGTGGTGGCCGAGGATCGTCGGCTCAATCAGGATTTTCTGTTGACGCCGGAAGGGCGGGGCACGGCGAAAGCCGGTGATGTGGTGGTGGTGGAAATCGTCGAGCCGCCGACGGCGTCGCATGAGGCGATTGTTCGGGTCAAGGAAGTTCTGGGAGCGGCGGACGACGACGGTATCGAGATCGCGATTGCGCTGCGCAAGCATGCGTTGCCGTTCGCGTTTTCCGAGGCGGCGGAGCGTTGCGCCGAAAAATTCGGGGATGGTGTGAAGCCGTCCGATCTCAAGGGACGGCGCGATTTGCGCGATGTGCCGCTGGTGACGATTGACGGTGAGACGGCGCGCGATTTTGACGACGCGGTGTATGCAGCCAAAAGCGGTCGCGGCTTCCGATTGATCGTGGCGATTGCCGACGTGTCGCATTATGTGAAGGACGGCAGCGCGTTGGACAAGGCGGCCAGAGAACGCGGCACGTCGGTGTATTTTCCGCGCCAGGTGATTCCGATGTTGCCGGAAACCTTGTCGAACGGTTTGTGTTCGCTGAATCCTGCGGTGGATCGGCTGGTGATGGCGTGCGACATGACGGTTTCCGCCAAGGGGGTGGTGCAGGATTACACATTTTATCCGGCGGTGATTCGTTCGCGGGCGCGTTTGACGTATAACGAGGTATGGGATTATTTGTCGCGCGGCACAGCGCATCCGGCGCTGAAAGCGGAAGACGTGCGGACATCGCTGGATACCTTGTATGTGTTATTCAAACGCTTTTTTGAACAGCGGCAAAAGCGCGGCGCGATTGATTTTGAAACCACCGAAATGGAGATGCACTTCGACAAGCGCGGCAAAATCGAAAAGATAACGCCGCTGGTGCGCAACGACGCGCATCGCCTGATCGAAGAATGTATGTTGGCGGCCAACGTGTGCGCGGCGGAGATGGTTCGGGCGCATCACGCTCAGGCGTTGTTCCGCATTCATGAGGGGCCGACGGCGGAAAAACTGGCGGCGTTGAAAGCGTTTCTCGCATTGTGCGCGTTACGTTTGGGCGGCAATGAAAAGCCGACGACAAAAGATTACGCAAAACTGCTTCAACAAATTCAAACACGCGAAGATAAAGATTTGCTGCAAACGCTGCTGTTGCGTTCATTGCAACGCGCCGAATACAGCCCCAAAGAAGAAGGGCATTTCGGGTTGGCCTATCCGGCTTATACGCATTTCACCTCGCCGATCCGGCGCTATCCCGATCTGCTGGAGCATCGGGCACTGAAAGCGATTCTCGCCGGAAAAACCTATCAGCCGAAAGGCGATTCCTGGGAGGCGCTGGGAACGCATTGCTCGATGACCGAGCGCCGCGCCGACGAGGCGACGCGCGAAGTGGAAACCTGGTTAAAATGTTTGTACATGCAGCGGCATCTGAACGACGTGATGATGGGCACGGTTTCCGGCGTGACGAATTTCGGTTTGTTCGTCACATTGGATGGTCTGGCGATTGACGGGCTGGTGCATGTGACCGAGTTGGGGCAGGATTATTTTCGTTTCGACGCCACCCGCCACACTTTGACCGGACAGCGCAGCGGCGTTGTCTATACGCTGGCGCAACGGGTGGCGGTGCAAGTGATTCGCGTCGATCCCGACGCGGGCAAAATAGATTTTGCGTTGTGGGATCAGGAGTCAGAGGGCAGAGGGCAGAAGTCAGGGATCAGAGGTCAGAGGTCAGGTATCAGAACGTAGGGGCGCGATTTATCGCGCCCTGTTTGGCCTCACACGAAGGCGCGAAGCCTCGAAGGAGAGCGAAAGCTCCTTCACCACTCACCCCTCTCCCGCAAGCGGGAGAGAGGAGGGGGAGAGGGCGCTTTTCTCCCTCCCCTTCAAGGGGAGGGTTGGGGTGGGGTTGTCAGGAATCAGAGGTCAGAGGTCAGGTATCAGAACGTAGGGGCGCGATTTATCGCGCCCTGTTTGGCCTCACGCGAAGGCGCGAAGCCGCGAAGGAACGAAAGCTCCTTCACCACTCACCCCTCTCCCTGTCATTCCCGCGAAAGCGGGAATCCAGTACATGATAAGGGGAGGGGGAGAGGGCGCTTTTCTCCCTCCCCTTCAAGGGGAGGGTTGGGGTGGGGATGGGGTTTTCAGAGGTCAGAGGTCAGGAATCAGGTATCAGGTATCAGAAAAGCCCCCGACTTGCCCCCTTTTCAAAGGGGGTGTCGGCGAAGCCGACGGGGGTTTGCAGGGGTGGCCGCCGAAGGCGGTCGGGGGTTTGTTCTTCTTTGCGTTTTCGCGCCTTCGCGTGAGATAACGCCCCACTGATTTCTGATAGCGTTAAAACAGGAACAAAAGAAAATGAGTAAAGAAAACGAAACAGGATTTGATCTGGTCTTTCAAGCGCCGACGGCGTTGCCGCTTGATCTGGACGGCTGGACGAAAGACGCCGGCGCCGATGCCTGGGAAGAAATTCGGCCACTGCCTCCGGTCTATCGGCTGCGCCATGTCAGAACGCCGTCGCAAACGGCGGCGGATTTGTCGCAAAGCGGATTCGATGTGGCGCTGGTGCCGCATGCGCGTCGTCTGAAAGATGTATGCCTGGTGGCGATGGACATGGATTCGACCTTGATCACCATCGAGTGCATCGACGAAATCGCCGACATGATCGGCATCAAACCGCAAGTCGCGGAAATCACCGAGCGGGCGATGCGCGGTGAACTCGATTTCAGGGAAAGCCTGATGGCGCGGGTGGCGTTGTTGAAAGGCGTGCCCGAATCGGCGCTGGCGGAGATATACGACACCCGTCTCTTTCTGTCGCCGGGAGCTGAAACGATGTTGGAAGCGTTTCACACAGCAGGCGCGAAGAGCATTCTGGTGTCCGGCGGCTTCACGTTTTTCACCGAAAAATTGCGGGCGCGTTTGGGATTCACGCACGCCGCCGCCAACACACTGGAAATCGTCGATGGAGAATTGACCGGGCGCGTCGTCGGAGAAATACTCGGCGCTGCCGGAAAAGCGGCGCAGTTGAGCGCGTTCAAGGCGAAATACGCAACACCGGACAAACCGTTGTCGGTTGCTATCGGCGACGGCGCCAACGACCTGATGATGTTCCAGGCGGCGGAACTGTCGTTTGCGTATCACGCCAAACCGAAAGTGCGCAGCGCCGCCACGCACGCGATTGACCATTGCGGGTTGGACGCGATAGTGAATTGTTTTTGTTGATGCGTTTGCAGATGTCAGAGGTCAGCGCGTAGGCTGGCGATGAGCGAAGCGAATCCCAGCAAAAACCATTTCACCGCAAAGAGCGCAAAGAAACGCATAGAGCGCAAAGAAAAAACCGTCATTGCGAGCGAAGCGAAGCAATCCAGAAAATGTGCGCAACGAAAAAACGCTGGATTGCTTTGTCGCTTACGCTCCTCGCAATGACGCATTTCTGATACCTGACCTCTGACCTCTGATCCCTGCCAACCCCATCCCCACCCCAGCCCTCCACTTGAAGGGGAGGGAGCTTTTTTTCTTCGCGGCTTCGCGCCTTCGCGTGAGACCTCTCCCCCTCCCCTCTCCCGCATGCGGGAGAGGGGAACATTTTTCTCCGCGCACTCCGCGTCTCCGCGTGAGACCGACCCGTCGCGGTTCGCTGCGCTCACCAGCGACCTATGCGTCTTTGCGGTGAATCGTGTTTTTGATTCCCGGATGGCGCTTCGCTTATCCGGGCTACGCTTGCTTTTTCAACCAACCCCCGCCCGCCTTCGGCGGGTACTCCTGCAAACCCCCGTCGGCTTCGCCGACACCCCCTTTGAAAAGGGGGCAAGTCGGGGGCTTTCGTTCCTTCGCGGCTTCGCGTGAGACAAAACGTTGGTGTTCCCGCCACGCTTCGCTCGCGGCTAAAGGCCGCTCACCGCCAACCTACGCTTCGCGCAGAATGACGGTTATTTTTTTCGTGCCGTTCGTGTTTTTCGTGGTTAAAAAAGATTTTCTCCGCGCCCTCTGCGTCTCCGCGTGAGAATTTTTCTTTGTGCTCTATGCGTTCTTTGTGGTTGAATTGTTTTTTCTTCCCGGACGGCGCTTCGCTTGTTCAGGCGACACGCCGGGATTCCCGCCACGCTTCGCTCGCGGCTAAAGGCTGCTCACCAGCGACCTATGCGTTCTCTACGCGAATTGCGGTTAAAATATGGGCGATCATGGCGATAAACTTTTGCAGTCAATGCGGTGCGGCTTCGCCGGAATTTCGGATTCCGGAGGGGGATTTGAAGCCGCGCCACGTTTGTCGGCAGTGCGGCCACATTCATTATCTGAATCCCAAAGTCGTCGTCGGCACCTTGCCGCGCTGGAAAGATCAAGTGTTGTTGTGCCGTCGTGCGATCGAGCCGCGTTACGGTCTCTGGACGTTGCCCGCCGGTTTTCTCGAAATCGGCGAGTCGATTGACGAAGGCGCGCGGCGCGAAACATTGGAAGAAGCAAACGCGGCGGTTGTTCTCGATCGTCTTTACACAGTGATCACCGTGCCGAGAATCGGCCAACTGCATTTGATGTTTCTTGCCGACTTGCCGCATCCCGAATTTTTCGCCGGAGAGGAAACGCTGGAAGCGCGGCTTTTTGACGAAGCGAACATTCCCTGGGAAACCATCGCTTTTCGCACCGTCAGCCGAACCTTGCGTTGTTTCTTTTGGGATCGGCAGCACATCCGGCGGAAGGCATGGGATGGTTTTCCGTTGCGGGTATCGTCGTTGTGAAACAATAAACGAATCGTGATCATGAATGATTGGGCAAACGATTCTGTGCCATTTGCGGCGCGCGGGTTTTTGTTGGCGTTGGTGGCGTGTTTGCATGTCGCCGGTGCGGTGGCGCTCTTGCGATTGTCCGGATTGCCGCAATTCGATGAAGAACGCACGGTCTTGCAAGCGCGTTGGATCGAAATGCCTCCGCCTGCACCTTTGCTGTTGCCTGCGCAGTTGCCTGTGCAGTTGCCCGTCGCGCAGCCCGCGCGTATGCCGGAACAACGTCAGGCGTTGCCCAGGATTCCGACGCCGCCCCAGCCGATGCAACCCGCGCCGACGTCTATCACGGTGAACATTCCTCTCGCAACGCCGATGGAATCGTCGGATTCTCATCCGCAGACCGATGTTGCAACGACGACGGCGAAAGGAGACGAGGATTATGTCGAGCCTGATTTCAATGTACGTCATTTTTCCAATCCGAAGCCGGAATACCCGTTTCAATCGCGGCGTTTACGCGAACAGGGTTGGGTCAAACTGCGCGTTCATGTCACGGCGGAAGGATTGGCGAACGAAGTGACCTTGCATACGAGCAGCGGTTTTGAGCGACTGGACAAAGCGGCTATCGATGCCGTGAAGCGTTGGCGGTTTCGTCCGGCGCAGCGCGCGGGCAAGGCAGTCGCGGGCTGGGTGGTCGTGCCGGTTCGGTTTGAATTACAATAACGAATTACAAAAGCAAGCAATATGTCTCCATCTTCTCAAGGCTTTGCCCATTTTCTGACACAAACGGACGCCGTCGGTTATGGTGTTTTGGCGGTTCTGACAGCGATGTCGTTCCTGTCCTGGTATTTGATCGCGTTCAAGTTATGGCGTTACATCGTGATTCGCGTACGAAGCCGCGCGTTCATGGCGAGCTTCCGGCAAGTGCGCCAATGCGCTGACGCGGAACATCTGCGCGTTTCTGCGAACGGCAGCAATCCTTTCGCGCGACTTCTGGATGAGGGGTTTCGAGTGTGTCAGTCCCTTCGGAAAACGGAAGCGGCGGGATTCAAGATGACGTCGCCCGACGATTACGTCAGCGCTGCGCTGGCGCATGGCGTTGCCAAAGAAGCGCAACGCTTGGAAAGCGGCATGACATCGCTGGCGTCCGTGGCGTCAACGGCGCCGTTCATAGGGTTGTTCGGCACCGTCTGGGCGATCTTTCACGCGCTACAAAGCATTGCGCTCTCAGCGCAGGCCAGTCTCGATAAAGTGGCGGGACCGGTCGGCGAGGCGCTCATCATGACGGCTTATGGTTTGTTTGTTTCCATTCCCGCGTTGCTGGCGTATAACGCGTTCGTGCGCTTGAACCGCAATGTGATCGGAGAGTTGGAACGCTTCGCGCATACGGTGTTCGGCCTGCTGGGGTTGGGTTTGCCTGCGGGTGACACAGCGTTGAACGAGACGAAAGCGAACGAGTAAGATCATGGCTTACCATCCTCAGCTCAAGTATGATGCGCCGCGTTCGGAAATCAACATGATTCCGCTCATCGACGTGATGCTGGTGTTGCTCATCATCTTCATCATCGCCGCGCCGCTTTTGACCCACGCTGTCAGAATCGACTTGCCCGTGGCCGACAGCGCGGCGACGAACATGAAGCCGGAAACCATCCAGCTCGGCATCAAGGCCGACGGACAATTTTTATGGAACGGCGAATTCGTCGAGGAAGCGGGACTGGAAACGCTGATGCGGGAAGCGGGCCATCGCACACCGCTTCCGGAACTTCATCTTCAGGTGGATGCGACCGCACCTTATGAGTTTGTCGCACGCACGATGGCGCGGGCGTCTCGCGCGGGGCTGGAAAAAATCGGCTTTGTCAGCAAACCGGAAGGGCAAGCGCCGTGATCCTCAACAAGAGAGCGCAAAAACTTTCTTTGTGGCTGGTGTTTTTCGCCATCTTGTCGGCGTCGCTGGTGCCGACGATTTCGCGCCTCGTGTTCGAAAAAGACATTCCCATGCCGGGGATGGTTCAATCCGCGAAAATTTCCGAAAGCGCACTCCCTGATTGCCATTCGGTTTCGGATTCGGATGGCGGTGCTCCTTCCGGGCATTGTTTGTTCTGCTTCATACCGGGCTGTCCGTTTGAACTGAAATCGGTTGCGCTGATTTCGTTGTTGTTCAAGGTGGCAGAAAGGCAGTTGTCTTTTCTGTATGTGCTGCCTGTTTTTTCTCCTGCTGTTTGGAAATCCCACAGGGCGCGTGCGCCGCCCGTTTTTCTCTGATTCCCAAGTGTTGTTTTTAAGACGGCGCGCGAACGATAGCCCAACAGCCGCGCCGTATCATCTTGCGCGCTTTATTTTCGCGCAGGGGGGAAATATTTTTGGAGGAAACAAATGAGATTTTTATTTCAGCACAACCCGGCTTGGCGCAAGCAGCGCTTCCGGTTGTTCAGCCTTTCTTTGCTCGGCCTTTTTGTGGCGATGCCGACGCTGGCCGCAGAAGAACAAACGCCAAAAACACCGGCGGCAACGGCAGAAGAACAAACACTCGATCCGGTCGTTGTCACCGCAGCGCCGATGTCCGATCCGCTGACCGTGGTCACCGATGCCAAAGCGCCGCGTCAACCGGTGCCGGCGCATGATGGCGCGGATTATCTGAAAACCGTTCCCGGTTTTACCGTGATCCGCAAAGGCGGCAGCGATGGCGATCCGGTTTTTCGCGGCATGGCCGGTTCGCGTCTGAACATTCTGGCCGACGGCGAGATGATTCACGGCGGTTGCGGCGGACGGATGGATCCGCCGACCGCTTACATTTTTCCGGAATCTTTTGATCGCATCACCGTTCTCAAAGGCCCGCAAAGCGTGATCTGGGGGCCGGTTTCAGCGGGCACCGTCCTGTTTGAACGCGATTTCAAACCCTACACAGCGCCGGATTATCGGCTGTTCGGCGGTTTGATGCTCGGCAGTTACGGTCGCAACGATCAAGTGCTCGATGCGCAAGCGGGTAACGCCACCTTTTACGCCCGCATGATCGGCACACGTTCGAGCATGGACGATTACAAAGACGGAGACGGGAAGCGCGTACACTCGCAATACATGCGCTGGAGCGGCGGCGCCACGTTCGGCTTTACGCCGAATGAAACGACACGGCTGGAATTGTCGGCAAACGTCAGCGATGGCGAAGCCGCTTACGCCGACCGGATGATGGACGGCGCCAAATTCGCGCGAGAAAATTACAGCCTGAGATTCGAAAAGAAAAACATCTCCGCGTTTGTCGAAAAGCTGGATGCGCTGGTTTATTACAACACCATCGACCATGTGATGGACAACTACAGCCTGCGCCAACCCGGCAGCACAAAAAACGTCAGCAATCCCGACCGGCAAACCACCGGCCTGCGGGTGAGTGGCGACCTCGTTCCGGGCGACACGTCGTTGCTCAAAGTGGGGGTTGACCAGCAAAGCAATCGGCACCGCTTCCGTTCCGGCAACAACCTGACGTATCGAAGCGCCAAACGTGTGGAAGATGCGAACTTCGACAACTACGGACTCTTTGCCGAATGGACGCAGTCGTTGACTGAAAAGGATCGGCTGATTGCCGGACTGCGTACCGATTTCTGGCGGGCGGAAGACAAGCGCAGCGGTTTTTCAACGTCGGGAAAAACCCGGCATGAAACACTGCCCAGCGGTTTCATTCGTTATGAACGCGATTACGGCGAAGGCTCGACCGTTTTTGTCGGTCTGGGACATAGCGAGCGCTTCCCCGATTACTGGGAAGTCATTTCGCAAAACAAGCAGAGCGAAACCAGCGACAGCGCCTTCAACACCAAGCCGGAAAAAAACACGCAACTGGACCTCGGCACGGTTTACCGGATCACGCCGGAACTGCAAGTCGCCGTGTCGGCGTTTTACAGCCGGATGCGCGATTACATCCTGATCGACAACACCAGAACGCTGAAACCCGCAATCCTGGTTCGCAACATCAAGGCGACAACCTATGGCGGCGAAGTCGGCCTCAGCTATGCGTTGACGCCTCAGTTGAGAAGCGGCGTCAGTCTGGCGTATGTGCGCGGCAGCAACGGCACCGATCACACACCGCTCGCGCAGATGCCGCCGTTCGACAGCCGTTTCACGCTCGACTACGACAACGGTACCTGGTCGTTCGGCGCACTGTGGCGTCTGGTGGCTGCACAAAACCGCTTCGATAAAGGCAGGGGCAACATTGCCGGTCAGGACATCGGCGAACCGACAGCGGGATTCGGCGTGTTCTCGGTCAATGGCGGCTATCGTTTCCGCAAGGAGTTGTACATGACCGCCGGGATCGACAACCTGTTCAACAAAACCTACGCAGAAGCGATCAGCCGTTCCGGCAGCATGGTGCCCGGCTACATCCAGACCATGCGTATCAACGAACCGGGACGCTTTTTCTGGCTCAAGCTCAATCTCAATTTTGATTGAGGTTGAGGGTCAATGGATGGTGGATTGCGCTTCGCTTATCCACCCTACGCCCTCTCCACCCCCCCTCTCCCGCATGCGGGAGAGGGGGATTCTTTCGCGCTTTTTCGTGGTTAAACGCTTTTCTTTGCGTTCTTTGCGGTCAATGTGTTTTTGCTCAAACCACGATGCCGGTGCGAGAGATCAGCGCTTCGGACGCCCGGATTATTTCTTCGCAGTTGGCGTCCTTCACCCAATGTGATGGCAGGATGGCGTTGCCGTTTTTGTCGAAGTGTTTTCCGCTTTGTCCGGTGAGTTCCGGCACAATGAAAAGGGGCAGGACGCGCTGCGCGTAGTCCTCCGGCGTGCTCGTCAGAAAAGCGGTGAGCCAGTATCCAATGCGATTCAGAAATCCGCCGCGCTTGAAAAAAATTTCGTCGCGTATGTCGGTTTGCACAAAACCGGGATTGAGTCCAAAGACGTCGATGTTCGGATAACGTTTTGCGGCGTCGTAAACGAGGGCTTCATTTCCCGCGACGGAATTTTGGTGTGCTGTCCAGCGGGCGTAGTTTTTTTCGCTGTTCAAGTCGTTAACGACAGCCTGCCGCCCCGTGCCGGGGTAACCCATGATGAACACGCGCGGTCTGTTGCGATCCGGCCGCGGTTGGTCGAGACGGGGCGCCGTGTTTCGCAGGATGACCAAGCGGTTGAGATAGCCGATGGCCTCGTCCTGTTCCAGCCCGTCTGCCGTTTCCTGACGAACATAGTCCGCAAAGATGCCGGTCGTGAAGAGGAGAATGTCCAACGTATCTGCAGGCAGCATCCGTCCCACGCGCTCGGCTTCTTTCATTTTGCTCAGGTCGGCCAACAACGGATTGATTCCCGCGATGCCTTCGTCGCGGAAGGTGCGCCCGACGGCGATGACTTGCGCGCCTTTCGCGGCAAATGAATGCGCGAGCGCGCGGCCAATGCCGCCTGTTCCTCCGACGATGGCGATCTTCTTTCCGATGAAGTCAATCGTCGCCGGTGGCGTCCATGTCAACGTTTTGTCGCGCTTCATTTTTGGCTCCAGACGTTTCAGCAATAGGAGCGTAGAAGTGTATCAGAGGTCAGCGCACAGGTCGCTGGTGAGCGCAGCGAACCGCGACGGGTCGGTCTCACGCGGAGAAGCGGAGAACGCGGAGAAAAAAAACCGTCATTCTGCGCGGCGCGAAGCGGCGCCGCAGAATCCACAAAACAAACAGGGCGCGATAAATCGCGCCCTTACGAATGGTGGATTGCGCTTCGTTTATCCACCCTTGTATTACGCGATAATGGTTGGGATTCCCGCCACGCTTTGCTCGCGGCTAGAGGCCGCTCATCCCAACTTACAACGCTTCCGACGCGTAGTCGGACAGTCTCGAACGTTCGCCGCGCGCCAGTGTGATGTGGCCGGCGTGTTTCCAGTCTTTCATGCGGTCAACGACGTAGGTCAATCCCGAACTGCCTTCGGTGAGGTAGGGGGTGTCGATCTGGGCGAGGTTGCCGAGGCAGACGACTTTGGTGCCGGGGCCGGCGCGGGTGATCAGGGTTTTCATTTGTTTGGAGGTCAGGTTTTGCGCTTCGTCGATGATCAGGAATTTTTTGACGAAGGTGCGACCGCGCATGAAGTTGAGGCTTTTGATTTTGATGTGGGCGCGCAGCAGGTCGCGGGTGGCGGCGCGTCCCCAGGCGCCGGCGTCTTCTTCGGTGTGGTGCAACACTTCCAAGTTATCTTCGAGCGCGCCCATCCACGGCGTCATCTTTTCTTCTTCGGTGCCGGGTAGAAAACCAATGTCTTCGCCGACCGGAATAGTGACGCGGGTGATGATGATTTCGCTGTATTTCTTGAATTCGAGCGCCAACATCAACCCGGCAGCCAGGGTCAGCAGGGTTTTGCCGGTTCCGGCCTGGCCGGCCATGGTGACGAGATCAATCTCCGGGTTCATCAGCAGGTTCAACGCGAAGTTTTGTTCGCGGTTGCGGGCGGTGATGCCCCATACGGCGTTTTTGGCGTGGGTGTAATCTTTGATGGTTTGCAGGACGACGCCTTTCGCGTCGATCTCTTTGACGGTGGCGTAGAACGGCGCTTCGCCGGTGCGTTCGAGATAGACCATTTCGTTGAGGTGCAGCGCCGTTGTCAACGGACCGGAAACGCGGTACAGGGTATGGCCGCCCAGTTGCCAGGACTCCATGCCTTTCCCGTGCGTGTCCCAGAAATCCTGCGGAAGCTCAGTCGCGCCGGTGTAGAGCAGGTCGGAATCTTCGAGAACTTTGTCGGTGAAATAGTCTTCGGCGTTCAGGTTCAACGCCTGCGCTTTGATGCGCATATTGATGTCTTTGGTGACCAGAAAGACATCGCGTTCCGGGTGTTGCGCGCCGAGGTGTTTGACGATGGCGAGAATCTGGTTATCGGTGCGCGTCGAGAGAAAGGGAAGCGTCGATGGCGGGATCAGGTCGGTTTGCAGGAAAAGCAAACCGGACGCCTGAAAAGCGCCGCTGGGCGCATTGGGCGGCGCGAGCGCGATGCCGGAAGCGATGCCGTTGTTTTTCTGCGCGATGTGCCGGTTGATCAGTTCGTCGAGAAAACGGGACACCTGTCGAGCATTGCGCGCTGTTTCCGAATTGCCCTTTTTGTGGGCGTCGAGTTCTTCAAGCACCAGAATCGGCAGGTAAATATCGTGTTCCTGAAAGCGGAACAACGACGTCGGGTCGTGCAGCAGTACGTTGGTGTCGAGGACGAAAAGACGGGTGGCTTTGGGGGCGTGTAAACGGCGGCGGGCAACTTTGGCGTTCATGGTTCAGGATTGGCAATGCAGGTGGGTTCGGTTCAGGTGTGAATGGTAACACGGCATTTCAGGGGCAGGGGTCAGAGGTCAGAGACCAGAGGTCAGAAAAGCATCTCACGCGAAGCTGCGAAGGCGCGAAGAAATCTCCCTTTCCCGCTTGCTGGGGGAAAGGGTTTCAAACCCCCGCCCGCCTTCGGCGGGCACCCCCTTTGGAAAGGGGGCTTTTCATCTTCGCGGCTTTATATGAAATACAAACCCGCCCCGCCGTGATTGGCGCGTCCTGCAAGGTCATCTGTTCTGATCCCTGACCTCTGATACCTGATTCCTGAGTCTGGCGCGGAGCCGGCGGCTTTCTTTGGGATCGCAGCGCAGGGGTTGCAGCAGTTCAACGCGGTCGCCGTCCTGGAGAACGGTGGCGGGATCGGCTGTTTGTCCGAAAATGGCGTAACCCCAGGAAGTTTCCTCATTTGACGGGAAAACGCCCGAAGCACGCGCCGCAATGAGTGCGTCGGCGACGGTGCTACCGGGCGGCAGCCGGAAATCGCACGTAATGGATTGGCCTTGCGCGACGCAGACGACGGAGACAGCGATCATTTCACTTGTATTTAGGATCATGCGAGGAACTATTTTGCTAAGAAGTGGTCTAAATAAGGTTTATCTTTGACAAAGAAATATCACAACGGCGAGAAGTTGCGGTTACAATGAAAAGGTTTTGAGGTCTGTACCATCATGTCCATTGTTGATAACCGTAAAGCTTTTCACGACTATTTTATCGAAGAACGCTTCGAGGCGGGCTTGGTGCTTGACGGTTGGGAAGTGAAGGCGGTGCGCAATGGCCGGGCGCAACTGAAGGAAGCCTATGTGGTCGTTCGCAACGGCGAATTGTGGCTGCTGGGCGCGCATATTACGCCGCTGACATCGGCCTCGACGCATGTTCGCGCCGATCCGACGCGCACCCGCAAGCTGCTGATGCACGCAAAGGAAATCCAGCGCTTGATCGGGCAGGTGGAGCGCGCCGGATACACATTGGTGCCAATCAATCTGCATTTCAAAAGTGGCCGGATCAAGCTGGAAATCGGTCTGGCCAAAGGAAAAAAGCAGCACGACAAGCGGCAGACGGAAAAAGAGCGCGAATGGAACCGCGAAAAGCAACGGCTGTTGCGTGATCGCCCGGGGAAATAAACTGATGAAAATTCTGGTGCCGATAAAAAGGGTGATTGACCCCTCGTTCAAAGTGCGTTTGAAGCCCGACCATTCGGGGCTTGACATGGCATACATGAGGATGGTGATGAATCCCTACGATGAGGCGGCGCTGGAAGCGGCGTTGCAACTCAAAGAGCAGGGCTTGGCGACGCAAGTGCTGACGGTCTCGTGCGGTACGGACGATTGCCTGGAAACGCTGCGCACGGCGCTGGCGATGGGCGCGGATGAAGCGTTGCTTGTCGAAGCGCGTTATGCGATGTCGCCGCTGGTGGTGGCGCGGTTGCTGAAAGCGGTGGCGGTGCGCGAGGGGTGCGGTTTGGTGCTGATCGGTCGTCAGGGAATGGGCAACGATGGCAATCAGGTGGGGGCGATGCTGGCGGCGCTGCTTGGCTGGCCGTGCCTGCCGTTCGCCGAAACGCTCACCATCGAAGGAACGAACGTGCGCACCCGTTGCAAAACCGATCATGGTTCCGAGGTGCTTGAAGCGACATTGCCGACGCTGGTCGTCGTTGAAATCGGGCTCGCCGCGCCGCGCTACGTCTCCATGCCCAATCTGATGAAAGTCAAAAAGCAGAAGATTCCCGCTGTTGCGGCGGAAACGCTTGGCGTCGATATGGAAATGGGCGTGGCCGTCGTTCAGCTGCGCAGTCCGCCGGAGCGCAGTCGCGGCGTGATGCTGCCTGATGCGGCGACGCTCATCGAACGGCTGCGTACCGAAACGCGAATCATCTGAAGGCACACAAAGAGAGAAAACACGATGGCGATTTTGGTACTGGCCGAGCATGTGGACGGGCGATTGGAGGAGACCACGCACAGCGCCGTAACGGCGGCGCGCTTGTTGGGACGCGACGTTCATGTTTTGGTGATGGCGTGTGAAACCCAGGGTGAAACGCTGTCGCAACAGGCCGCTTCCATCGAAGGCGTTACCCGCGTGTGGAGCGTCGCGGCGCCTCATCTCGAAACGCAGTTGACCGAGGACATGGCGGCGCAGGCGCAAGCCTTGCTGGAACGCGGCGGTTACCGCTATGCGCTGATGTCGAGCAGCTACAAAGGCAAACGGGTGATGCCGTACCTGGCGGCATTGCGCAACACCGATCTGGTGACCGACCTGACGAAGATCGAAGGGGAAGACACTTTCGTGCGACCGGTGTACGCCGGGAGTTTGCTGGTCGTGGAACGGTTGAAGAGTGCGGTCAAATTGTTGAGCATTCGCGCCAGCGCCTTTCCTCCTTCCGGTTCGCAGACGCCGGCGGCGCCGATCGAAACATGGGAAGCATTGCCGCCGAGGTGCGCTGTCCGCTGCCTGGAGCGCCGCCGTAAAAGCGCGTTGCGTCCGAAGCTGTCGCGGGCGCGAATCGTGATCGGCTGCGGTCTCGGCGTGGAAAAAAAGGACATGCCCGACATCGAAAAACTGGCGGACAAACTCGGTGCGGCCATCGGTGTGACCCGCGCCGTCGTCGAGGAGGGCATCGCAACGAGCGACTATCTGCTCGGGCAAACCGGGAAAATCATCGCGCCGGAACTTTACATCGCCATCGGCATTTCCGGCGCCGTTCAACATCTGGCCGGGATCAAAGACAGCAAAGTGATCGTGGCGGTGAACAAAGACCCTTCCGCGCCGATATTCCAGATCGCCGATTATGGGATCGTCGGTGACGTGGGTGAGATTGTTCCGGCGTTGATTGAGTTGGTTTGAGCTTGGTGGAACGTTGGCGTCTGGCTCCCGTTTACACGGCCGCCATTGCCGGGCGCACCAGAAAAGCAGGCTTGCCGGAATGCGCGGCTTGCCACAGATCGTAGCTGGTCTGCATTCGGAGAAACATCTCGGCGCTCGGCCCGCCGCCCTCAGGCGTTCTCAACCATGCTTCCAGGCGTAGCGCCATTTCTGCGCTGATTCCCGCCCGCTCATTGATGAGCCGGGAAAGCATGACCCGACTTACACCGAGTTGGCGCGCAGCTTCTGTCACAGACAACCCAAGCGCGGGCAGCACCTCATCGCGCAAAAAAACGCCGGGGTGCGGAGGGTCAAACATCTTGCTCATAATTTCTCCATGTCAGTGATAATCCTGATAATCCACAAGGATTGCGTCCTTATTCTCAAAGGCAAACGTCAGCCGCCAATTTCCGTTGACCGTTACCGCCCAATGGCCTGACAAGTCATGCGACAGTCGGTGCAACTTCCAGCCCGGCACGTCCATCCCGGAAGGCGAAGAGGCCGCATCCAGAAACGCAAGCTGTATCTTGAGTCGCTTCGCATGATCCGGTCGGATACCGGCTTTGCTGCCGGTCTCAAAAAACGCCTGAATGCCTTTATGGAGAAAGGATTTGATCATGGCGCATTGTAAACTATGAATTTACAGTTATCAAGCGATAGGCGCCATGCCGCTGAGGGGCGTTTCATATGGCCGCCGGAAGGGAGATAACGTTTTACTCAAGAGACTGAGTATTTTTACTCAAAGTTTTGAGAAAAGCATACTGGTTTCGCTCCGCGCAGAATGACCTGGCGAGCACGTCCAACTGAGGTTTTCAGGTTAAAAACAAAAAGGGCGGGTTTGAAACCCGCCCTGTGAGGTTTGAATGGTGGCAATCAGGGATCAGAGAACCCCATCCCCACCCAAACCCTCCCCTTGAAGGGGAGGGCTTCACGACTTACCGAATGACCAGCACCGGCAACGAGGAGTGCGTCAGCACTTTTTGTGTTTCGCTGCCGAGCAGCATTGCGGAGATGCCGCGGCGGCCGTGCGAAGCCATGACGATCAGATCGCAGTTGTTTTCTTTGGCGGCGTCAAGAATGGCTTCCCAGGGGGTGGCGGCAAGCACATGGAGGCGGCCGCATTCCACTTTGGCTTTCTTGATTCTCTCTTCCGCTGCCGAAAGAATTTTCTCGGCTTCTTCGGTGACAAAGGCGGCGAATTCTTTTTTGGAAATCGGTTCGTACACAACGCCGCCGGCATAGGCGGGCAACGGGTAGCTGGGGGAGGCGTAGAAAACGTAGAGCTTGGCTTTCAGTACGACTGCCAAGTCAATCGCCTGGTCGATGGCTTTGTCGGAAAGCGGCGAACCGTCGGTGGCGACCAGTAAGTTTTTGTACATGCAGATCTCCTTTAAAGGGTTGGAAAAACGTTCAAGGCAACACCCAGTATGCTGGCCGTTTTGCGCTGTTTGGTCAAGGGGTTTCCGGCGGAATTCCAATGAATGTTTGGGTCGGCAAAGTTTTAACCTAAAAACCTCAGTTGGACGTGTTCGCCAGTGCTGCGCCCGCTGTGCCAGGCAAGGCGCGACGACGACGCGGGCTGCCACCCCGCGAGGAGGAGCAACGCAGTATGGCGCGGCGGGCGTAGTGCTGGAGAGCACGTAGCGCGCTCACCCGATGGGTGAAGGGTGAAAAAGGCTTTAAAGCAAGTTTCCATGCGGTTTTCCATCGTTTTATACGCGGTCAACTGAGGTTTTTAGGTTCAAAGTTGACCGGATGGGGCGGGTACCGTAGAGTTCGCCCATGTCGAAACCGGTTGAACCCTCTTTGTCGCCAGCGGCGGAAGCGCGTTTTTGTTACCACTGCGGAACGGAAAATCCGCAGGGGGTGCGCTGGCAGGCGGTTTTGAAGGGGGAACCGCGCACGTTTTGTTGTGCCGGTTGTCAGGCGGTGGCGCAGACGATCCATGCGGCAGGTCTGGACGCGTTTTACGCGACGCGCACGGTTTTGGCGCAGGCACCGGAGGAAACGCAGGACGAATGGGTTGCTTATGACGATGAGCGCGTCGTGCGCGATTTCGTCCGGAAGCGGGGCGTCGGGCCGGACGGCAAAGAAGAACATGAGATCGCGCTGTTGCTCGAAGGGTTGACCTGCGGCGCCTGTGTGTGGCTGATCGAGTCCTGGTTGATGAAGCAACCCGGCGTCGTCGAGGCGCGGGTCAATTTTGCGTCGCGGCGGGCGACGGTGGTCTGGCATCCGGAAACAGCGCCGCTCTCGCAGTTGTTGCGGGCGGTGGCGCGCATCGGTTACCGCGCCTATCCTTACGACCCGGCGCGGCGCGACATTCAGGCGCGGCGCGAACGCCGCACGATGCTGTTCCGGATGGGCGTGGCGCTGTTCGGGATGATGCAGGTGATGATGATGGCGGTGCCACATTACATCAGCAACGAGGTGCCGGCGGACACGACGGTTTTGTTGCGTTGGGCGAGTCTGGTGCTGACGCTGCCGGTGCTTTTTTATTCGGCGCAGCCCTTCTTCAAGGGCGCCTGGCGCGATTTGTCGATGGGACGCGCCGGCATGGATGTGCCGGTGGCGCTGGGGCTGTCGGTGGCCTTTGCGGCGAGTCTGTGGGCGACATTCCGCGGAACCGGCGCGGTGTATTACGAATCCGTCACGATGTTCGTGGCGTTGTTATTGGTCGCGCGTTATTTTGAAGCGATGGTTCGGCAGCGTTCCGGCGACGCGATCGAGGCGATGGCCAGACAACAGCCGGTGTTGGCCGACCGCTTGACCGAATGGCCGCGTTTGCAGACCACGCAACCGGTTCCGGCGACGACCTTGCTGGCCGACGATTATGTGTTGGTGCGACCGGGCGCGGTGGTGCCGGCGGACGGTGTGGTGGTCGAAGGTAATTCACATGTCGAGGAAGCGGTGCTGACCGGCGAAAGCTGGCCGGTGCGGCGCGTTCCGGGCGATTCGGTGTTTGCCGGCGCGGTCAACCGCGAGAACGTCTTGATCGTGCAGGTTCAGGCGGTTGGTGAGGGCACCCGGCTGGCGACGATTCTGCGGCTGGTGGATCGCGCCGCCAGCGAACGGCCACGGGTGGCGCAAATCGCCGACCGCGTGGCGTCCTGGTTCATCGCCGCGCTGCTGGCGCTGGCGGTGGTCGTCGGGGTCGTGTGGTGGCTGATCGATCCGTCACGCGCTGTTGAAGTGGTGTTCGCGCTTCTGGTGATCACTTGTCCATGCGCGCTGTCGCTGGCGACGCCGACGGCGTTGTCGGCGGCTGCCGGTGCGCTGGGTCGGCGGCGCGTGGTGCTGGCGCGCAGCGATGCGCAGGAAGCATTGGCGCGGGTGACGACGCTGGTTTTCGACAAAACCGGCACCCTGACCGAAGGAAAGGTCACGCTCAACGGAATGTGCGCTGTTGCGGGGAGCGGCGGCGCGGAACTGTTGTCGATCGCTCAGGCGCTGGAAGCGCCCTCCGAACATCCGTTGGCGCGGGCGTTCAGGAGCGAGGGGAAAATAACTGCGGAAACGGTGTTGCCTGCGGTGTCGGATTTGACCATCGTGTCCGGCAACGGGATCGAAGGGACGGTGGCCGGTACGCGTTGGCGGATCGGCCGCTTCGACTTTGTGGCGGCGTTGAGTGGCGCAGATGCAACACCGGTGCTGTTACCAGAATCGTTGGCGCGTTTCATCGAGCAACGGTCTTTCGACGAAACGATGGTGTTCCTCGGGAATGGGAATGGCAACGGCACTGGCAACGGCGCTGGCAACGGCATTCAGGCGGTTTTTGCGCTGGGCGATGCGCTGCGACCGCAGGCGCGAGAAGTCGTCGCGGCATTGCACGCGATGGGAATTCAAACGGTGCTGCTGTCGGGAGACCGCCACGAAAACGCCGAAGCATTGGCGAAAACACTGGGCATCGAAACGGCGCACGGCGGCCTGTTTCCGGAGGACAAGCGCCGCTACATTCTCGAGCGGCAGGCGGCGGGCGAAGTGGTGGCGATGGTCGGCGACGGCGTCAACGACGCGCCGGGATTGGCGCAGGCGCAAGTGTCGATCAGCCTGGGCAGCGCCACATCGCTGGCGCAGTGGACAGCCGATGTGGTGATTCTTTCCGACGAGCTTCCGCGTCTGACCGATGCGTTGCGGCATTCCCGCCGTGCGTTGAGGGTGGTTCGCCAGAATTTGAGTTGGGCGGTGGGCTATAACCTGATAGCGGTACCGGCGGCAGCGCTGGGTCTGGTGACGCCGCTGATCGCGGCGCTGGGGATGTCATTATCGTCGCTGACCGTGGTGCTGAACGCGCTACGGATATCAGGGATCAGAGGGCAGGAATCAGCGGTCAGGGATTAAATCGTAGGGCGGATAAGCGAAGCGCAATCCGCCAAAAGGGAGCGCGGGCGTCCCGCCCGCTTTTTCATGGATTCTGTGACCCTGCTTCGCTTCGCGCAGAATGACAAGTTCTTTTTTTGTGTTCTTTGCGGTTAAATCGGATTCCTGATTGCCGCGCGGGATGGTATCCTGAGACCTGATTTTGGGTAGGGTTATTAAAAACGATGGAAATTTTGTGGCTGCTGATCCCGATGTCGGTTTTGTTGGTGCTGATCATGGGCAGTATTTTTTGGTGGAGTGTTCGGAGCGGGCAGTTCGATGATCTCGACGGTCCGGCTTACCGGATTCTGGCCGACGACGACACGCCAAAGCCGGAAATGGCTTCTGGAGAGGTTTTAGAGGGAGAAAGAGAAAGGAAAGGGATGGGAGGGTAGCAGTTGAATCAGTCAATGAATCAACATATTCCTTGCTGATCATGTAATAATAATTTGAGCTACATCATACTTTGGCGCTTTCGTTTGGTTACAATGGCGCCACCACTGGGTTAACAACATCAGGGACAACATCAGGGACACTTACGATGGCTATGACATCAAAAGCAGAACTATTTAACTACACTGTAGTCCGCCAGTTTGCAATCATGGCGGTGATTTGGGGAATCGTTGGGCTGTTGGTAGGGGTGGTTATTTCCCTCCAGTTAATCTGGCCCGCGTTTAATTTTGACCTTCCGTGGCTGACCTATGGTCGGCTGCGTCCACTGCACACCAACGCAATCATCTTTGCGTTCGGAGGTTGCGCGTTGTTTGCAACATCGTATTACATCGTGCAGCGTACTTGCCAGACGCGACTTTTCGCTAACGGGCTGGCGTCATTCACCTTCTGGGCCTGGCAATTGGTTATCTTGCTGGCCGCGTTGTCGTTGGTGTTTGGCATCACTTCCGGCAAGGAATACGCTGAACTGGAATGGCCGATCGACTTGCTGATCGCCGTGGTCTGGGTCTCGTATGCAATTGTGTTCTTCGGCACCATTGTCAAACGCCGTACGCCGCATATTTACGTGGCGAACTGGTTTTTCGGCGCGATGATTCTGGCGGTTGCGCTGTTGCACATTGTCAACAGCGTCGCCATACCGGTCACGCTGTTCAAGTCGTACTCGGCTTATGCGGGTGTTCAGGACGCGATGGTGCAATGGTGGTACGGCCACAACGCGGTCGGGTTTTTCCTGACGGCGGGCTTCCTGGGCATGATGTACTACTTCGTGCCGAAGCAGGCCGGGCGTCCGATCTACTCCTACCGGTTGTCGATCGTGCACTTCTGGGCATTGATCTTCACCTATATGTGGGCGGGTCCGCACCATCTGCTTTACACGGCCGTGCCTGACTGGGCGCAGACGCTTGGAATGATCTTCTCGGTGATCCTGCTGGCGCCTTCCTGGGGCGGTATGATCAACGGTATCATGACGTTGTCCGGCGCCTGGCACAAACTGCGTTCCGATCCGATTCTCAAATTCATGATCGTGGCGCTGTCGTTCTACGGCATGTCAACCTTCGAGGGTCCGGCGTTGTCCGTCAAGACGATCAATGCGCTGGCGCACTACACTGACTGGATCATCGGTCACGTTCACTCGGGCGCATTGGGCTGGGTCGGCTTCATCACCATGGGCAGCCTCTACTATCTGATCCCGCGTTTGTACGGTCGCACTGAAATGTGGTCGGTCAAGCTGGTCAACACCCACTTCTGGATAGCGACGATCGGTATCGTGCTCTATGTAGCGGCGCTGTGGATTGCCGGCGTGATGCAGGGTCTGATGTGGCGGTCGATTCACGTTGACGGTTCGCTGACCTACACCTTCATCGAAAGCGTCAAGGCGAGCTATCCGTTCTACTACATTCGCTTGCTCGGCGGCGTGCTGTACTTTTTGGGGATGTTGTTGATGTTATACAACGTGTTGAAGACGATAGGGCAGGGCAAGTCGGTTGATGCCGCCGTTCCGACGGCAACGGCGCCTGCAAACGCTTGATTACGGGGAGCGCAAGAATGAAATTCTTCTCTCATGAAACACTGGAAAGCAAGCTGCCGTTGCTGATTATCAGCATCGTGCTTGTGATAAGCATCGGCGGGCTGGTTCAGTTGCCACCTATGTTCTTCCAAACCTCGATGACCGAGCCGGTGGCGGGACTGAAACCGTACACGGCGCTGCAACTGGAGGGGCGCGATGTTTACATCCGCGAAGGCTGCCACGGCTGCCATTCGCAGATGATTCGTCCCTTCCGGTCGGAAGTCGAACGCTATGGGCACTATTCGGTTGCCGGTGAGTTTGTTTACGATCACCCGTTCCAGTTCAGCTCCCATCGCCGGGGTCCGGACTTGGCGCGTATCGGCGGCAAATTCTCCGACGAGTGGCATCGCGAGCACATGATCAATCCGCGCGCTTTTGTGCCGGAATCCAATATGCCGAATTATCCGTGGTTGGATAAAACGCCGGCGAACGGAAAGATCATTGCGACCAAGATGAAAAGGTTGCAGATGCTGGGCGTGCCTTACACGGATGCGGACATCGCGGCGGCTCCCGGCGCACTGGCCGGAAAGACGGAGATGGACGCGCTGATCGCCTACATGCAGGGGCTCGGCATCCACGTGAAGAGCGTGAGGTAATTCGGTGAGCGGGCAAACACTTTTCGGCACAGCCATGTTGTTATTGGCGGTAGCCGCTTTTGCAGGCGTCGTGTTTTGGGCCTACAGCAGCGGACGCAAGAAGCGTTTTGAGCAGGCGGCACAAGCGCCGTTTGCTCTGCCCGACGATGCCGAAGGAACAGGTAGCGACAATTCAATCAAGCAAGATATAGATCAACGGGGACGTCAACCATGAGTGACTTCACATCCAATTTTTGGAACCTTTACATTGCCATTACGACGGTCGTGGCGCTGGTTTTCTGTGCCTGGCTTCTCATCGCTGTCGGCAGAGACAAAGGAAAAGCCAGCGAAACCACCCACGTCTGGGACGGTGATTTAACCGAACTCAACAACCAGTTGCCCAACTGGTGGCGTGGGCTGTTCTGGGCATTGCTGATTTTCTCAGTCGGCTATCTGATTTACTACCCGGGGTTGGGCAGTTTCAAAGGCCTCGGAAACTGGACGCAGGTCGGTCAGCTCGAAAAAGAGATGATAGCGCTTGAGAACCAGACCAGGCCGATGTACGACCGCTTCCTGGCGATGAGCGCCGAGGACTTGGCAAAAGACCAGAAGGCCATGGTCACGGCGGAGCGTATTTTCCAGAATACCTGCGCTCGTTGCCACGGTTCCGACGCTCGGGGCTTCATCGGCTACACGAACCTCAGGAGCGGCGCCTGGAGCTGGGGCGGAGATCCGGCGGACATCGAGTATTCCATTGCCGAAGGGCGTACCGGAATCATGATGCCGATGGGCGACGCGCTGGGCGGTGAGCCGGGGGTCAAGGCAGTCGTGGCCTACATGCGTTCGCTGTCGGGGCTCGACCATGATGCAAGCAAGGTCGCGCAAGGTGAGACGCTGTTTGAAGAAAACTGCGTTGCTTGCCACGGCATGGACGCCAAAGGCATGAAGGATATCGGCGCCCCGGATCTGACCGACAACGTTTGGGTTCATGGCGGCACAGAGCGGGCGATGGAGAAGGTTGTTGCGCTTGGGCGCAACAGCGATTTGGCCGATGGCGATTTTGCGATGCCGCCGCATAAAGAAGTCTTGAGCAAAGGCCAGATACATTTGTTGACGGCGTATGTGTGGGGCCTGACCAACAAATAAAAAATCGCGGCAGGTGAAAAAATAAAAAGAAGGCGTAACGATGGCCGCGGGCGAACAGTAAGATCGCCCGCGGTTTTTATTTTTCAGCAGATATTTTTTTCTTTGCGGGACGAAGGCTGCTAATATAAATAAACAGGCGGGGCAGCCGCCAGCTCTCAAGTTCAGGGGACACTTATGAATGATTCTTCCGCCGATAAAGGCGCTCAAACGGCACAGCCGATGTTTGCTTCGCGGCGCAAACTGTATTTGCGTACCGCCCAGGGGATTTTTCAGAACTGGCGGATTGCGCTCGTCGTTTTGACCCAGGTGATTTTTTACGGTTTGCCCTGGTTGAACTGGGGCGACCGGCAGGCTTTCCTGCTTGAACTGGTGACGCGAAAATTTTATTTGTTCGGTGTGGTGTTCTGGCCACAGGACATTATTTATCTGACGGCGTTGCTGATCCTCAGCGCCTATTCGCTGTTTTTGTTTACGGCTGTCGCCGGTCGCTTGTTTTGCGGCTTCGCCTGTCCGCAAACCATTTATACCCAAATGCTGATATGGATCGAAAATGCGATTGAGGGTGGCCGCAACGCGCGGATGAAACGTGATGCGGCGCCCTGGTCGGCAAACAAAATCGTTCGGAAGTTAAGCAAGCATGGCTTGTGGTTGCTCTTGGCCTGGTGGACCGGGGTGACGTTTGTCGGTTATTTCACGCCGATCCGTGAACTGGTCACAGAGTTGCCGTTCGGCGTTTCCGGCTGGGCGCTGTTCTGGATTCTTCTCTATGGCGGCATGGTGTATGCTCTGGCGGGCTTGTTGCGCGAGCAAGTCTGCAAATACATGTGCCCTTATGCGCGTTTCCAATCGGTGATGATCGATCGCGACACGATGGTCGTCACGTACGATACGGCGCGCGGCGAACCGCGTGGCGCGCGTGGACGAAAAGCCGATCTGAAGGCAATGCAGTTGGGACACTGTATCGATTGCGAACTGTGTGTGCAGGTGTGTCCTACCGGCATCGACATTCGCAACGGTTTGCAGTATGAGTGTATCGGTTGCGCGGCGTGCATCGACGCTTGCGACGACGTGATGAAAAAAATGGATTACCCGTTGGGGTTGGTTCGTTACACCACCGACAATGCGCTGGCTTTCGGTTACGGTAAAAAAGAAATCTGGAAGCGCGTGTTTCGTCCGCGCACGTTGATCTACACGGCGATTTTGCTGGCGATCACCGTTGCGGTGGCGGTATCGTTGTGGACGCGCAATCCGTTGAAGGTCGATGTATTGCGCGACCGTGCGATGATGGTGCGCGAAGCCACGCCCGGCGTGCTTGAAAATGTTTATCGTTTGCAGATCATGAACACGGAGGAGCGTGTGCATCAGTTCGTGATCGAAGTGGCAGGATTGCCGGGAATCGAAGTGGGCGAACTCGAACAACCCATCCGTATTGATGGCGCCAGTGCGCGGATGGTGCCGCTGTCGGTGCGGTTCAAATTGCCGCGCGACGGCTTTGAGGCCGGCATGCATCCGATCATGTTTACGGTACGGACAGAGGACGGCAAGACCTTGCGACGCGACGAGAAGTCAACGTTCATGGTGCCCAAGAATTAAGCGTTTTTAAGGAGAGAAAAAAATGGAAAGAGAAATCAAACCCTGGTACCGTGAACCCTGGCCCTGGGTGGTCATCGGCGCACTTAGTTTCGTTGTGTTGGCAAGTTTTGTCACGCTGGGCATTGCGATCTGGTCTTACGATGGCCTGGTGGCGGACGACTATTACAAGAAGGGCAAAGAGATCAACGTGGTTCTGGAACGTCAGGAGCGCAGCGCTGCTTTGGGATTGAGCGCGTTGTTGACGCTATCGCCTGACGACGAAACGGCGCAAGTCGTTTTGCAAAGCGGGGTTGCGGGATTCAAGCCGCCGCAAGCTTTGCATCTGTGGGCAGTGCATTCCCGCTTTCCCGGTCAGGATCGGGAAGCGATGCTGATCTCCGGGGAAGACGGTATTTATCGCGGACATTTTATTGCGCCGACGGAAGGGCGCTGGGAAATCGTTTTGGAGGGAGACAATTGGCGGTTGCCGATTCTTAGAGCGCAAGCGCCGGTGACCGAAGTGCGCTGGGAAAGAGCGGTGAGAGAGCCATAACCAACACGAACAGGCTCACTTGTAGCGGGTGGCAAATTGTCGCCCGCTACAAACCGCGCTAACATTTTTCAGGCAGTTTCGGCAGCACCGTTTTGTTGTCCACCCAGCGCCCTGAGCGCCTCCGGATTCAGAATTTTGATCGCGCGGCCTTGCACCAGAATCAGCCCTTCTTCCTGAAAGCGCGAAAACAAACGGCTGACCGTTTCAAGTTTGAGACCCAGATAACTGCCAATTTCTTCGCGGGTCATTCGCAAAACAAATTCAGTCGAAGAATAACCGCGCCGACAATAACGATCCGACAGGTTCACCAGAAAAACAGCCAGTCGCTCTTCGGCGCGCATACTTCCCAGCAGCAACATGATCGAATGGTCGCGGACGATTTCCTGAGCGAGCACTTGATGGAGGTTGTGTTGCAAGGTCGGAAGCTCACGCGCCAGCGTTTCAAGTTGCTCGAACGGCATCACACAAATTTCCGTATCTTCGAGCGCGATGGCGTGACAACCGTGATAACCGGAGCCGATACCGTCAAGACCGATCAGCTCGCCGAGCATGTGATAACCGGCGACCTGCTCCCGTCCGTCCTCCGCGAGCACCGTCGTTTTGAGCGAACCGAGCCGCACGGCGTAGAGCGCGGTGAACGGCGTGCCGGTTCGGAAAAGCGTCTCGCTTTTTTTGAGCTTGATGTGGGTATCGACCAACGCACTGACTTGCTGAAGAGCTTCGGGAGAAAGTCCGACGGGAAGACAGAGACCGCGCATACCGCAGATGTTGCACTGCGCTTTGACTTCGCGCAGTGAAGTGACGGAGTTCAACGAAGCCGTTTTAGGGGACTCGGTGAAGACTGCTGAGTTGTTGTAACCGGGCATGAAAACCAATCCAGAAAAAGTACGTTACAAACGGCAGAAATACAAACGGCAGAAAGTATCTAAATCACGACAAAATCCGATTGCGGCAAGTTTAGTTGAGTTTTTTTGATCTGACAACAATAAAAAAACTTGACACAATATGAAATCTGTGATTGAAAACACAAAAATTTGAAAAAACGTAGAGAAAACAGGGTCTAGCGGTCGAAACGCAAAAAACGCGGCGCGTTTTTTTGCGATTCCATCTGAATCGTCGCTGCAAAAACGTGTTGCGGCGTTGCAACGATACCGATTTAGAATGAACGCGCCGCTCAGTTCGACCTATAATGCTGATAGATTTTTCAAGGGGTCGTGATGATGTGCAGAAAAACATGGATGACAGCGACAGCTTTTTTGTTGTGCTGGGCAAGCGTTGCGCTAAGCACTTCTCTTTACGCGGCGGAACCGGCGCGATTGCCGTTTTACGAAGCGCAAAAAGGCGATGTTCGTCTCTATGTTTTGGGGACACTGCACGTCGGTAAAGCGGGAGAACCGTTGCGTCAGGAAATTGCTCAGGCGCTTTTCCGCTCCTCGCAGTTGGTCATGGAATTATCGTTCGACGATCTGCCTAAAATGGCGCCGTTGATGGCAGCGCGAATGTGTCAGGACGCCTGTTTGCGAAAGCAGATTTCGTCCGAAACGTTCACCAAACTGGAAGCGCGTATTCCTGAAATGAAGATCGGCATGGAGCGTATTCCTGCCTGGATGATCTCATCGCTTCTGGTTATCGCTGATTACGCAAAAGCAGGATTTTCGCCGGAATTGGGAACAGAAATACGCTTGATGAAAATCTGGGGAAATCGCCCCACGCGAGGATTGGAAACGCCGGAAGAACAAGTTGAAGCGTTGGCCTCAATGAACGACAGCGCCCAGCGCGAAAGCCTGGAAAGCTATCTGGCGTTGCCCGAGGAGAAACGCTTGTCGTTATTCAGGGAACTTCATCAGACCTGGAGAGGCGGCGACGCGGAGGCTTTGTACGCCTGGTATCAAAAAATGAACAAAGAACAGAAATTGTCACCGAACGCGGTGAAAGAATTCGATGAAAAAATGATTCTTTCGCGTAACCAACGTCTTGTCGAACGGCTAAAGCCGTTCTTCGCTGCCGACAAGCCAGTGTTTGTGGCGGTGGGAGCGTTGCATTTGGGCGGCGATCAGGGCATCCTGGCGTTACTGCGCGCGCAAGGATTCAGCATTACAGCACGTTAACCACGAATTTCTTTCCGGGGATTTCTTATGTCGAACCACATTGATTTTTTACTCAAGCAAAACCGGCTCTGGTCGCAATCGGTGAAAGACCGCGACAACAACTTTTTTCGCAACCTGGCCGCACAACAAACCCCCAAATATTTCTGGATCGGCTGCGCCGACAGCCGTGTGCCTGCCAATGAAATTCTCGGACTGTTGCCCGGCGAAGTGTTCGTTCATCGCAACGTCGCCAACGTTGTCGTACACACCGACTTGAATTGCCTGTCCGTCCTCCAATACGCGGTGGACGTTCTGCGCGTCCAGCACATTCTGGTCGTCGGGCATTACGGCTGCGGCGGCGTCAAAGCGGCATTTCAAAACACCCGCCTCGGCCTCATTGATAACTGGCTTAGACATGTTCAGGACGTGCGCGACAAACACCGCACCCGACTCATGGCGATCGCCGATCCCGACCAGCAACTGAATCGCCTCTGCGAACTCAACGTCCTCGAGCAAGTGCTGAACCTCAGCGAGACGACCATCATGCACGACGCCTGGGCGCGCGGTCAGGACGTGACCTTGCACGGGCTGATTTATGGATTGGAAGACGGCATTTTGCACGACCTCAACATGCCCGTTGCCACCGACAACGAATTGCTTTCTTACTACGAAGCCGCCGTCGATCGCCTTTTTGCTTCGGCGGGGTGAGGGATCAGAGGTCAGAGGTCAGAGGTCAGGTATCAGAGCGTAGGGGCGCGATTTATCGCGCCCTGTTTGTTCTCACGCGGAGGCGCGAAGGAACGATCCCCTCTCCCTGTCATTCCCGCGAAAGCGGGAATCCAGTACATGATAAGGGGTGGGGGAGAGGGCGTAGGGGCGCGATTTATCGCGCCCTGTTTGTTCTCACGCGGAGGCGCGGAGAAAACGGGCGGATGGCGCTGCTGCGCGGCTTATCCACCCTGCGGATGTCGCTTCTGTTCAGCCCTTGCAGGGCTGGACAATGGTGCTGTCTGTCTCCGCCGGTTCCGCGCTCGCTACGCTCACGCTCCACCGACGGTTACTCATGTGGCGCGCCTGCGGCGCTGCCTGGGATGTGAGAGAAAAGCATGTCACAGAGGCCATGACGAAACACTTGTGTGGATACCTATGCCCTTGAAGGGGGGGGGGCTTCAAGTTCCCTCTCCCTGTCATTCCCGCGAAAGCGGGAATCCAGTACATGATAAGGGGTGGGGGAGAGGGCGTAGGGGCGCGATTTATCGCGCCCTGTTTGGTCTCACGCGAAGGCGCGGAGAACGCGGAGAGAAACGGAGCGCGGGCCGATTTGCCCACTTCTCGCCCGCATTTTTGCCTCACAAGAAGGCGCGAAGATGTAAAGCAAATCTTTTTAACCGCAAAGAAAAAACCGGCGTCATTGCGAGCGAAGCGAAGCAATCCAGAAAATGTGCGCAACGGAAAAATCGCTGGATTGCTTCGCTTCGCTCGCAATGACGGCTTTTTTTATTCACGCGGAGACGCGGAGGCTTGCAATTCGTTTGCTTTTTCCAGAAACTCTTTGAGCGGCGTGTCTTTGTATAAGTCCCGTCGCCATTCAGTGTAGTCAAATGGCTCTCGCCGCAAAAGCGCAATGAACCGCTCGGCGTCAACAAGCCCAAGCTGTTCCGCAAGAACCCGCATTCCCTCGTCTTTTATAACAGCGTTACTGCGCATCGGTGTGTCTCCTTACGAAATCTATCGGATTCAAAACTGCAACTTCCCGAATGGGCTTATTCAATATCCTTTTATCGGTTGTAAGAAAGCAGTGGGCTCCGAGGTGAATGGCGCACGCAACATGCGCCGCGTCCATCTGCCGTAAACCAAGCGCCATGAGCTGCGAAGCTTTCTCGAAAACATCGTTTGATAAAGCACAGTCAACCGCAGCGAGCTTTTTCCATTCCTTGATGCGGTTGCGAACCTCGTCGAACGGGTTTGCAGCGTTTTCGTAGTCTAAAACAAACGACCAACAAAGTTCCAATTCGCCTAACCGTATTTGTTCCTGGATATGGAGCTTCGCGTCGGTTTCCAAACGAATAACCAGGGAAACCTGCTCGTCAAACGGGCGGTTAAAGCAGCAATTATCGAGATATACGCGCACGATGGGCATCCTTCTTATGGGAACCATTATACATTGATGCGGTTTTGGTTTTCTCGTGCCTGCTTTACACAGGAATCAGAGCGTAGGGGCGCGATTTATCGCGCCCTGTTTGTTCTCACGCGGAGGCGCGGAGAAAACGGGTGGATGGCGCTGCTGCGCAGCTTATCTACCCTACGGATGTCGCTTCTGTTCAGCCCTTGCAGGGCTGGACGATGGTGCTGTCTGTCTCCGCCGGTTCCGCGCTCGCTACGCTCACGCTCCACCGACGGTTACTCATGTTGCGCGCCTGCGGCGCTGCTTGGGATGTGAGAGAAAAGCATGTCACAGAGGCCATGACGAAACACTTGTGTGGATACCTATGCCCTTGAAGGGGAGGGCTTCAAGTCCCCTCTCCCGCTTGCGGGAGAGGGGATCGTTCCTTCGCGCCTCCGCGCCTCCGCCTCTCCGCGTGAGACCGCTCGTCACATCTTCCCGGATGGCGCTTCGCTTATCCGGGCTACGCGACTGCGCGTCTCCGCGCCTCCGCGTCTCCGCGCCTCCGCGTCTCCGCGTGAGACCGCTCGTCACATCTTCCCGGATGGCGCTTCGCTTATCCGGGCTACGCGTCTCCGCGTCTCCGCGTCTCCGCGTCTCCGCGTCTCCGCGTCTCCGCGTCTCCGCCTCTCCGCGTCTCCGCGTGAGACCGCTCGTCACATCTTCCCGGATGGCGCTTCGCTTATCCGGGCTACGCGACTGCGCGCCTCCGCGTCTCCGCGTGAGACCGCTTGTCACATCTTCCCGGATGGCGCTTCGCTTATCCGGGCTACGCGACTGCGCCTCTCCGCCTCTCCGCGTGAGACCGCTCGTCACATCTTCCCGGATGGCGCTTCGCTTATCCGGGCTACGTGCTATGCCTTGAATGGGAGGGGGAGGCTGGCCGACGAACGGTCTTGATTTCGTAACGAAAGGTTTGGACAGTTGTTTTTTTGCACGTCAATGGTAAAAACCCTTCCGTTTGTAATGTATTTTCTGGATTTTACGTTTTACTTGGGTAGAATAGCGTGACATGACGTGCGAGGTGCGTGAGGCGACTTCAGCTTCGTTCAGTGAGGTGGTTTCAGCTTCGATTCAATCAAAATCAAGGGTGCTTGTTGTGCAAGTGGTGTTAAACACAATGCTGCAAAAAATAGTTAGGCCAACGTTCTTAAACCGTGAGCGTTGGCACGAAACTTGCAAGCAAGCAAGCAAGCAAGCAAGCAAGCAATAATTTCCTGGTGACCCCACGCGCGTTCGAAGAACGCGCGTCAAAAAAATTTTTTTCCAGCCCTGCTTCCCTTCGGGAAGCAGGGCTTTTTCGTTGTTGTTTTCCCCTACCCATCCGTTCTCTTAGAAGGAGTTTTCTCATGAAGCGATCTTTGTTTCAGGCTTTGGGCCGCGCGGTCTTGGCGCTTGGCCTTCTTTTCACCGCGCCGGTTTGGGCGGAAACCTTTGCCTATCCTGATGACTTTCCTCCTCGTGTGCTGCAAAGCAATAACGATTTTGTCGATTGTGTGGCGCCAACTGGCAGCGGCGCCCCCGCCAATAAAAGCAGCGACCTTTCACTTAACGACATTACAGTGAACAGTGGTGTATTGGCATGTGTTTTAGGCGCGTATAACAGCGCGGATTCGGATAGCGTCGGCTTCAATGAGGTGACCATCAACGGCGGAACCATAACGCATGTTCAGGGTGGCTATCATCGAGCGGCTGATGTTGGGGCAGACAATAATATTGTAACCATTAAAGGTGGCACGATACAGAATATTGTCGGCGGGGGAGCCGGAGGCATTCATGCGACCACAGCCAGAGCCAATAACAACCAGGTTATTATTGAAAGCGGCGCAATAACAGGTAGTCTCGTCGGCGGGAGCGCTTTTGCTCCGGACAGCGTGGCTAACAACAATCTCGTGTCCATTCTGGGGGGAACCCTTGACCCAACGGTCGATCTCTACGGTGGTGTTGCGGAACCCGGCGCCGCCGCGGTTGGAAACACCCTGACGCTCGCCGTCTCCGGTCAGACGGTGAGGCAAATATCTCATTTTCAGAGAATAAACTTCTTCTTGCCTTTCGCTTTGGCGAATGGCGGCAAGATGCTTACCACCACCACTCCGACGGATCTCACCGGCGTTACGACGGTTAACGTGGCTTCGTACGGCCTCGGCCCTGCGGGCTTTGCGCTCGGAAATGAATACATTCTTATAGAAAACGTAACCGGAACCTTCACGCCCATCGTCAGCGAGATATCACCCGCCGACCCGTACGCCGGCCTTCCTTACGTTGTGTTGGTGAGAAACGGCAATCTCGTGTTGCGGATTGGTCTTGCGGCTGATTTGACGATTATTCGCACCGTGGGTTGGGACACGCAGGAGGCCAACATTGGGGACGATGTGCAGTACAAATTTATGGTGCGAAACCACGGTCCCAACGATGTTGTCGGCGCGAGGGTTCAGTA
>Ga0209737_10000313_pt1 | contig 42622 bp, 42 predicted proteins | sample TergutCu122P3_FD_187284 | JGI IMG/M metagenome (GOLD analysis project Ga0209737, IMG submission 187284) | Cubitermes ugandensis P3 segment gut microbial communities from Kakamega Forest, Kenya - Cu122 P3 (SPAdes) (version 2) | ecosystem: Host-associated > Arthropoda: Insects > Digestive system...
AGACGCCCCCCCGGGACGTGAGAGACGCCCCCCCGGGACGTTATTTTTACATTCCCTGTTTGACTTTGGGCTTTGAGGTGGGCATAAGGGCGGCCGGTTATGTTGTTTACGGGGCGTGGCGCAGCCTGGTAGCGCACTTGCTTGGGGTGCAAGTGGTCGCTGGTTCAAATCCAGTCGCCCCGACAGTGCTCAATCCTTCCAACCGGTTGGATTGAGCATTTTTTTTGGGGGGGGAGTGTTCTGGGTTTTAGCAACCCGGGCTACCCAAGCGGCAAAACCGGAGTCTTCGGGCTTTTGGTTTTTTGTATCCTGGCGGGGGCCTATGTGTCCCGGCGGAGGATTTCCTCAAGTTTTTGGTTGGGGTCCAAATATTCAGCCATTTTTTGGCTAAGGTACTTGTGCGCAGGCTTTCTAAGAAAAAAGCCTGGATCTGTCGCAGCGCCGCTGATTTTGTCTTCGAGAATGGAGATGACAGCTTCCAGGCTGATGCCCATAAAACTTCCACTGAGTTGGCATGTGGTGCCCTCCCAGCTTCTTTGGAAGCCATAGTGGCGGTGCCAATGGTCCACAAGGGCGGTTATTCGTTGACGTGCTTCTTGAAGCGAAAGAGCGTGCGGAATGTCGAGTGTGAGTTTTCCCATTGAGTTTGGCTTATTTTTTTAGCGGCTTAAATTCCAGAACAAAGTTTTTAAATACGGCGGGTGGACTGGTGAAGCTCAAGGATAAGGGCCCCGTTTTTGAAGAAGCGTACAGCTCCGGAGGTTTGGCTGACAGCGAGGGCGATGCATTGGGTGGAAGCGCTGATGCTGGCGGCAGCCGTATGGCGGGAGCCCATCCCGAGGGGGACTTGTACATGGTCATCGACGGCGGTGAGGTACCTGCCGGCCGCCAGGACGACCCCATCCTCCCGGATGACGAAGGCACCATCCAGAACGGAGAAGTTTTTGACGGCCTCCCGAATTTTTGGATCCAAAATATTGCGCTCTGTTTCTGGAATCCCTTGAAAGGGGTTTAAGGTGAGCTGGTGGCTTTTGGCCATGACGGCCTCCCCATCGCCCATGGTGAGAATGGTTCCAATGGGGTGTCCCTCAAAGCCTTCCTGACCAATTTGCAAGGCCAATTGGATGAGTGCATCCATCACTTGAGAGTTGAAACCTTCGCCAAACTTCATGCCTTCTACCGCGCTCATGGAGCTGCCGACCTGGATCTGCATGAGCGTGTCGATGGGTTTGCCCATGAGGCCTGTGACGCAAATGATCAGCGCTTTGTCTTTTATTTTTTCGCTGGAAGTGGCGGAGATTAAGGCGACTTTGACGCGCTCTACTCTGGAATAGTCATAAGGGGGCACCTGTACAACGCAGTGCTTTTGTTTGCGCAGGCGCTCGGCCAACTTTTCTGAAGTCACCGCATAAACCAGCTTTTTTTTGCAGGGTTTCCCGCGCAACTCTTTTGCAGGAATCAGCGCGTCTGAAACATAGAGCAGGTTGTCTATCCCCGGGTTGTTGGCCAGCTTGAGGGCTGCACGCAAAAATTCAAGACTGAGTTTGTTTGTATTCGGCATGCGTCTATCCTCATGTTAGCACCAATGCACCTTGCCTTGACAGCAGGAACGAGAATGTTAATGCTCTAAGGATGTTGTTTCTCCGAACGAAGGGAGTCTCCCGGTGAATTCAAAGGACTTGAAGCGTTTCAAGAAGATGCTTGAAGACAGCAAAGCTGCGCTCCTGGAAAACGCCAGAAAAACATTGATGGAAGAATCCAACTTTGACACAGACGATTTGCCCGATGAGATTGACTTGGCCTCCAGTGAGTATGCACAGAGCATGGTGTTTCGTCTGCGCGACAGAGAGAAATTTTTGCTTAAGAAAATTGAGCGAGCCCTGGTTCGGATTGAGGAAGGCAGTTTCGGCATTTGTGAGCGCTGTGAGGAGGACATTTCCCCCAAACGCCTTGAGGCGCGCCCTGTAACGACGCTGTGCATTCGCTGCAAAGAGGAGCAGGAAAAGAAAGAGCGCTCCTACGGCTAGGAAGAGCAGGGGGGAAACCCAGCTATACCCACCTTCAAAAGCAGAAGAGCCACCACCGCCATCCGGCGGGGACTTTGTCCACCAGAACACCCCCTGAAGGAGGATTTTTGTTTCCTGCTGCTTCAGCCGCCGAAGGCAGGCGAGAAGCCCCCCCCGGTGCCACTTAACAACTCCCTGAAGGAGGATTTTTGCCCTCAGGTGGACGCTGTGTTGCTCACCCCCCAACCCCCTCAAGGGGGTGAGGCGCTCCGCGAGGGGTGGGGGACGCGATGGGAGCGCACTCCAGTGTATGATCTGAGCGCCACTTAACACCCCCCTGAAGGAGGATTTTTGTTTCCTGGTGGTTGAAGGCGAGGATTTCGCGATGGGAGCGCACTCCAGTGCGTGACCTGAGCGAAACCGCAGGCTTCAGCCGCCAGGGAACAAAAAGACCCTTCAGGGTCAGGACTGGATGTCGACGCGCATGAGCTGCCGCCCCATAAGAAACTGGTCGCCGCTTTCAACAAATGCCGGGACGGAGAGGCGCAAGAAGGTGCCGTTGGAGGAGCCGACGTCTCGGATGCTGAGCTTATCGGCGGAAGCGGAGATGACAGCATGTTTCCCGGAGATGAAGCCGTCGTTGACGAAATAAATATCGCCGACTTCGCGTCCTAAGGTGTTGTCGCCGATTTTGAGGGGGAAGACGGCCCCGCGGATGCCGCCCTCAAGAATTTGTACAAAGCGGAAGCGGTAGCCAACATCCGGGGAGCCCCAGGCAGTGGTACCATCCGCCCCCGGGGAGAGAGGAGGAATGGCCTCCACGAGGAGGCGTTGTCGTCCGACGCGAATTTCGCTGCCGGGGGAGACTTCCCTCTCCTGCCGCAGGCGCGTAAAGACGCCATTGCCCCCGCCGATGTCTTCGATGGCCAGGCGCCCCCCCGAGAAGAAGAAGCGGACCTGGTCATCCGCGATGAAAGGATCATCCGGGAAGCTGAGCTCGCTTGCGCGGCCACAAAGCAACACATCCGTCTGCATGGGAAACAAATTTTCGGTTCCCCCATCCGCCCGTACAAAGCGGATGGTAACAGAAGGTTTTTTAAGTGGGCTCATAGGTTTTTCAAGTCCTCATTAAGCTGGAGCTTCGAGTTGAAGAATCTGCTGGCCTATGCGCAGGCGGTCGCCCGGCCTGAGCAGGCGATCTCCGGCAATACGTACATAAGTCCCCAGGCCATTCGAGAGGTCGCGAAGCGTTGCTGTTTGCGGCATGGGCAAGAGCTCGCAATGGCATGGAGCCATGCCCTCATCCAGGGAATAAGAGAGATCGCACTTGGTGGAGCCGATGAAGATGCTGGGCCCGGCGGAGACGAAGGTACGTCCCGGTCTGTCTCCGACAAGAATCTCTTCGATGGCATAATTGGCCTGATCGATCGGGACGGGGGTTCCATGGATGACCAGGCGCCCCGGGATATAAGGCGGGGTATTGGGCAGTTGTCCGAGGTAGCGGAAGAGGCGGATGCCCACGCAGAATTTCTGTTGAGCGACGATGGTTTCCTGGTTTTGGATGCTGGCGTAGACGCCAGAGAGGCTGCCTTCATCGCGGATGTAAATTTGTTGGTTATGCAGCCACAAGCTGGCGTGAACCGGGGAGACGAAGGGGTCATCCGCGAAGAGCAGTTGTCCGCGGAGGCGGCCGATTTGCATTTTTTGGCTCAGGGCGAAGCGTTGCCCGCGGTAAGTCCCGGTGAGAGCCAGGAGGGTATAAGGTTTGTTTTTAAAGGGATGGAAGCGGCTAGAGGCATGTCGCTCATAAGCGGCATGGGCCGGGGGAAAATCCGTATGGGTTGCGGCATAAAGCATATCCCCCGGGGAGGTTTTGGCGGTAGATGAAGACGCAGATGGAGACAAAGCCGACAAAAGCACCGACGAGGGAGGCGGTGGTAGGATGGCAGCCCTCAAGGAGGAGATTTGAATATTGGCAGAAGAAGGCGTAGGCCGATGAGGTTTCAGAGGCGGGAAAGCAGGAGAGGGTTGATTTTCCAGCAAGACTTGACCGCAAGCCAGACATTGTTGTGAAGCAGCCGGGCTGAGAAAGTCACACTCTGGACAAACGATACTCAGGTTATTGAGCAAGAGCGACGCCATGACTCTCGGTATACGGGTTAAAGATGGGCTTAGGCAAGAGACAAACATTGCCTGACACAAGCTTTACACTGTAGCATCCTGAGCATTGATACGTCTAAGTGACATTTTGCATCGGGTGAGCTCCTATCATCCGAGTCCAGATCTGGAAATGATCAAACGGGCCTATGTCTACTCCGCCAAGCTGCACCAAGGCCAAATCCGCAAATCCGGCGAGCCCTTCCTGGTCCACCCCCTGGAAGTGGCGGGCCTGTTGGCCCAATTGCGCCTGGACGAGGCGTCGATTGTAGCCGGGCTTTTGCATGACACCTTGGAAGATACCCTGGCGACGGAGGAGGAGTTGGAGGAGCTGTTCGGCCCAGAGGTACTCTCCATCGTAGATGGGGTGACGAAGCTTTCCAAATACTCGGCGGCGGCCAATTTAGGGCAAGAGGAGAAGCAGGCCGAAAACATCCGGAAGATGTTGGTGGCGATGGCCAAGGACATTCGCGTCCTTTTGGTGAAGTTGGCCGACAGGACGCACAACATGCGGACGCTCGATCACATGAAGGAAGAGACGCAGGTGCGGATTGCGCGCGAGACGGTGGACATTTTCGCGCCTTTGGCCAACCGGCTGGGCATCGGCTGGATAAAGTCCGAGCTGGAAGACTTGTCGTTCAAATACTTAAAGCCCGTCGAATACAACACCTTGCTCAAGAAGGTGCAGGAGAAGCAAAAAGAGCGCGACAAATACCTGGATGAAGTATGTGGCATCATTTCCCAGAAGCTCAAAATTGCGGACATAGAGGCCACCGTTACAGGTCGCTTCAAGCACCTTTCCAGCATTTACCGAAAGATGCGCAACCAGAACATTGAGTTTGAGCAAATTTCCGACATCATCGCCTTCCGCATAGTGGTGGAGGGTTTGGCACAGTGCTACGAGTCTTTGGGCCTGGTACACCAGATGTGGAAGCCTGTCCCCGGGCGATTTAAAGACTTCATTGCCATTCCCAAACCCAACCTCTACCAATCGCTGCATACGACAGTCATCGGCCCTCTGTCCGAGCGGATTGAGATACAAATCCGCACCAGGGAGATGCACCGGATTGCCGAAGAAGGGATTGCCGCGCATTGGGCGTACAAAGAGGGGAAGAAGGGTTTTTCCTCCAAGGGAAGTTTTGCGGCCAAGAGCGACGAGGCCTTTGCCTGGCTTCGGCAGCTGGTGGAGTGGCAGACGGACCTGAAAGACTCGCGGGAGTTTTTAGACACGGTGAAGGTGGATTTGTTTACCGATGAGGTATTCGTCTTCACCCCCATGGGGGAGGTGCGCTCCCTCCCGAGGGGGGCGACGCCGGTGGATTTTGCCTACGCCATCCACTCCGACATAGGCAACCGCTGCGTAGGCGCAAAGGTAAACGCGAAAATTGTGCCTTTGCGCTACAAGCTGAAGAATGGGGACACGGTTGAAGTGCTGACCAACCCACAAGCGCACCCCTCAAGCGATTGGCTCAACTTTGTCAAAACGGGCCGTGCGCAGCAGCGCATTCGCGGCTTCATCAAACAGCAGCAGCGGGAGGTTAGCCTGCGGCTTGGCAGTGAATTGGCCGACAAGGAGCTGCGAAAAGTGGGTTTGGCCCGCAACAAACTCAGCAAGACAGGTACATTGAAAGCCCTGGCCGAAACGCAAGGCTACCGCTCTGAGAACGACTTGCTTGTGGCCATTGGCTACGGGAAGCTGTCGGCTTTGCAGATGGCGGAGAAGCTTGTCAACATGGAGAAGAAGGAGCCTGGCTCTCGCGTCAGCATGGAAAGCGTCACAGGTTTACTGGGCGAAGGTTTTGGCAAGATGACGAGTTTTGCCAAGAAGATTGTGGGCCAAAAATCCAGCAGCAGCGGGGTGAGCATTGCCGGCATCAACGACATGTTGGTACGCTTTGGCCGTTGCTGCAACCCCGTGCCGGGCGATCCGATTATTGGGTTTATTACGCGCGGCAGAGGCGTCACAGTGCATGTGTTGGGGTGCTCAAAGGCCTTGTCGACAGATCCAGACAGGCAAGTGGATGTGGCGTGGAATGTGGATGAAGGTTTCAGAAGAAGGGTGAGTTTGCGTTTGCTGACCATCAACCGCCCGGGTGTGCTGGCAGACATTTCCAACACGTTTTCAAAGCGCGACGTCAACATTTCCCAGGCCAATTGTCGCTCCACAGGGGATGAGCGCGCAGTCAACACTTTTGAGGTAGGCGTCCGCGACTTAAAGCAGCTCAACGAGTTGATGCGAAGTCTCGAAAAGCTGGACGGCGTCTTCTCCGTAGAGCGTCTCTAAGCCGCTCTAACTAATTCGAAACCCTATCCCAACCCGGATATACCAGGCCAGGCGGCAAGCGACGGAGGCGGAAGGCCGTTGTATCCACTCAGGCCCAAGGCCTGCCATCCACAACACACTCCATTGGTTCCCCAGATAGAATTCGGCACCCGCGCCTGTGGTGGGCTTAAGGCCAAAGGCATTGCCTGCAAAAGAGATGCGGATAGGAAAGTCAAAGAGGCCAATTCCGCTGATATGAGGCGTAAAGGCATACGTCGCCCACAGCCCAAACCGTGGCTGCAAGGCGAAGTGGCCATGGTTGTGTTTGTCCAGATGGGTAGCCCCCGAGCTTGCTAAAAGCCCCCACCCCAGAAAGGGTGCCAGGAGGAATTTTTCCTTTTCGAACACCCGAAACCTCGCAGCGCTTTCTACGCTTCCGGCTGCTTGAAAATAATCAAAAGCCACACGGGCTTCCAACTCAAACAAAGCAAAGCCCTGTCTATAGCCCATGCTGAGCTCAGGAGCGCCCAGCCAGAGATTCCAGGCATTGGAGGCAGGCGGCAAAGCAGCCGGTACAGCGGCGGCGCCGTGGGTTGGGTCAGGTGCAGCGAAAGTCCCTTGCGTTTTGGCAGGGGAGATGAGGCACAGCAAAGTGGCGATGAACAACATGACGAAGAAACTCTAGTCGCATTGAAAAAGAAACCAAGTTTTTGGCAGAGGGAGGCTTGTGCGTTTAAAAAGGGAGGAAGCGAAGCCAAACAAAGAGAAGAAGGAGTGGACATGTCAGGCCACAACCGGTGGACCAAAATAAAACGCCAGAAGGCGGCCCAGGGTGCCAGCAAGGGCAAGCTTTTCACCAAGCTGATTCGTGAAATTACGGTTGCCGCAAAACAAGGAGGAGGGGAGCCAGCAAGCAATGCGCGTTTGAGGCTGGCGATGCAGGCGGCGCGAGAGGCGAACATGCCCAATGACACCATTGTGCGTGCCGTCAAAAAAGGCACGGGGGAGCTGGAAGGCAACACCCTGGAGGAGGTGGCCTACGAAGGCTACGGCCCCGGAGGCGTAGCCGTTTTGGTAGAATGCCTGACAGACAACTTAAACCGCACTGCCGGGGACATACGCTCCTTGTTTGCCAAGCAAGGGGGCAACCTCGCGGCGGCAGGCTCCGTCCGTTTTCTTTTTGAGAAGAAAGGGGTGATGGGTTTGGAAGCTTCCCTAAGCGAGGAGGAAGTGATCGAAAAAGCCATTGAAGCCGGCGCGGAGGATGTTGTTTTCATCGAAGGAGAAGGCTGGGAGGTGAGGACACTCCCGGTGGATTTGCAGCAGGTGGCGCAGAATTTGGAGCAAAACAAACTAAAGCCGAAGGCGGTAAGGTGGAACTATTTCCCAAGCACTTTGGCCAAAGTAGAAGGGGAGGCGGCAGAAAAACTCATGAAGCTGCTGGAGCTTTTGGAGGAGCACGACGACGTGCAGAATGTGTTTTCCAACTTTGAAATGGACGATGCAACCATGGACGCCATTTCGAAGTCCTAAAGCCCAAGGCACACTCTATGCGCATACTAGGCGTCGATCCGGGAAGCAGGTTTGTTGGTTTTGGGATGATAGGCGTTGAAGGCCACGCTTACCATTGCCTGGACTACGGCGTTATTTGCGCAGCGCACCTGAAGAATTTAGACGAAAAGCTTTTGTGCATTTTTCAGGCACTCCAGGCGTTAATCCGCAAGCACAAACCCGATGCTGTGGCGATTGAAGGCATTTTCGGCCAAGCCCAGAAAATGCACGGCGTATTGTTGCTTGGCCAGGCGCGCGGTGTTGTTGTGCTGGCAGCGGCCCTGGAGAAGACAGCGGTGTTCGAATATTCTCCTTCGCGCATCAAAAAAGCCGTAGGCGCAAGCGGCAAAGGCAGCAAGGACGCCGTGACGCGCATGGTGCATATGCTGCTGAAGTTGCCCAAGCAGCACATGAGAGCCGACGCTTATGATGGCCTGGCCATTGCGCTTTGCCATGCGCACGCGGTTTTAGGGTTGAAAAGCGTGTCAAAGCCTCCTGTGTCAAAGTCTTCTGTGTCGAAAAGGCCCACTTCTTCATTTGCCGAACGCCTGAAAACAAGCTACGTCGCACCCAAGGAAGCCAAATGATTGCCCGACTGTCTGGGACGCTGGAAGACAAAGCCAAGGATGAAATTGTCATTGACGTTGCGGGTGTCGGCTACCGCGTGTTTTGTTCCGCGCAAACCATGTCCCAGTTGCCGGCTTTGCATGAGCCGGTGAGCCTTCGGGTGCGCACCGTTGTACGCGAAGAGGCCTTCGACTTATACGGCTTTGTCGAGCCCTCCGAAGAGAACATGTTTTTGTTGCTGACTTCTGTGCCCCATATAGGCCCCAAATTGGCGATAGGCATTCTTTCTGGCATAGAAACCGACGAGCTGTGCGCTGCTTTGCGCAAAGGGGATGCGGCGAGGTTGACACGCCTGCAGGGGATTGGGAAAAAGACAGCCGAGCGGTTGATTTTGGAGCTGAAGGACAAAGTGGCTGCCTTGCCTTCGAAGCAAAGGAGCGGGCCTGCGTCTTCGGATGCGGCTTTAGATCTGATTTCCGCGCTCGTCAACTTGGGCTACAAGGAGAACAAAGCACGCGCAGCCGCGTTTTTGGCGGTGGAGCGTTTAGGCGAAGAAGCCGAATTCGAAGCCCTTCTCAAAGAAGCTTTGAGACATTGCGGGCGTTGAAAGAGGAGGGTGAAGCACCTTGGCACAACGAAAAAACTCTGTTTTGGAAGCCCAATGCGCCAAAGAAGACATACGTACAGAATTGTCTTTGCGCCCCAAAAGCTTTCAAGACTATGTAGGACAAACAGAGCTTATAGAAAAAATTAAAGTTTATGTGAAGGCGGCGCAGAAGCGAAAGGAGGCCTTGGATCATTGTCTGTTTTCAGGCCCCCCCGGGCTTGGGAAAACCTCCCTCGCGCACATTCTGGCTGCAGAAATGAGAACGGGCCTGCACATCAGTTCCGGGCCTGCATTGGAAAAGAAGGGCGATTTGGCAGGCATTCTCACGAATTTGGCTCCAGGAGACATCCTTTTTATCGACGAAATCCACCGTTTAAGCTCTGTGGTTGAAGAATATTTATACCCTGCGATGGAAGACTATCGCCTGGACATTACCATTGATTCTGGCCCCTCCGCCCGCGCGATGAAGATCGATCTGTCGCCCTTTACGCTGGTGGCAGCCACAACGCGTGTAGGGCTATTGACTTCGCCGTTGCGGAACCGTTTTCAGATACAAGAGCGTTTGGAATTTTACACTCAGGCAGAGCTTGTGCAAATTTTGCGTCGCTCTGCCCATATGCTTTCCGTACATTTGGAGGAAGCAGGAGCCGAGGAGATAGCCAGGCGTTCGAGGGGGACGCCGAGGATTGCGATTCGCCTGCTTCGACGCGTACGTGACTTTGCGCAAGTTCAGACACAAGGTCGCATTCACTTTTCATTGGCATCTCAAGTTTTAGATCGTCTTCAGGTTGACAAGGGGGGGTTGGATTTGATGGATAGGCGGTTTTTAAAAACATTGGTTGAAAAATTCGCAGGAGGCCCCGTAGGGATTGACACCCTGTCCGCGGCCCTGGGAGAAGAGAAGGAAACCCTGGAAGAAGTGAGTGAGCCCTTTTTGCTACAGCAAGGTTTATTGCAAAGGACGTCGAGGGGGCGCATTGCGACACAGAGGGCTTGGGAGTATATTGGGCACCCCAAGCCGAAAGAGGAAGCGGAGTAAATGGCAACTACACGGGCTTATTGCATGGTATATGAGGCAGGATGTTTCAGCCATATGGTGTTTCAGCCATATTGAAAGAAGCGGAAGGGCAGTCGATGGCTTTTGATGTTTTTTTGGGGTTTAGGAAAGCTGGTTTCTCATGACGTCTGGCTGGCAGTTGACATTAAAGCGGCCTGTTTCTTGTTGCGGCATAGGGTTGCATTCTGGCAAGCCTGTGCAGCTGAGGATTTTGCCTGCGCCTGCGGACAGTGGAATTGTTTTTGTACGCGAAGACTTAGCTGGCAAGCCGGAGATTCCCGCGCTGTCTGAAAAAGTTTTGGACACTTCATTGGCGACAACCCTGGGCCAAAAGGGAAAGAGCGTTGGAACGGTAGAGCACTTGATGGCGGCCCTAAGGGGTTTGGGCATTGACAATGCAAGAGTGGAGCTGAACGGACCGGAGGTGCCAATTTTAGATGGGAGTGCGGCCCCCTTTGTCTCATTGTTGCAGGAAGCGGGGCTGAGGGAGCAAGCGGTCCCCAGGACATACATCGTCATCAAAAAAGCCGTGACAGTGAGGAGTGGTGACAAGTTTGCGTCCTTGGCGCCGGCCTTGGAGTTTCGGGTGGACTGCACCGTTGACTTTCAGCATCCCCTCATTACAAACCAGAGTTTTGGGATGAAAGTCACCCCCCAGTCTTTTGTGGAGGAGTTGGCAAGGGCTCGAACCTTCTGCTTTCTGGAAGACATAGAGAAATTGAAGCAAGTCGGCCTGGCTCAAGGTGGAAGTCTGGAGAATGCAATTGTCATCGACACATTTTCCATTCTCAACCCTGAAGGCCTTCGCTTTCCAGATGAGTTTGTGCGTCACAAATTTTTGGATGCCTTGGGAGATTTGGCTTTGTTGGGCAAGCCTTTGCTGGGCCACCTGACTGCTTATAAAACGGGACACACATTGAACCATCAATTGGTTCAGGCTGTATTGTCGGACGCAAATGCATTTGAGCTGCTCAGGCTTAGGCCAGAAGAAGCAGACCTCAGCGTTTCTGCGTTGATTCCAGGAGCGGTGACACCTTCACCTCGCATTGCCTGACAGCCCAAAACCTTGTGCTTGCGGTTGGCAATGTTTCGGCATATGAAGCCCGGCATGTCGAAATATTCTTATGTGGTTTTTGCTGTGTTGGTTTTTGGATTGAATGCGTGCACTCCTCGTTGCAAGAGTGCTTCCGGTCGTTCTTCTAAGACGGTTGCTGCCACCTTCAACAATCAATCCATTTCTCTCCAGGAGATAGATATAGAGCTTGGGGACTCTTTGCGTGAAGCCAGAGAACGTGTTGCCGAAAACATGGCTTTTGAGGCCATCATCAATGAAAAGGCAAAACAGGAAGGTCTGAAGCCAGAAGAGTTCATGATGAAAGAAGCTGAAGCGCGCATGGCGCCTCCGACAGAAGCAGAAATGATGGCACTGTTTGAAGCCAACCGCAGGCGGCTGCCTCCGGATACGACATTTGAAAGCGTGCGTGATGAGATTGAAGCCGCTTTAAAAAACCAAGCTGCACAGAAAATTATTCCAGGAATTCAAAAAGCTTGGTTGGAAGAAGCCAATTTCAAATTTATGCTTCCTTATGATCGCTTGGAGATAGAGGCCATCGGTGCTTCCAAGGGCTCTGACACGGCGAAAGTCGTCATTGTGAAGTTTGCAGATTTTGGATGTTCCTTTTGTCAGCGGGGAGCCTCGACGATTTCGGAATTGCTCCAAGCTTACCCAGACAAGCTGAAAGTGCATTTCCGTCATTTTGCGGTGATAAGGCCCAAAGCTTCTGAGGCTGCACTTTGCGCACAGGAGCAAGGCAAATTTTGGGAATACCATGATCTTTTATTTGAAAACCAAGGCAAGCTGGAGCTTGAAGACTTGAAGGCGCATGCCCAGACTGTGGCTTTGGATGAAGTCAAGTTTACAGAATGCCTGGACTCTGAACGACATGCCGAAACCATCCAAAAAGACATAGCCGCAGGCAAGAAAGCAGGCGTTCGCGGGCCACCGGTATTCTTCATCAACGGTGTGCCGGTGCGCGGTGCGCTACCCATTGAGAAATTCAAAGAGATCATCGACAGCGAATTGAAGGCCAAGTGAGTCGTGCCGCTGAAAAGCTGATTTTAGCGGCGGACCTTCCTTTGGATTTGGCGCAGCGGCTTTATGCTCAAGTCGCTGCGCATTTTGGAGGAATAAAGATAGGCCTTTCCCTTTTTGTAGAACACGGCCCCAAGGCGGTGGAGGTTTTCCAAAAGCAAGGGGCGCGCATTTTTTTAGACCTCAAACTGCACGACATTCCCAACACGGTTGGCCTTGCTGCGCAGCGTGTAGCTGCCATGGGCGTTGACTATTTAACGGTACATGCTTTGGGCGGGAGGGCAATGCTTCATGCCGCAATGGAGGGGGCGGCCAAAGGCGCTGCCCTGGGCGGCCACCGGGAGCCGCAGCTGTTGGCGGTGACGGTGCTGACTTCCATGGACAAAGCCGCCCTGGGGGCTTTGGGGATTCAAGAAGACATTCCTCTGCAGGTGGAGCGTTTGGCCTTGTTGTCACGCGAAGCCGGGGTGAAGGGCTTGGTTTGCTCTGCACAGGAAGTGCCTGCATTGAGGCAGCGCCTGGGCAGTCAAGTTTTGCTATGCACCCCCGGCATACGTCCCCAGGGAGGGGAGAAAGCGGACCAATCCAGGGTGCAGACGGCAAAACAGGCCATTCTTTCAGGGGCGGATTTGTTGGTGGTGGGCCGCCCCGTTTATGAGGCGGAGGAACCGGCACATGCCGCATCATTGCTAGAAGCAGAGGTGGCCGCCGTACTAGGTGGTGTCCCTAAATGAGGATTTTTGGTCTCAGGTGGACGAAGGCGAGGATTTTGTGATGGGAGCGCACTCCACTGAACAAAACCGGAGGCTTCGTCCACCTGAGGCCAAAAAGACCATTTAGGGCAATAATTTAAGCTGAAGGCCCTTCAGTTTTCCCACCTGCAGGAGATATTCACCAGCCTCCAACTCCGCTTTGGTGTCACTGACTTTGCTTTGGTTAACGCGCACGCCCCCTTGCTCCAAAAGTCTGCGTGCTTGTGAGGCTGAATCCGCCAGCTGTGTTTGCGCCAGAATTTTGGCAAGAGGAAGTTTTGGCGCGCCCTTTAAGTGCAATTCCAGGCATGGAAAGTTTTCGCAGGAGACTTCTTTGCGAGCAAAGCGCCGCTCAAAGTTTTCCGCAGCTGTTTGTGCGGCTTTCTGGCCGCAGAAGCGTTGCGTTATTTCGAAAGCCAACTCTATTTTCGCGTCTTTTGGATTTTTTCCTTCGGACTGCGTGGCTTGTTTGAGGGCGGCGAGTTCCTGAGCGCTTTTGGAGGAGAGCAATTCAAAATAGCGCCACATCAACTCGTCTGAGATGGACATGAGTTTTCCAAAAATCTGCTCGGGCGGCTCATCAATCCCAATATAGTTTCCAAGGCTTTTGGACATTTTTTCGCCCACCAGCCGACCTTCTTCCATGCGTGCATCCACGCCTTCTAAAATCTGCCCTGTCATGACAACTTGAGGCGCAAGCCCATAGTCACGCATGAGGTGACGGCCCACCAGCAGGTTAAAAATTTGGTCTGTGGAGCCCAACTCAACGTCCGCTTTCAAGACGACAGAGTCATAGGCTTGGAGCAGCGGATAGAGAAATTCGTGCAAAGCGATGGTGCGCCCTTCGCGAAAGCGCTGCTTGAAATCATCTCTCTCAAGCATTCTCGCAACGGAATAATGCGAAGCTAAGCGCACCATCCCTTCGGTGCCCAGAGCGTCCAGCCATTCGGAGTTGAAGCGCACCTCTGTTGTTTCCGGGTCCAGAATTTTGAAAACCTGTTGCTTATAGGTTTCGGCATTGGCTGTGACTTCATCGCGGCTTAAAGCTGGCCGAGCCAAATTTTTTCCTGAGGGGTCTCCAATCATCGCCGTGAAGTCGCCGATGAGAAAAACAACTTTGTGGCCAAACTGCTGAAAGCGGCGCATGCGCATCAGCAGCAAGGTATGCCCCAAATGCAAGTCAGGCCGGCTTGGATCAAACCCCACTTTAATGGTCAGCGGTTTTTTTTCAGCAAAGGAGCGTTTGAATTTTTCCAAAAGCTCTTCTTTGGAGTGGAGGTCCACACTTGCGCGGGTGGTTTCAAAAAGCTGCTCTTCGGGGGTTGCTTGAACAAAGGAGGACATATCAAACTCCAAAAGGCTTCAGGCGAGCGTTGGCTTTAACCTGAAGCCGGTCTAGCCGCCACGTCTGTGCATTTCAAGGTGTGGGTTTTCGAGGAGCTCTTTTTCTGTTTTGAAGGCGGCTCTGTCTTTTGAATTCAGCCTTTGCTGTGCGCCTTTTTCTGTACGCTGCTTCCAGAAGGAGGAGATGGTTTTCTGCAATTCCAGGAGGTTTTTTCCAGAGCGCACTTCTTTTTTCAAGTCCAGGCCTTCGGTAGCATAGAGGCAGGCAAACAGTTTGCCATCCGCGCTTAAGCGGATGCGGTTGCACGTGTCGCAAAAGGGGGCAGAAGCAGAAGCAATGGTACCAAAGGTGGTGCCGTCGTGAAGGCGGTAGCGCTTAGCGGGGGCGGCAAGCCCTTCCTCCAGGGGGGCGAGGGTTCCAAAGCTTTGTTCAATGTGCCTGAGCATTTCTTCTCGTGTAACAACCTGCTCCCAAGACCAATTCAGCGCCCCCGCCACATCCATGTACTCAATGAAGCGGATTTCTGCATTCCGTTCTTTTGCAAACCTGAGCAATGCAGGCAACTCATCATCGTTGAAGCCGCGAATGACAACGGTGTCCAGCTTCAATTTTTTAGGAAAGCCCGCTTGGGCGGCGGCGTCAATGCCCCTAAGCACCTGGCGGAGGGAGTTGCGTTTGGATATTTGCTCAAAGCGTTTGGGTTGCAAGCTGTCCAAACTCACGGTGAGGCGGTGGAGTCCGGCTTCTTTGAGAAGAGGCGCCAAAGGAGCCAACTCAACGCCGTTGGTGGTAAGTGCGAAGTCTTCCAGTTGTGGCTTTTGGGCCAGGAGTTGAACGAGCGTGGGGAGGTTTTTGCGCAACAAAGGCTCTCCGCCCGTAAGCCGCAATTTGTGAACGCCCATGGACAGGAAGAGACTGACGAGCATGGAAATCTCTTCAAAAGAAAGCATGTCTGTTTTCGACAACCAGGCATAGCGCGCGCGCGGCATGCAATAGAAGCAACGCAGGTTACACCTGTCGGTGAGAGAAAGGCGCAAATCCGACATCGCTCTGTGGTGGGTGTCGAAAATCATCCGTTGTCCTTAAGCGCCTGGACGCGCAAGCCCGGCCATGGGAGTCTCCGTCATAACGGTTTGTTGTAAGTTTCAGCGCAAATTTGCAAAAGCCCTTTTTCGCCAATGGACAAGAAGGCTTCAATGAGAACAGGATCAAACTGTCGGCAGGCATAGCGGGCAATTTCTTTGAGGGCGGAAGCAAGGGCAATCCCCTTCCGGTAGGGGCGGTTACGCGTCATGGCGTCCAGGGCATCGGCGATGGCGAAGATCCGCGCTCCGAGGGGGATTTCTTCTCCAACGCGGCCATGGGGGTAGCCTGTTCCGTCATAGTGCTCATGATGGGTTAAGACAATTTCCGCAGCTTCGCTGAGGAAGGGGATGGGCTTTATCATTTGGTAGCCGATGAGGGGATGTCGGCACATTTGCTCCCATTCATCCTGCGTCAGCTTGTCGGGTTTGAGCAAGACAGCATCCGGCACGCTGATTTTTCCGATGTCGTGCAGCAGGGCGCCCTGTCCAATGACTTGCAACTCTCTGCTGGTGAGTTTCAATTGCCTGGCGATGGCCAGGGTATAGGTGACGACGCGAAACGAATGCTCCGAGGTTTCCTGCTCCCGCGTATCCAATGCAGAAACCAGAGCCAGGAGCATGTTTTGATAGTTGTGGTTGACGTTTTTCAAGGAGGCTTGCAATTCGTGCGTACGGCTTGCGACCGTTGTCTCCAATTCGTTTTGATAGCGCTCTTTGGTCAACTCGATGCTTTTTTGGGCCTTGATGCGCTCAATGGTCCGAACGAGCTCTCTTATTTTAGGTGGCTTAAGAAGATAGTCCGAAGCGCCTGCCCGCAAGCAGTCCATGGCCAATTCTGTTTCACCCAATGCTGTGAGCATGATGACGGGTGTACCGACATGGAGCTCCTGAATTTTTTTAAGCAACCAGCTTCCATTGTTGCCGGGCATTTTGACATCACTGATCACCAGGGCGAAGGGGGAGAGGGCAAGCTTTTCGAGGGCGGTTTCCGCATCCTGGGCGACGGTACATTGGTAGCCTTCTTTTTGGAGCAAAGAAGAAAGCATCCGACAGGCGATGCTGTCGTCATCGACAATCAAAATGTTTTGCCTGAAGCGTTTGTCGAAGTCGCCGAGCATGGTGGTTTGTTTCAGGAGGGAAATTCAGCAAAGCGTGCGTGGCCAAAAGGCCTTATATCCAAAGAAGGTGTTTTGTCATAGACAAGCTCTGTGACCAACTGCGCCGTCATGGGCGCTGCGGCAATTCCATTTCGAAAATGCCCAATTGCCAAAATAAGTCCTTGGGGTGTTTTGGAGAGAATGGGAAACCCATCTGAAGTGGCTGGCCGAAGTCCCGCCCAGCAGCGCAGGAAAGTGGCTGCACTGAGTTGTGGGCAATAATTTTGTGCCATACCCATAATGTGAGAAATGCCGCGGACCGTATTGCTCTTATCAAAGCCCACATTCTCCATGGTACTTCCAAGGGTAACGCGGCCATCCGTCCTGGGAATGCCATAAGCGCCCGTGGCCATGATGAAGTGCCGGAACAAAGGCCGTGGAAGCTCGACATCCACGAGTTGTCCCCGGCAGGGATAGACAGCCTGGGCAGGCAGGGGAAGGCCTGCAAGCGCCAAGCTCCAGGCCCCCGTAGCGACAATGACTTGGTCCGCCTCCATGAGTTGGCCTTCGACCAGGGCCCCCACCACCCGCCCTTGGCGCTCTACAATTGCTTGGGCCCTTTTGCGTTGAATGTCCACACCCGCATGGAGGGCGGCGGCCAACAAAGCCCGCATGAAGGCGGGGGGGTCTATTTGAAAGTCTTCAGGAAAGTGAAGGGCCCTCAAAACCCCGGGGGAGAGGCAGGGCTCCAGGGAGCGGGCTTCGTTTCCGCTCAAAAGCTCAAGCCTAAGCCCCAGGGCTTTTTGCCACTGCGCTGTATGCTTCAGCTCTTCGGCCTGGCTTGGCTCCAAAGCCACGCGCAAGGCGCCAAAGCGCCGAAGCTCAATGGGCATACGCGCCTCTTCCTCCAGCTGGGCCACAAACTCCGGCCATAGGTTGCGACTGGCCAGGCCCAGCTCCAACAGAGGGCCCGGCTCATGCGCCTCCATTTGGGGCGCCACCATTCCCCCCGCGGCGGTAGAGGACTCCTGCCCCGGGGCCCCCACGTCAATGAGTGTACAGCTTTCTCCTTTGCCTGCGAGTTGGCGAGCAATGGACAAGCCGATGATGCCGCCTCCGAGAATCAGCACATTCATAGACAGTATGCTCCGGACAAAAGAAACAAGCTTAGCTCAAAAGGGGAATTTAGGCTTGGGCGGCGTAGGCAGCTTAGGCGGCGCAGGCGCCGGAGGCGCAGGCACCGGAGGTGCAGGCACCGGGGGCGCAGGCACCGGAGGCGCAGGCACCGGGGGCGCAGGTTCAGGCGAAGGCTCTGGTGCAGGCATAGGCATCGGCACCGGGGGCATCGGAATCGGCGGCACAGGAATCGGCGGTGTAGGCTCTGAGGGCGTAGGCTCTGAAGTCGGCGGCATAGCTTCCGGTGTCGGCATAGGCATCGGCATCGGCGGCATAGGCACCGGAGGCGCAGGCACCGGAGGCACAGGCACCGGAGGCACAGGCACCGGCGGCATAGGCACCGGCGGCATAGGCACCGGAGGCATAGGCACCGTGGGGGTAGACACCGGCGGCACAGACTCTGTCGGTGTAGGCTCCGGTGACACAGGTTCCGGCGGCACAGGCCCCGGAAGTGTAAGCTCATTCGGTGGCACGGCAGAGCTGCAGCTGCTGCATGTTTTCCAGAAAAAGAAAATAAGCAAGGCCAGGGCTACAAGAAGAATAACTATCCAAGTGCGTTTGGAAAAGAGCCCCGAAAGAAATTCCAGAATACGCGAAAAGTTCATAAGGCTTGCGCTATAGCACCTGGGCTCTGTCAGGCCAAGAGACTCTCGCACTTGGCCTGAATTCCATATTTAACATGCTACTTTGTAGGTGTAGCTGGTGCCGCAGGCGTCCCCGGCATTGAAGGCATTCCCGGCATCGAAGGCATTCCTGGCATCGAAGGCATTCCCGGCATTGAAGGCGAGGTAGGCATTGCTGGCATCGAAGGCATCCCCGGCATTGAGGGCGAGGTAGGCATTGCCGGCATTGAAGGCATCCCCGGCATTGAAGGCGAGGTGGGCATTGTCGGCATTCCAGGCATCCCCGGCATTCCCGGTGTATCCGGCGACGTAGGCATCCCCGGCAGCGTAGGCATCGGCGGCGTAGGTGGCATAAGCCCCCCCTGAGAAAAGGGGTTGGGCGGCAAAAACGAGCTGCAGCTGCCGCATGTTTGCCAGAAAAAGAAGACCAATATGCCCAACGCTACAAGGAGAATAATTACCAAAGTGCGTGTAGAGAAAAGTCCCGAAAGAAACTCCAGAATGCGTGAAAAGTTCATAAGACTTGCGCTATAGCACCTGGGTGCTATCAGGCCAAGAGACTCTCGCACTTGGGGTGATTCAATGTCTGAAATGTATGATCTGATTGTCATAGGTGGCGGCCCCGGCGGCTATGTTGCGGCCATTCGTGCAAGCCAACTGGGTTTGAAAACAGCCCTTGTCGAAAAAGACGGCAAATTGGGCGGTACCTGTTTGCACCGAGGCTGCATTCCCACAAAGTCTTTGCTTTGGACAGCAGAGCTTTATTCGCACATATTGGAAGCCGCAGCATTCGGCATTCAGCTTGAGAAGCCGCGTGTCGACTGGGAAGCCGCGCAAGCGCACAAAGCCAAAGTCGTCAACAAAGGGGCTGCTGGCATTGACTACCTGATGAAGAAGAACAAGGTGACGGTATTTCGCGGCCACGGCCGGCTTTTGGGCAAGGGCCGGGTGGAGGTGGCCCCGCCCCCGGAGGAAGCGAAGGGGGAGGCAAAGCAGCTGCTTGAAGCCAGACACATTATACTGGCGACCGGCTCCATCCCCCGCTCCCTGCCGAATGTTGTTGTAGACCACCGGAGGGTGCTGAATTCGGACTCCATGTTGAGCATTGCGCAGCTGCCCAAAAGCCTCATTGTGCTGGGGGCAGGAGCCGTAGGGACAGAGTTTGCCAGCATCTTCAACCGCCTGGGGGCGGAGGTGACATTGTTAGAATACATGCCCCATGTGCTGCCGATAGAAGACGAGGACATTTCAAAGGAGCTTGAGAAGCATTTGAAGCGTCAGAAAATGACATTGGCCCTAGGTGTTGCCCTAGAGAGTGTAGAGGCAGGGCCCCAAAGCGTGAAGGTGAGGGCGAAGAAAGCAGGAGAGGAAAAGCCCATAGAGCTGGAAGCGGAATACCTGCTGTCGGCAGTGGGGCGCTCCCCGGTGACTTTCGGGGTGGGGATTGAGAACACGGCCATTGAGCTGGACGCCAAGGGTTTTGTCCCCGTGGATGCTTTCCAGCGCACGACGGAGCCCAACCTCTATGCCATTGGCGACATTTGCCCCACGCCGATGTTGGCGCACGTGGCTTCCGCACAAGCCGTACTTGCGGTAGAGCACCTGGCCGGCAAGAAAGCAGAGCCCCTGCGCTATGACAGAATTCCCGGCGCCACCTATTGCTTCCCCGAGGTAGCCTCCGTAGGCCTCACGGAGAAGAAGGCAAAGGAGAAAGGCCACGAGGTGAAGGTGGGCATTTTCCCGTTTTCAGCCATCAGCAAGGCCAGCATTTCCAACCAGGCTGTGGGCCTTGCCAAAATAGTGTCCGACAAGAAATACGACGAAGTGCTGGGTGTACACCTCGTAGGCCCGCACGCCACGGAGTTGTTGGCCGAAGCCTGCATCGCCTTGCGCCTGGAAGCCACGACACAAGACATTGCGCGCACCATCCACGCGCACCCGACGCTGTCTGAAATTATGAAAGAGGCCGCCGAAATGACTTTAGGCACGCCGATTCACCTCTGAAGGGTCTTTTTGTCCTCTGGCGGCCAAGTGGGCCCTGAATGAGGATTTTTGTTCTCTGGTGGACAAAGGCGAGGATTTTGCGAGGGGAGCGCACTCCAGTGCGTGACCTGAGCAAAACCGGAGGCTTTGTTCGCCAGAGGACAAAAAGACCATTCAGGGCTAGTCCCAGTCGCCGCGGGCACGGCTCTCAAAGCGGGTATACTCCGAGAGAAAAACAAGGTCCACCGAGCCAATAGGGCCATTGCGTTGCTTAGCCACAATCAACTCCATAGGAATGTTGGAGCGGTTTTTGTTGTCCTCGCCCTCCTCTTCGCGGTGGATGAACATGACGACGTCTGCGTCCTGCTCAATGGCACCGGACTCGCGCAAGTCCGAGAGCATGGGGCGGCCGCCCTTGCGCTCCTCCACTTTGCGGCTGAGCTGTGAGAGGGCGACGACAGGGACATCCAACTCCTTGGCGAGTTGTTTGAGGGAGCGGCTGATTTCGGCGACTTCCAGTTGGCGGCTTTCGACACGTCCTCTTTGGTGCATGAGTTGGAGATAGTCAATGACGAGGAGGGCCAAGTCAGGCTCCCTGGCTTTGAGTCGTCGGGCTTTGGCCCTCAAGTCAAAAGAGGAGAGGGCCCCGGTGTCGTCAATATAGAGTTTCACCTGGAAGAGTTCCGCCGCCACCTCCTGAAGCTTGGCTTCGTCATTGGCACTCAAGCGGCCTCCGCGCAGCTTTTTGACGTCGACTTTGGCTGTGGTGGCCAAAAGTCGGGTGAGCAATTGCAAAGAAGGCATTTCCAAAGAAAAAATGCCCACAGCGCGCTTTTCTTTTCGTGCGACGCTGAGGGCCATGTTCATTGCCAAGGAGGTTTTTCCGACGCCTGGGCGCGCGGCGATGACAATCAACTCGCCCGGATGAAAACCCGTAAGCAGCGCGTCCAAGTCCAAAAAGCCCGTGGACAAGCCTGTGACGCCGGTGTCTGACTTTCGCATGCGCTCAAGCAGCTCCAGCGCGGACTCCATAAGCTCGCCCATGGGCACCAAGTCGCCCGTACGTCGCTTGTCAGAGACATAGAAGAGTTTGCGCTCTGCCTCGTCAATAATCTCATCCAGCTCGCCGACGCTTTGGGAGGCGAGGTGAAAAATTTCTTTGGCGACATTGGCCAGGTTTCTGCGCGTTGCCTTCTCTTTGACAATTTTTGCATATTGGGCAGCGTTATGCGCGAAGGGGACACCCTGGTCCAGGCTGGTCAAATAAGCTGGCCCCCCGACGACGGCAAGCTTCCCTCGAATTTTGAGCTCCTCTGCCAGCGTCAACAAGTCAATGGGACGATGGCTCGAATCCAAGGCCAGCATGGCTGAAAAAATTTCAGAATGCGCAGGGAGGGCAAAGTCTTCCGGCAGCAAAATTTCAGCAACGGAAGTCAGCAAGGAGCCGTCAAACAACAAAGCGCCGAGCACTGCGCGCTCGGCGCTCAAGTCTTCATGCTTGCGTTCAGCTAAAAGTTCCACGGCAGACACAAAGCGTCAGGCTTCATCAACAACATTCAGTTTAATTTGCGCGCGGACATCTTTGTGCAATCGCAGCTCAATGTCAAAACTGCCTGCTGTTTTGATGGGCTCAGGCAGGTGAATGAAGCGGCGCTCTATGTCAAAGCCTTTGGCTGCCAGTGCGTCTGCAATGTCCAAAGAGGTGACAGAGCCATAGAGCCTTCCTTGCTCTCCCACTTTGCGTGTGACTTGCAAAGTGACATGAGAGAGTCTGTCGGCCAAAACCTCTGCGGAGTTTTTCAGTTTTCGCTGGTGCAGTGCGATGACTGCTTTTTCATGCTCCAGTTGGCGGACATTGGAGGCATTGGCAATGACAGCCAGTTTTTTGGGCAACAAATAGTTGCGTGCAAAACCGTCTTTGACAGTCAGCAATTCGCCGGATTTTCCGAGCTTGGGAACGTCTTCTCTTAAAATAATTTTCATGGCAAACCCCACTATCCTTGGACGACCAAATAAGGAATCAACGCCAATGCGCGAGCGCGTTTGATGGCTTTGGCGATTTGGCGTTGGTGCTTGGCGCAATTGCCGGAGATGCGGCGCGGAATAATTTTTCCACGCTCCGTGACAAAATATTTAAGGGCGGCCTGGTCTTTAAAATCCACCAGCAGGTTTTTGTCGGAGCAATAGCGGCACGCTTTTTTGCGGCTGAAAGTCCGGGCTCCGCGTTTGTCGTCTTCTGTCGCCGCGCGTTCGGCGTTTCGAAAATATTTTTCGTTATTCAAGCCATTCATATCATTTCCCTGAAATTAGAGGTCATCACCCATGTCATCATCGTCATCACCGTCAAAGACACCCATTTCGGCGCGCTCTGCATCGCGTTCAGCGCCGCCTAAGGGGCGGTTGTCATCCATGTCTCCCGAGAGGTTAATGTCTTCGGAGACGGGGCGGGTGTCCGGGTCAACATTTTCGGCAAGCTTGACGGAGAGGTAGCGAAGGACATTGTCAAGGTTGCGCAAGTTGCGCTCCAACTCGGCGACCATGGCAGGCCCACCCAAATAGAGGGCGTGGATATAAATAGCGCGGGGGTGGGTCTGCACGGGGTACATGGTCCGCTTTTTGCCCCAGGTGGTAAAGCGAATCAGCTTTCCACCCTCGCGGTTGACAATGCTGCGGACACGGTCTTTGGTTTGGTCGACAACGTCGTCCGGCAGTTCGGGTTTTAGCAGGAAAACGGTTTCATATTCTCGCAGCTTGGTGGCTGCTGATGGTTGCGTCATGTTTTCTCCTCCCCATGGGAAAGCCCGCCTTCACTGAGGCGAGCGGGGAACAGCCGGCTTTTGGCAAGCTGCGGACGGGAAACCTACGCGCCCGTCACGTCGCGTTTTCAACAGACAAGCTCATAAATGCGGAAGCGAGCTTTTGTCAACCTAAGACAGAACAGATTGGTATTTCGCCAGCAAGTCATCCACCGCTTCGCGCAAATACTCGCTTTGAGCCACCCGGGTTTTTCGAGCCAGCTCGCGCAATTGGTCGACTTGTTCCGCACTGACAAGGACATGGGTACACGTAGAGCTTTCAGAGGGAGCATCAGCAGAAGAAAGCAGCGAGGGAGGGAGTGTTTCTGGCGTCATAAAGGCCTCATAGCGGAGGGAGTTTTCCCGCATTAAAGAGTGCTGTAGGCGGAAGTCAAATTTCAGCCCACCGTTATGCGGAAGCCGGCGCTTCTTTTTTGCTGAGCGGTTGAGGGGGCCAGGACTCCAGGGCCAATTCAAGGACTTCTTCCATATGGGTGACGAAGAAGAATTCCAATTCTTTTTTGGCTTGCTCGGGCACCTCCACCATGTCTTTGCGACACCTTTCGGGGAGGATGACGCGTTTAATTCCAGCCCTGTGGGCGGCGAGGACTTTTTCTTTAATGCCTCCGACGGCCAGGACAAATCCGCGCAAGGTGACTTCACCTGTCATGGCGGTGTCAGAGCGCACGCAGATATTGGTGAACAGCGAGGTGAGGGCAGTGAGGATAGCAACCCCCGCGGAGGGGCCGTCCTTAGAGATGCTCCCATCCGGGACATGCAGGTGAATATCCGTCTTCTCCATGAAGTCAGAAGCAATTCCGAATTGCTCCACTTTGGAGCGCAGATAAGAGAGCGCCGTTTGCGCAGACTCTTTCATGACATCGCCCAATTGGCCAGTCAGCGTGAGAGCGCCTTTGCCGGGCATTTTGGTACACTCAATGAAAAGCAGATCGCCTCCGACGGCAAAGCCTCGAATGGTTCCATAGCTCAGGCCCGCAGCCACCCCGGTCCTTCTTGTGCGCTCTGCGACTTCGGAATAAAAGCGCTCAGGCCCCAGAATTTCGGAGACACGCCCTGCGCTGATGCGTTGCTTGTCTGTTTTGCCGGATGCAAAGTCGACGGCCACCGCGCGGCAAATGTCGGCAATGCGCCGCTCCAGGCTGCGCACGCCGGCTTCGCGCGTGTATGAAGTCAGCAAGGCCTGAAGGGCTGCGTTTTCAATTTCCAGGTTATCTGCTTCCAGGCCATGCTCTTTGAGTTGTTTGGGGATGAGGTGTTTGACGGCGATGGCTTCTTTCTCATCAAAAGTATAGCTGGAGACTTCAATAATCTCCATGCGATCGCGCAGAGCATTGGGCACGGTGTCAAGCTGGTTGGCCGTTGCGATGAACATGACTTTGGACAAGTCATAGGCGACGTCCAGATAATGATCTGAGAAGCTGTTGTTTTGTTCTGGATCCAAAACCTCCAGCAATGCCGCGGAGGGGTCCCCTCGGAAATCCGCCCCGAGTTTGTCAATCTCATCCAACATCAGCACCGGGTTAACAGTCCCCGCTTTTTTCATGTTTTGGATGAAACGCCCCGGGAGGGCGCCCACATAAGTGCGGCGGTGGCCGCGTATTTCAGCTTCGTCCCTCACGCCGCCCAGGGAGAGGCGTACAAATTTTCTGCCGATGGCGCGGGCGACGGACTGCCCGAGGGAGGTTTTGCCAACCCCCGGGGGCCCCACAAGGCAGAGGATGGGGCCGCGCATGTCGTTTTTGAGTTTGCGCACCGCGAGGTATTCCAGAATGCGCTTTTTCACTTTTTGCATGGCGTGGTGGTCAGCGTCCAGGGTTTGGCGCGCATTTTCTATGTCCAGGTTGTCTTCGCTTTTTTTGCTCCAGGGGAGGTCGGCAATCCAGTCCAAATAGGTGCGGGAGACGGTATACTCACTGGAAGCGGTGGGAATAGAGCGAAGGCGGTTGAGCTCTTTGTTGGCCACCTTCTCCACCTCCGGGGGGAGGTTGGCATTTTTCAGACGCTCATCCAACTCGTCAATTTCTTCTTCTTCTTCGCCGAGCTCCCCCAGCTCCTCTTTGATCGCTTTGAGTTGTTGGCGCAAATAATATTCGCGCTGCGTCTTCGACATTTCCCCTTTGACGGCAGAGTCAATTTTGTTTGAAAGCTTGAGAATTTCACGTTTGCGGTTGAGCACTTCAAGCACGAGATTCATCCTGGCTTTAATCTCAACGGTTTCTAGGACGGCCTGCTTTTCTTCCAGCGGCACATCAATGTTGGCCGCAATGAGGTCCGCCAGGTGACCTGGGTGGTTAATGCTTTCCACCAGCTCGCTTGCAGCAGATGGCAATTCTGGCATCAGCTCAATCACTTCGCGTGCGAGTTTTTTGAGGTTAATGCCCAGGGCTTCGATCTCGAGGTTTTCTATCGAAGTTTTGTCCTCCAAGGGCTCTATGCGTGCTTTGAGATAGGGTGCTTCCTGGACCAAATCCACCAGGCGAAAGCGCGCCAATCCCTGGACGACGAGGGAATAGTTTTCCTCTCCCATTTTGAGGAGTTTGACGATTTTGGCGACAGTTCCCGTCACATAGAGGTCTGCAGCTTTAGGGTCTTCCTCTTCTGCTTTTTTTTGAGTGACGACACCGATGAATTGTTCGTCACGAACAGCGTCCTTAATAAGGGCGATGGTTTTTTGGCGTCCGACAGCCAAAGGGAGAACTCCGCCCGGGAAGAAGACAGAATTCCTCAAGGGCAAAATAGGGAGCACCTGCGGAATGTCTTCTTTTTGGATGAGAGAAGAAGCACCTTGGGGGGGCGTCAAATCTGTTCGACTGCTTTTTTTTGAATCATCTGCCATGAGATGGTTTCCGGGTTTTTATGTGAAAAGTGGAAGATCGATCTACTTTGACAACCTAGCCGTTCAAAGCACTTCGGCAAGTTGACTTTTCTTTTTTTCGAAAAAAGAGTTAGGTTAAGAAAGCAAAGCATCGGTAAAACACGGTAGGCCATGAAGGGGTGACTTTTTCTGAAAAAAAGAGTCAGGTGCAACAAACAAAAGCCTTAGATAGGCCAATTGGTTTTGGGAATTTATGAAAATTTATAAAAAATCAGTGCTGCTGTTTCCATTTTTGTTTCTCTTTGGCTTGGGCTGCAACAGCTGTTTGGGCGTGGAGAGCTCCCCCGAAAAAGTGGACTCGCGTGTTCCGACAAGTTGCCTTCAGGACATGCCCCAGCCGGAGGCTCAAAAGCTGGATGTTCTTTTTGTGATAGATGATTCAAGCTCCATGGCAGCCAACCAAGCCGAAGTTCGAAGGCAACTCCGGGTTTTCATGGATGAACTTCGAAAGGGTGGCGGCATAGATCAGAGCATGCACGTCGGAGTCATCAGCACCTCTGTTTACGCTTTTCCAAGCCGCATCTCGCGGGATGATGAATATTGCGGCATCAAACCTTTCTTTGGCGAACATGATTGTCCTGAAGGGGGCAAGCTCTTGCCGTTGGCTGACAACCCTCTGAACATTCAGCAACAAAACAGCCGTATTCTCAGAAGTGACCAAGCAAATTTCATGTCAAACTTTGAACGCCGAATCAATCGTGGAACAGGGGGAAGCCCCCAGGAGACACCGTTTGAGGCGGTACGCATAGCGTTGTTGTCTGAGGAGGTGGCCCAAAAACCCCTAAGCGAGGGAGGAAACAAAGGCTTCCTAAGGGATGGGGCGCGCCTGTTGATAGTGGTCCTGACCGACGAGGATGATTGCAGCGAGAGGGGCCCTCCGAAGATGAAGGTCAGCGAAGGGACTGAAGACGAGTGTCATTCCAGGAAGGGAGAGCTGACGCCGGTGGAGGATTATTTTGAATTGTTTAAGGAGGGGTTGGCAGACAGAGAGGTTATTTGGACTGTCATTGCTCCTGTTTCCACGCTCAACAAAGAAGCCGTGGATTTCAGGGACGGTACAGGCATTATTCGCAACACAGACTGCCCGACTTCGCGGGGCTCCGGTTTGCGACATCGAAGAATGGCCGAGCTGTTTGATCCCACCTTGCAGAACTTGCATTCCATTTGTTTGGATTCTTATTATGAGCCCTTGCTTGATATTGCCAAGATGGCCAATGTCCCTCAATACATTGATCTCAAGAGCATTCATGACAAGAGTCTGGTGCAGATTCGCCTGACGCGTGAAAATGGCGCTCAACAGATCTGCACGCTGCACAACAGGGGCATTGTTTTTTGGCAAGAAGGCTCGGGCGAGCAAGCCGATCGCATTTACCTTTCAGAAGAGTGCCCCCGCTATGCCTCCGATCAGAAAGTGGAAGTAACACTTCTATGTGTCAGTTAGCCATGTTTTCCAAGGTAGCGTTGAGTGAGCATCGCCTTTTTTGATTTGGACAAGACGCTCATTGCTCAAAACTCAGCGCTCCTGTGGATTTTGCGACAGTGGAGAGAGGGTGGCGCAGGAGGCTATGCTTGTGGTTTCCAAGCCCTGGGCTGGCTTTTTCGCTACAGCCTGGGGTGGGCAGGAAGCTCAGCCACCCCCCTGTTGCAGGTACTCGGAGGGTTTGCCGGCGTTCCCGAGACGGAGGTTTTGGCGCGGACAAAGCGCTTCTACGAGGAGGAGGTGCGCCGCCTATACCGTCCGGGAGGGTTGGAGGCGCTAGAGCGAGAGCGGCGGGAGGGGCGTCTGTGTATTTTGTTGACTTCGTCAACGCAATATTTGGGGGACTTGGTAGCCGAAGACTTAGGGCTGGACGGTTGTTTGGCCAACACGCTGGAGGCGGACGCCCAAGGCCGACTGACAGGGCAGGTGAAGGGGGTTGTATGCTACGGGCGAGGCAAGTTGTTGAAAGCGGAGGCCCAGCTGGAAGCATTGGACGCGACGATGGAGGCGTGCAGCTTTTACACAGACTCCTATGCAGACATTTCCGTCCTGGAAGCCGTAGGCACCCCCGTAGCGGTGAACCCGGACATACGGCTTAAGCGCTGGGCCAAAGCGCACCATTGCCCCATTGTTGACTGGGGTTCCTGAAGGGCTTTTCTACAGCCTCCCTGCATAAGTCATGTCTAGACTCATTAAAAATAAGATATAGCCATACAACAGCACCCAAGGAGACTTTTGCATGAAGACGTGGATTTTAGGACCGACAGTTGCATTGGCCTTTGCATTGACCTTTTCACTGGCTGCCTGCAGTGACAAAGAGAAGTTGTGCGAGGCAGGCGATGAGAGCTGCGAAATAGGCAACGGCAAGTGCGTGGTAGGCTACGACGGCGACTGCAACTTTGGGCAGGTATGCTACGCCCAAGCGGGCGCCCCCAAAGGCAAGCCAGGCACCTGCACCGACGGGCAGTTTGACGCGAGCGGCAAGTTAATAGCGACAGCGGTGTTTCGAGGGTTTAAAGGCAGCAACGTAAGGCCCATTCCAAGCGGGCAAAATGCCAGAGAGTGTTTTTTCAGGTGCCCGGTGGCGGATGCCCCTCTGCCTTCTTGGCTTGGCAAGGCTCCTGCCACCTTAGAGGTGGTTGTCCTGGGGCCCCATGCCGAAGCAGCGCAACTCAAAGTCTCTGTACGAGGGGCAGAAGTCCATGGCTGCGCCAAAGTCCCAGAGCGGCAGCAGGCGTGGGAGTGCAGCCTTCCAGAAAACTGGGTGGGAATTCCAGGAAGCGGGGCAGGCACGAGGGAGCCATTGGAACTTAAGCTGTGGACAGAAAACACGGAGGCGTTTCCACAGACACTCCGCTTCCGGGTGGACACCCAGCCCCTGGAGCTGGAGTTGGAGGCCCGCGTAGCACATGAGCGTTATCTAAACGGCGGAGGGGCGGTGGTCAAAAGCTTCCTGACGGTGAATGTGGTCAAAAAAGACATCGGCAGGGGATGGGACTCCTCATGGGAGGGAGCCTGGCTTTCGGAGCTCGACTATTTCAGTCTGAAAGTTTTCAGAAATGACCACAACAATGACATTGAAATTCCACCCACCTGGCAGCCAGGGAAGAGAGAGCCGCTTTCATTGCCCAACTACCCCGACTACCATATAGAGCTGCCCGCCGAATTTAAGCCGGAAGACACCCTCCTCATTCAGGCCAGAGTGAGCGCCAAAGACTTGGCCGGCAACGAAGTCAGCCGTGCCCCCTTGCAAACCACCCACCCCAAGCCGGACTCCTCCACGTCGACCCCCTAAGTGCGCTTAGGGGGTATCCCTAAATGAGGATTTTTGTCTTCTGGTGGTTGAAGGCGAGGCTTTTGTGAGGAGCAAGCTCCGGTGGAGCTTGCTGACGGAAGGGAGGGTTGGAGGGAGTGCACTCCAGTGCATGACCCGAACAAAAACGAGGCTTCAGCCGCCAGAAGGCAAAAAGACCATTTAGGGAACCCCCTAATGGCGGGGTGCTTTTTTGAGGAGGTGCTGCTCGATGGTTTTGCTGGTTTTAAGCGCCATCAGCAGCTCTCCTTCCACGCCCAGGCCCGGCAGTTGTTGACGGTTGGCGATAACCAGAAACTTGCGTTTGGATTCGACAAGCTCGCCGCAAAAGCCCAAGCCTCCATCGACTTCCGGATTATAGGGCATAGGCGGAAGCCTCGTTTCATAAAGGCGCTCTGCTGGAGCATCCAACTGGGGAGAGGAGGCAACGCGCAAATGTTGGCGTGCAAAAGGAAGCAAATGCTCAATGCACTGAGTCATGCGCTCCAATTGCGCTTCCAGTTGGGGTTTGAAGGCGGCGCTTTCTTTGAGGTGTAGCCATGAAGAAGCCGTCAAAGTACGCAAGGACTCGGAGGCGCCGCGCTCCGGAGGCGAGGCGGGAATGTTTTGAAGCCACAAGGAGGGCAGGAGGACTTGCTCCTTGAGGGCATAAGGCAAAGCCTCCTGAGGGAGGAGCCAATGGAGGCAAACACGCCAGGAAGAAGGCGGCGGCGAAGCAGGAGGTTGAAGGGTTTTCGAGTCCTCAAGGAAGCGGGCGAAGGATTCAAGTTCCATAGCGCACACAGCCGCGCGTACGCGATAAACCGTAGAGTCCCCACGCAGCTGCAAAGAGCAGCCTTTGTTGTCAAAAGCCAGTTGCGTCAGCTGCGAAGGATAAACCACATCGACGCCCAACTGTTGCATGCGTCGAAGCACCCATTCGCAAAAGCCTTGTCGTCCTTGATAGAAGCCATAAGCGCCCTGGAGCAAAAGCCCCCCGAAATGTTGAAGTGCATAGGGCGAAGCCTGAGCGCCCAGGCCAAGTTCCGCCACGAGTTGGAGCGAGGGCCAGGCACCTGTTTGAGGCCACTTTTGAGGCGGCGTATCAAAGAGGCGCGTTTGGCGGCGCAAGGACCAACCCTCCAGAAGGCCTTGAGGGGGCAAATTGGGCAGTGTTTTGAGAAAGGCCTGGATTTGGGTTTGAAACTCCACAAAAGTTTTGAGTTGAGGCAGGCTTTCTTCTCCAAAGAGTTTTTGCCATTCGCGTTCGTTGTCCTGAAGGGAAGGCGGAAAGTCCAGGCGCTGCCGGGGGGAAATCCACTGCATGCTCAGCGGAATGGCCGTGCGCTGGAAGTCCGTTGTCAGCTTCATTTCCTCCAAAAAAGTCGACAGCAGCACAGAGTGACGCGGGTTGGGCAGGCAAATGGGCTCATAGGCGAAGGAATGGCCTTGGTGCTCATAAGGAAGGGTAGTCTCCAGCGCCAAAACTTTATAGCCCTTCCGAGCCAAAAGGGCCGCGCTGGCCAAGCCTGCCAGGTGGCTGCCGATGACAACCAAGTCATAAAGATGTCTCGAAGGGGAGGTGATGAAGTGAGAGCTATGGGCGGTATTTCCTTTCATAGGGACCAACCATCCAGGAAGAAGTGAGCGTTGTTGCGGCGTACCCGTTCTTCAGCGAAGAGGCGGGCCACTTGAGGGTAGAGGCGGTGCTCCACACTTTGAATACGGGAGGTGAGGCTGGCAAGATCGTCCCCTTCGAGGACGGGGACGGCAGCCTGGGCGAGGATGGGGCCGGTGTCCATGCCTTCGTCGACGAGGTGGACGGTACACCCGGTGAGTTTGACGCCTGCGCGGAGGGCCTGCTCCGGGGCGCGTATTCCAGGAAAAGAGGGCAGCAAAGAAGGGTGTACATTGAGGACGCGGTTTGGAAAGGCACTCAAGAAGCAAGAGCTCAGCAGGCGCATAAAGCCAGCCAGGCACACAAAGTCCGTTTTGTGCTCCTTGAGCAGTTGGACGAGCCGCTGCTCGTAGGCTTGCCTGTTTCCTTTCCCTTCATGGGGAACGAAAAAGGAAGCGATGCCCGCCTCCCTCCCGCGGGTTAAGGCATAGGCGGAGGCGACATTGGCCACCACCAGGCCCACCTCCACGGGGGAGTTGGGCACGTGGAGCTGCTCAATCAGCGCTTGCAAATTGCTGCCGTTTCCAGAAGCCAACACTGCAATGCGTTTCATAAAAGCACCTGAGCCGAGGGAGGAGAGGAAGCCGCCGCCTCTTCAATATTGCCAACGTGCCAGGCTTGAAGTCCCCCTTGCTTGAAAAAATCCAAAACGAAAGAAAGCTCCCTTTTATCTATCACCAGGCAATAACCCAACCCCATGTTGAATGTGCGGTACATTTCTTCGCGCGGGACATTGCCCCATTGTGCCAATAAGCCAAACAAGGGAGGCGTTTGCCAATGGTTTTCATGGAGAACCGCCCGGGTACCCTCAGGAAGGCAGCGCGGGAGGTTTCCAGGAATGCCGCCTCCCGTTATATGCGCCATGCCTTTGAGGGGGACATGTTCCATGAGTGCCAAAATTTCCTTGACGTAAATTTTTGTAGGCTCAAGCAAAGCCTCCCCCAGGGTTTTTTCAAGCTCCGGAAGGCGCAAGTCCAAGGCAAGCCCTTTGTCTTGGATGATTTTGCGTGCCAACGAATAACCGTTGGAATGCAAACCTGAAGAAGCCAGGCCGACAACAGCGTCTTTGGGTTGGATTTTGCGGCCATCCACGATGGCTGACTTTTCAACAACCCCGACGCAAAACCCCGCCAGCTCATAGGCGCCTGGCGAATAAAACCCGGGAAGTTCTGCAGTTTCTCCGCCCAGCAGGCAGCAATCCGCCTGGAGACACCCTTCGACAATGCCGGAAATGACGCGCTCTGCAACAGGCAACTCCAGGCGGGAGGTGGCAAAATAATCCAGGAAGAAGAGGGGGCGCGCGCCCAAAGTCAGCACGTCATTTACGGACATGGCCACCAAGTCAATTCCAATGGTTTCGTGGCGTTGCATTGCAAAAGCCACGTTGAGTTTGGTGCCCACACCGTCTGTACCCGAAACGAGGACGGGGTTTTGATACAGGCCCTTGGGAAGCTCAAAAAGTCCGCCGAAACCGCCGACGCCTCCGAGGAGTCCCGGTTTTTTGGTTTTTGCGGCCAATGGTTTGATGCGTTCAACAAGTTCGTCCTGGGCGGCGATGTTGACTCCGGCGTCTTGGTAAGTGCTCAAGTGAAACTCCTGGTGTTAGAATGGAGTGGCAAGAAGTCTGGATGGTGGCGTATAGCCTTATGTATGGCAATTTCAAACAAGGGTGCCTCAAGAGTCGAGGCTTTAACACGGACGTTTTATGAATGTGGATGACACACTGTTCCAGCGGTATGGTGGGAAAGAAGTCCCGGCAGGGACAGTATTGTTTCGTGAAGGAGAAACAGGCAAGGAAATGTTTGTACTCCAAGCCGGGCAAGTTTCCATTTTCAAGCGGATTCGCGACATAGAAAAAGTTTTGGCTGTTTTTGGCCCGGGTGAATTTTTTGGGGAGATGGCCATTATTTCCAACAAAGTGCGCACAGCTTCCGCCATTGCCGACAAGGATTCGCGCCTGTTGGTGCTTGATGCGCGCACTTTTGAGGCGATGGTTCGCTCCAACTCAGAAATAGCCACGCGGATGATTCGGAAACTGGCTGAGCGCATTGCGGATGCTGACGCACAGATAGAGTCGCTGCTTTTGGCAGATCCACCCAGCCGCATTGTGCATCGCATTTTGCAAGCGTGTCAGTCGCGAGGTGTATCAACCCCCCATGGCGTTGAGGTACAGCTTTCATTGAAGGAGTTGCCCAGCGAACTTGGGGTGGGAGACGCGGTTTTGGGGCATTGGATTTATCGCCTGGAGTGCATGGGGCTGATTGTTGTAGGCCCCGATAGACTGGTTATTCCGGAGCCTGCGCGACTGGGAGAGTTTTTGCAATATCTTGATATGCGGTGGAAATTTGGTGATCTTTCGTGAAATTCCCCGACCCCCCCCTGAAGATTTCGTTGAGGTATTGCTATGAAAAACTTCAAAAAGGTGCGAGAGTTCAGGAGTTTGTTTCGGGAGGCATTGGGGGAGGCATAAGGCCTATGCCTTATAAGGTGGTTTGAGGTATGGAGGATGTGGCTTTGACGTGGGCGAAGAGCGTGCATTTGCAGAAGAGGATTTCATGAAGCGCTACCTGGGTATATTTATCTCTCTGGCTGTCATACTGTGTTCTGCGGTTTTCGCCGTGAAAGAGTGGAAAGACGCCAAGTTTGAGGCAGACAAGACGCTGAGCGAAGTACAGCTGAAAGCGGACTACTTGGAGCGGGTTTCCTGGATACGCTCCATCCCCAATGACAAGGCATACCAGAGTGAGATGAAAACATTTCTGCAATGGTATTTCGCGCGCATGAACAAGCATGTGCAGGATTTCAAGCTAAACCCCTACTTTGATGATTACCTGAGGAAGTTAGATCAGCTGGAGAGGCTTGGCGGCATAGACAGCCCGGCAGAGCGCAGAAGCGTTTATGAGAATGTTCGCTCCGTATTCAATCGCATGCAAAAAGGAAGCTACAATCCTCAGTGGTCGGCATCCGACCAGAATGTGCGTCTAGATGTTTTATCCACGCAGCTTGTCGTTGGCGACAGGGGCGAGAGCAAAATCCGTTATCAACTTGTCATTTGGGGCTTGCCGAGAGTTCAGACTTTTGACGATCGCCATCGTTTGCGCGTACACAACAGAGCATCCTTTCGCGCGCAATGGCGTATGTATGATGCGAAGAAGAAGCTGATAGCGGAGATGCTGTTAGATGGCAGCATGGCGGGGCGTGTGGATTGGCCCGAGCTTTATGTGAGCATGTTTCCGGCCGACGTGACACTGGGGTACTATGATGTGGATTTAATGCCTTCCAATGCGGAGACTGTGGAAATCAGTTTCAACATTCTTTCACCTTCATTGACGGGGGGAGATATGCGCCCGACTTTTGTTTGGAAGCGCGAAGTTCCACCGGATTGGCGTTTAAGCCCCAATATGCCATGGCGAGGGGCACTCCCCGTAGAAAGATTGTCGGCGGCTCAGTCGTTTTGAGATGATTTTTTTTTCAAAATGATTGAATTTGTTTTCCAACACCTATGACTTTTTATGAGGCAGCACTTCAAGTTTTGGCAGAGGCTGGCAGGCCGCTGGCATACCAGGAGATAACCAGGCTTTCGATAGAGAAAGAGCTCTTGTCACATATAGGCAAGACTCCGGAGTTTACCATGCTGGCCCGCCTGAAGGCCGTGGCCAGGCGCATGCACGACAAGCCGATTATGGTGACGGCAAAGGACACCTTTGCTTTGACAGAATGGATGTTGCCGGAGGATGCGGATGCGCTTGCTTTTCTGGATACGCCGGTGTTGCCTTTTCCGGAGTCAGTGTTGCCGCTTCGTCCTTTGGAGCGCCACCCACAAGTGAGCGAAGAAAATGTTCGTTTTCTGGGAAAGAGTGTAGATCGCAAGCGTCGGGAAAGCCGGGAAGAAGGAGAAGGACGTCGAAGGCGTTTCCCCCCCCTCCCAGAGGTGGGTTTCGAGCTTTTGTCGGATTGTGGTCGCACTGTACTGGCGGAGGAGCTTTTGTGTGAAGCAAAAGCGAAGGGGCTTGTCAGTGGCGATTGTGAGCTGTCGACATTTTTGGCAGCGCTGGCTGAAGACAACCAGCGCCGAATGCATGCGGGAGGAAAGCCACAATTCCAATGCCAAGAGACAGCTGATGGAAAATGGGAGCTTCAGCTGGAACCTCAAGGACTGAGTTTTGAAGAGATTCAAGAGGGCTTTGCTCAAGCACTTCATACCAAGCTTGAAAACGGGCGCAGTGTTGCTGCGAAGTCGATGAGCTTGACGGCTTCTCGGCAGAAAATGGAAATGCAGCAAAGCAATTTGCGCGCATGGGCGCGCGATGAGCGCAAGGCCACCTGGCAATTTTTGAGGAACTATTTGGCAGAGCTGGAGATCCGTGTTTTTGAGCGCGTCATTCTCAAGCTGCTGGGGGCGCTTCGCTTTAGAGAGATTAAAATTGCAAAGCGTTCCAAAGAAGCCGTCTTGCTTACCGCAAGAAAGCGAGAAGGCAGCTTGGATTTGCGCTACACCATTCGCTTGCTTTCTGGCGCAACGCTTGTAGAGCGCAAACACGTTCAAGCACTTCGAAGCGATTTAAACCACCACCGCGCGACACTGGGCATGCTTTTTTCTGCAGGGGATTTGCGCGGCGAGGCAAGAAACGAAGCGCTGAGCCATGGTGAGCCCCTGGTCATGCTGTGCTGTGGGGATGCCTTGGCCGAAAAATTTTTGGAAACAACCGTAGGCGTCAAAAAACATGTCATAGAGTTTTTTGAGTTTGATGAAGCGTTTTTCGAAAGGCTGCGAAGTGAAATTGCAGCTGTGGATGTGAAACGCGAAGCACGCCGCAAACACTCTGAAGCGCCATCTTCAACAGAGCCTGTCGAAAATGTGTCGACGCGAGAAGAGCTTGAAGAAGGGGAGGCGGCTGTGGTGCGACGCAAGAAAAACCGAAGACGTCGCAGCAGAGTCCGTAGGTTGTTGCCGGAAGAAGCACAAGCAGCGGAAGCTGGCTTTCAAAACACGCCTTCGCTAGAAAGCATGCCCACACAGAGGCAAGTGGATTCTCCTCCGTCGGATTTTTCAGAAACGACATTGCCTGCGCCTTCGCCGCCTCTAAGCCCATTTACAGAGGAAACCTAGCATTGCCTCGACAAAGCATATTTTTGTTTTATGCTGCGTTGTGTTGGGGATGTTCTTCAGAAGTGCCTTTGCGTTATGGGCGGGTGGATGTTTTTTTAGACGAAGTGGCCATAAGCTTGAAGCTGGACAAAGAGCGCATTTACCAGTCTCTAATAAAGCAGATGGCTCAGGTGCCCAGCTTCAAACAGACAAAGAAGGACGCACAAGCCTCTGTTGTTGTTTGGAACATTTTATTGGACGAGCATTGGGAAAATGCGAATGCCGTTCTTGCTGTCTCTCTCAGGTTTGGAAAAAGCTCAGAGACGGTTTGGCGTGTGCAGAAAGAAAGTTGGTTGCCAGTGCCGATGCACACGTTGAGCCTCAAAGAGGTCTATCTTGAAACCGACGCTTTGGCGTATGAGCTGCTGAAAGAAGGGGAAGTGCTGTGGAAAGCCAGTCAGCTTGGAGACAGGCGGTTGTTGAAGGAGGCTCAAAAGCCAATGTCCCCCATGCGGTTTGCTGCGATGCAAGTGTTGTCCGGTCGAAAAAACAAGGCGGTTTTTTCGGAGCTTTTGAAGGAGCTTCAAAGCGAAGAGTTTGAGCGCATCCGAAGAGCGGTAGGCTTTCTGGTAGAGCTCCAGGATCAGCGTGCGGCCCCCGCTTTGGCGGATTTGTTTTTGAAGCGGGGCCCGTTGTTGCGGCAGGAGGTGCTTTATGCTGTCGCGGCAGTTGGAGGCGAGAGCGCCAAAGCATTTTTATTCACAGTTGCACAGGGGGAGGACGATGAAAATTTGGCCTTTCAAGCCAGAGAGCTTTTGGGTGAGCTTGAAGGCTTAGAAGAAGAAAGACTGCCTTTGCAGCAATGAGAGCGATGAAAAAACGCAAAGGGATTGCATTGAATGACTTTGTGAGAGCTGCTGATATTCAACCCTTTTTGCGCACAACCTGGCTGGGCAAAAATTTCTTTCACTGGGAGAGCCTTGACTCCACCAACACGCAAGCCAAACTTTTGGCTCAAACGACAGGCTGCCATGGAGATGTTGTGGTTTGCCAGAAGCAAACGCAAGGCCGGGGAAGAAGAGGCAGAAGTTGGCTCTCCACCCCGGGGGGCTTGTTTTTTTCTGTTTTGCTTCGGCCAAATGTGCCTCCCAACAGAGCGCCGGAGCTCACTTTGGTTGCAGCGGTTGCGGTGGCAAAAGCCATTCGAGAATTGGGCGCAGAAGTTTGGATAAAGTGGCCGAACGACTTGCTTGTGGACGGGAAAAAACTCGTTGGAATTCTCACGGAGCTCATCGCCGAAGAAGGAAAAACGCAAGGCGTTGTTGTTGGAATAGGTGTCAACGTCAACAGCGCAGAAGAAGACTTTCCCGAAGACTTAAAAGACAAGGCCATTTCTTTGGCGATCTCTTCAGGGAAAGTGCTTTCCAAAGCATTTGTTTTGGCTGTTGTGCTTGAGCACCTGGAGGCGTGGTTGGACATATACACAAACCAAGGCTTCACTCCCATTGTGAATGCCTGGTCAACCCTTTCTTCGACGTTGGGAAAACGTGTTCGAGTAGACTTGGGGAATGAGATGAAAGAAGGAAAAGCGCTGCGCATGGACTCTGTGGGGGCTTTGGTACTCGAAGATGACGGAGGCAAAGAATTCTCCGTCCTGGCAGGGGATGTGGAGCATTTGAGACTCACCTAAAGGAGAGCGGGGATGTTGCTTTGCATTGACGTAGGAAACACCAATACCGTTTTAGGTGTATTTCGTTCAGACAGCCTGTTGGCGCATTGGCGCATAGAAACTTCAGACAGAAGGACAGGCGATGAATGGGGCGTACTGTTGCTCCAGCTGTTTGCCTTTTCCGGGCTTGACACCAAAGCGGTGACAGGAATTGCCGTATCGAGTGTTGTGCCTTCGGTGCAGCATAACCTTGAGCAGATGGGGCAGCGCTATTTTTCCAAAAAACTTTTCTTTGTGGGCCCCGGGATAAAAACAGGCATGCCCGTCCTCTATGACAACCCAAGAGAAGTTGGCGCGGACCGCATCGTCAATGCCATTGCCGCATTTGAAAAAAAGAAGCGGGCCCTCATTGTTGTCGACTTTGGGACAGCAACGACTTTTGATGTTGTCAGCGCGCGTGGCGAATATTTGGGTGGAGCCATTTGCCCTGGCATTGAAATTTCAATGCAAGCTTTGTTTCAGCGAGCAGCCAAACTTCCCCGCGTAGAATTCGTTCAGCCGCCTTCCAGCCTTGGAAAAAACACCATTCACTCTATCCAGGCCGGACTCGTATTCGGCTTTGCCTCCATGGCAGATGGCATTTGCGAACGCATTTCGAAAGAGAGGGGAGAGCACCTATTCATTATGGCGACAGGGGGACTGGCAACAACGCTAGCGAAGGAGAGCCGCTGCATAGAAGAGGTAGATCCATTTCTGACTTTGGAAGGGTTGCGCATTCTTTTTGAGAGAAACAAAGAATGAAAGAAGCTTCGTTGTTGCTGGACAGTTTGCCGCCAGAAATCCGCAAGCATGCAGATCCATCCTCGCCCGTTCCTTTGCGGTTGATGGTTGCCAGGGGAGCCTTTCCACTTGCGCCGTCTGACTTTGCCACGGTGCTTTTTCTGCTGAGTGTGGATTTGCTTCCGGAGGTTCGTGAAGCGGCTCAGCTGTCGGCGCGCAATATTTCTGAAAAACCAATGCTCAGCATTGGGCGCGATGAGGGTTTGCCCACAGAGGTGTTGGATTGGTTGTTGGATTTGCACTGGGCAAATGCCAACCATGCCAAGTTGTTGCTTGCGAACAACAGTGTTTCAGATGAGGCCATTGCCCGTTGCGCAAGCCGTTGCAGCGCAGAGCTGTTGGAGTTGATTGGCTTAAATCAGTTGCGGTTGTTGCGGCATGAAGAAATGATTCGACAGCTTTGCCAAAACCCACATGCGCCGCCTGCGCTTGTGGAGAGTGTGTGTGAATTTGCTGTAAGGAGTGGCGTGTTTTTTGAGGAGCTGCCTGCCATGCAAGCAGCCAAGCAGCGTATTTTTGGAAAAACGGCACCTCCCACCGAAGACGAAAGCAACCCTCCGACGGTGGCGCAACTGGTTTCTGAGTTTAAAAACATTGAGGACGAGAAAGCGGCACCTTTGGAAGAAGGAAAGAGGCTGACCTTGTCCCAGAAGATTTCAAGGATGAGTGTTGCTGAAAAAATAAAGCTGGCGATGCGCGGCAACAAAGAGATTCGCACTTTGCTTTTGAGGGACAGCAATCGCCTGGTTGCCATTGCGGCAGTGCAAAGTCCCCGGATTACAGAGGCTGAAATTTTGAGCATTGCGCAAAACAGAACTGCCCCCGAAGAGGTTTTGCGAATCATTTTTCGCAACAAGGAGTGGCTGAAGCTTTATCCCATTCGGTTGGCGCTCACAAAAAATGCGAAAGTGCCTCAATCCGAAAGCATACGGCTTTTATCCACGTTGAGAGAGGGCGACATCAAATCCCTCTCCAAAGACAAAAACGTCCCCAATGTCATTCAAACGATGGCCAAAAAACTGGCCACACTGAAAAAAACTTAAAAACGCTTAGAAGGCAACAAAGCCTCAGCCGAGGGTTGTGCCCCGGTATTTAGAGTGGTTGAGGGCAGGCCTATTTGAGAGAGAGCTCGTTTTTGTTTTTGTCAGCCTCAGGCTCAGAAGGCGCCTTCTCATCCAAGAGTTGTACCGCGATGGCAAGGGCTTTGCGTGTACGCTCCCGAGTTTGCTCATCAGCCCGGATGCGATCATACAGGCGTCCTAAGCGTTCGTTTTGTTTTCGTTGAGCATCCTCAAGCCCCAAAATTTTCTGCTCCATGGCTGCTTTTTCGTCAGCAACCTGCATCAACTCACGCTCTTTTTGGGTTTGTATGTCTTCCAGGGTTTTCGAAAGGTTCGAGGTGCGTGTTTTTTCATTCTCCAACTCACGGGAGAGGGAGTGTACGTCTGCTTTGAGGCCCAGTATTTCTCTCTCGGAGGTTTTTTTGAGGGCGGCCAGTGTATCATCCAACTCTGCTTTTACCGTGCGTAAGGTGTCCAGCTCCGCACGTGTTCCTGTCAATTCGCCGCTGAGTTGTTGGTATTCAGACTGCAAAGTCATGAGTCGGGCAGCATTTTGGCGCGCCTCATCTTTGCTTGTAGAGAGGCTTTGCTCAAGGCGCTTTCGCTCTGTACCCAGCTGCTCTGCGCGCGCGCTCAGGGTTTTGAGCTGGGCGTCCTTTCTTGCCGACTCATCATTGAGCTCGGCCATGTTTTGATCGACAAGGTTGATTTTTCCGCGCAAGTCGACGGTTTCTCGCTCTCGCTCATGGAGGGTGCTTTTCAGCTGAAGCAACTCTTTGTCGCGCTGATGGATGGTGTTGCGCAGAGAGAAAATTTCTTTGTCTTTGTTTTCTGTAGAAATGCCGGCACGGGCTGTTTCTAGATCTGTCAGTGTTTTTTCGATCGTTTCTTCAAGCTTTAGAATTTTCTCTTGAAGCTCTGCCTTGACACTCTGTGCCTCCTTCAGAGAATCCTGGAGCTCTGCTGTTTTTGCACGCAAAGAAAGCAGTTCTGCTTTTTCGCTTTCAAGAAGCAAACCACCCCCTGGCGTATCCCATAGGACGCCGCTTTTCCCAGAAGAGGTTGCAGGCGGATAAAGAGGGCGATCTGTTGAAAACTCTGAGTGAAGAGGCATTTCAAAAGACTCTTCTTCTATTTCCTGAAAGTCTTCGTCAGCCAGAGATTCATCCACGGGTTCTATTTCTTCGTCCTCCACCAGGGACTCGGGCTCCTCCGCATACGCGGTGTGGGCTTGGGAAGCGCTGGGCTTGCCAATTAAACCTTGAACAGCCTCCACCAAGCTGTCTTCGGCGAAGGGGGTCGCCAGATAGTCATCCGCACGAATGCGAAGCTTTTTGTGATCGTTAAACCCTTCCGGGTTGCCGACAATTAAAACCTTCGTATCTTGAAGGGCTGGCTCTTTTTTGATGTTTTTGCAGAGGATATATCCGCTTTGGCCTGCAGGAAGCTTGACAGCCAGGACGGCCAGCTGGGGCTGCATACGCCGCATCAGATCAACGCATGTCCTCCCATCTGTGGTGTGCTCAACCTCATAACCCTGCAAATAAAGCGCCTGTTGCATGGAAGCAGCCAGGGATGTGTCGCTCTCAACGATGAAGACTTTTTTGATCATGGGAACGCCAACACGCTACCCGGGAGAGCGTGTAAGGTCAATGGGGGAAATGGCCTGTCGTGAAAAAGGGCGACGAAGCATAAAGTCTTATATCTGCCAACAGCGGCCCCCTAAACGGGCCAGGCCTCCAGCTTCCAGGCTGCCTCCCAAAACATCCACTCCATTTGGGTGCACAGCACATAGGCCTTCGTCATGGCCTCGCGCTGGGCCTGCGTACACGAGGCGGCCACCTCGTCACAGAGGGTGATGGCCTTGTGCACCGAAGCCGCGAAGGCCTCCCCGCCATAGGTATCTATCCAGGACTGGTAGGGGTTGGCGTTTTTGTCCTGGTGGGCCAGAATGTGGTTGCCTACTTTCTGATAGACCCAGAAACACGGCAGCACGGACGCCATGGCGACTTCCAGCGGCGCATGGTGTGTTTGCTGAAGCAGATAGGAGGTATACAGCAAGCAACTGGGCGAAGGGGCAGGCGGCGGCCCCGCTTCCTCGCTAAGGAAGGAGGCATGCAAGGCGCGCTCTACGGCCATGCACTCCCCGGCAAAGCCCAGAAAGGCCTGGCTGTGCTCCACATTGTCCAGCTTGGCTGCAATGCCCGCCAAGGCTTTGCCAAAGCCCACGAGGTAGAGAGCATCCTGCTGAATATAAAACAGAAATTTCTCGCGACTCAAAGTGCCTGCCATCAGCGCGCGAACAAAGTCCAACTCCAAAATCCGCTGATAGACAGGTTCCGCTGCTTTCCAGGCCTGCTCGCTCCATTTCATAGGGAGAGCATACACATGCTGGCGTTTTGAGGAAGATGAAAGTGCGCGAAAGCAGTCCTTCGTCAGGGGAGGCGGAGGTTTGCCCACCACCCGGACGGCATGCGTCCCCGCACCACGTTGGCAAAAAGGATGTAACGCGGTGCGGGCGGCAGATTGCTGCCCCTACATTTCCTGCACAGCGTGGGTGACGGGTTGTAGGGGCGGCCATGTCGAGCCCGCCCACCTCCTTCAAAACACCAGCGAAACGGCGAGACATTCCCAGCGCCCGCCCACGCTCCATTCAAAACACCAGCGAAACGGCGCGTTGGGATCTGCCACCCGTGCCGCGTTATTTCTCCAGGCTCTCCCGTTTGTTTTCCGCTTCAGAAGCACACGTAGTTCGAATATTCTCGTTTCTATATTTCTAACCAAGGATACATATGAAGCGAACAACAGTCTGGGGGCTAGCCCTCGTGCTTTGGGTTGCCGTTTGGGGTTGCAGCAACGACAGCAATCTGCTGCAGCCAGGGCCACTGCCAGAGCCCTCGGAAGAGACGCCACCGCCAAAGACACCAGAAGAGACGCCGGAAGAGATACCAGAAGAGACGC
>Ga0209737_10000314_pt1 | contig 42593 bp, 33 predicted proteins | sample TergutCu122P3_FD_187284 | JGI IMG/M metagenome (GOLD analysis project Ga0209737, IMG submission 187284) | Cubitermes ugandensis P3 segment gut microbial communities from Kakamega Forest, Kenya - Cu122 P3 (SPAdes) (version 2) | ecosystem: Host-associated > Arthropoda: Insects > Digestive system...
TATGCGCATTGTTTCTACGCCATAAAGCCACGCCACATCGCTGTCCAAAAGCACATTTTTGTTTTGAATAGTGATGATTTTGTTCTGTACATCATTGAGCGTTATTTCGCCTTTGTTATATTTCTGAATTTCGGTTGTCATTTTTATAGGTATGATTTGTAGTTTTATTTCGGGGTTATCACAATTTGTGGCAACCTCCTTTTTTCTAAATAACCAATGATTAAAATCATCGGTTAATTAAGTTTAACCTTGCAGGTTGTGAAACTTCACCGCCTGCAAGGCAACACTTTATTAACTGCGAGTTTCAACTCGTAGTAGAACAAACACCTTAACGTTTTGAGAATTGGAAACGTTTGCGTGCTTTTGGACGACCCGGTTTTTTACGTTCAACCTCACGGGCATCGCGTGTGAGGAAACCTTCTGCTTTCAGAGCGGGTTTGAGTGTTTCGTCAATTTTAACCAAAGCGCGTGCGATTGCCAAACGCAATGCCTCTGCCTGTCCTTTAAAACCGCCGCCGTCAAGATTTACTCTGATGTCGTATTTTTCTGCTGCCTCAACCTTGTTAAGTGGCTGACGTACAACATATTGCAATATAGTTGAAGGAAAATAATTATCAATTTCACGTTTGTTGATAACGATTTTTCCCGAACCTGCCTGAACGAATACGCGGGCAATAGCCGCTTTTCTTCTTCCTATCGCGTTTATTACTTCTGCCATAATTTTTATTTAATTAATTGTAAATCAATAACTTTTGGTTGCTGAGCAGCGTGTGGGTGTTCAGAACCAGCATAAACATAAAGGTTGCCTATGATACGATTTGCCAAAATATTTTTTGGCAACATACCTTTTACAACTTTGCGAATAAGTTTTTCTGGGGATTTCGCCATCATTTCCGCAGGCGTTGTCTCTCTTTGTCCGCCCGGATAGAGCGTGTGGCGATAATAAATTCTGTCTGTCCATTTTTTACCTGTCAAACGAACTTTATCGGCATTGATAACTATCACATTATCACCGCAATCTACGTGCGGTGTAAAACTTGGTTTGTATTTACCGCGCAGCAATTTTGCCACTTTCGATGCCATACGTCCAAGTACCAAATCATTGGCATCAACTAAAACCCACTCTTTTTGAGCGGTCGCTTTGTTGATAGAAATTGTTTTATAACTTAATGTATCCACAATTTTTTTTATTATTAATTAATAAATTTTAATTTTTTTTCTTATCAAGTGGGCTACTGTTTTTCGCGGGCTAATTCACTACAAACAGCGTTAAAATCTTGATAATGAGGATTTAAACTCATATGGATAATTTTTCGGACTGCAAAGGTACTGTTTTTTTTTGAAATGGCAAAATTTTTAAGAAAATAATTTTTGTGTGTTTAAAAACCTTTTTGCGTCCACGTCCAATGTCGCATTACCGCTCTTATTTCGTCAAAAGAAATATCATCGCCGAGTTGCTTTTTTATTGGCGTGGAAGATTTAGTTTCTGCATTTATAAACGGCAAAATTTGTTCAACTTTTTCTCTGCTAACAATTTCATACACGTCTATTTGCCCACTCGAAATGTAACTTGCCAAATGTCCGAAAATCGTGCCTACACTAAGTTTGCGTTCATTTGCAATTTCTTCAATGCTTTTGTGGTTATGCCGGTACATTATAAATGAAAGTTTTGCGCTGTCGCCTTTTTGTTTTTTCTCAATTTTTGGAAGTTCTAAATTTTTAGTTGGAAGTGTTAATAATTCGCTGTTAATCAGAGGTTTGTTGTAATAACGAACTTTCTTTAAATCCTCAATAAAAAGCGTAATATTTTTTTCAATCTCTAAAATATTTTTATAATATGCTCTCGATTTTTTGATGCCGTAAAAATTTTCAATATTTGCCCGCAAAGGCAACAGCAACTCGTTGATATATAGCGAATAAAAATATTCAACGGCTTTTTGGCAGCGGCTTTGCAATGCGGAAAAATCGCCGTTTTGTTCGGCTTGCATACAAAGATTTTGCAGTTGATTTTGAAATTTTGTAATTGTATCCTCTTGATTATGAGCAAATTTGCGCATATTTTCTAAAAGCGTTTTTGCATCGTCAAACTCTTCGCCAATTTTTTCTCTCAACAATTTATCAAACGAATAAAATATTGCATATAAAGGTTTTAAATCAAAATAACTTTGTAATTTTTCTGTCCAAAAGATTTGTTTTTGCTCTTTTAGTGTGTTTTCAAGTTCGATTTGTGAGCGTTCTTTTTCCGAAAGAGCAAGCGCGTATCTGTCGGTTTGAATGCAGTTTGGCGACACAAAACTCTGAAACACAATACCTTGCAAACTTGTACAACGACTTAATGCAACATACGCCTGTCCTGCTGCAAAAGCACGGCTGATGTCCAAAATCACATTATTAAATGTCAAACCCTGACTTTTGTGAATGGTAATCGCCCACGCAAGTCGTACAGGATATTGGGTGAAAGTTCCTAAAATCTCCTCTTCCATTTCGCCGCTCGCTTTATTCAGATTGTAGCGAGTATTTTCCCACGTTTCTGTATGCAGTTGAATTTCAATGTCTTCGTTTTCGCAAAGCACAAAAATTTCTCCTTTCGACATTCGCGTTATTATACCAATTTTTCCGTTGTAATAAAGTTTTTCCGCGCTCGAATCGTTTTTTACAAACATAATTTGCGCCCCAACTTTGAGTTGCAAATTCATCTCCACAGGCAACATATATTCAGGAAAATCATTCGTTATAACTCCTTTAAATTCAAATAGTTGCGCGTTTAATTGATTTAATTTGTCTAAATTAATTCTGTCTGCTTGATAATTATGTGTTGTCAGCGTGATAAATTTTTTGTCTTGCGTAGGAGTAAAATTTTGCACATAACGGCTGTTAAGCAACTCAAAATCAGATTGTTGCATAATATTATTCCTCACTCTATTGAGCAAATCAATAAAGTCCTTGTCCTGTTGGCGATAGACCTTTTTCAACTCAATATATGTAGGCGGATTTTTCTGTAAAGCGTGCGAATGAAAGAAAAATTGCGTTTGGTAATAATTTTGCAAAATCGCCCATTCATCATCTTTGACAACGGGCGGCAACTGAAACATATCGCCTATATAAAGCACCTGCACCCCGCCGAAAACTTTTGTAGAGCGGCGTACTCGCCGCAAAACAGCATCGATGGCATCAAGCGTATCGGCTCGCAACATACTAACTTCGTCTATTATTAGCAATTCCATTCGCCGCAGCACATCAAGTTTTTGCTGCGAATAATGCGAAATATCGTGCTTGAAATTTGGGTCTGGAATGTATGGGGCAAACGAAATTTGAAACAACGAATGCAGCGTAACACCACCCGCATTTATCGCCGCCACACCTGTTGGAGCAGCCACTACAACGTGCTTGTGAGTTGTCCGCACAATATTTTTCAAAAAAGTGGTTTTGCCTGTTCCCGCCTTTCCTGTCAAAAATACGTGCTGTGAGGTTTCATCAACAAACTCACGAGCCATATCAAAGAGTGAAATTTCTGTCATTTTTTGGGAAGTTAGAAAATTGAATGCAAAGTTACAATTTTTTTGCAAATTTATAAAAAAATTAACCCGAAACATATTAATCTTTTGTTTTCGGGTTAATTTTTATTTGAACGAAAATTTTATTCTGCTGGATTAATGTCGAGCAGCTCAACTTCAAAAATCAACGTTGCACCGGGTGGAATAAAACCGCCCGCGCCTTGTTCACCGTAGCCGAGTTCAGACGGAATGTAGAAAACAAACTTTGAACCAACAGGCATAAGTTGTACCCCCTCTGTCCAACCTGCAATAACCCCGCTTAATGGGAAAGTTATCGGTTCGCCGCGCTCAACAGACGAATCAAACACAGTGCCGTCAATTAATGTGCCGTGATAATGCACTTTTACATTGTCGGCAGCGGTTGGTCTTGCGCCTTGTCCTAATCTCAAAACTTTGTACTGCAAACCCGAAGGAGTTGTTGTTACACCTTCAACATTTTTGTTTTTTTCCAAAAACTCTTTTTGCTCTGCTGATTTAAGTTTTTGGCTTTCAGCCGCAAGTTCGTCAAGTTTTGCGAATGCAGCCATCATTTGTTCTTGCGAAAACTGGTTTCTTCCAGTAGCCGCTTCGCCAAGACCAAGTTTCACAAACTCCCAATCAACTTCGATTCCAAATTGTTTGAGATTTTGCGATAAACCATCGCCAACGTTAGCACCAAGTGCGTAACTGATTGTTTGAATTGATGTTGTTGGCGTAACAACTTCTTGTTTGGGTGTTTCTTTAACAGCCCCTTTTTTAGGCTTCTGGGCAAATGAACTTATTGCAAAAACAGCCAATAATGAAAGAATAAAGATTTTTTTCATTGTAAAATAGTTATTTAAATTGTTTATAAAATATAAAATGTTAAAAATTATTTTCTCAAATCAAACACATAGACAAACGAAAGTTTAAATACTCCGTTGAAAAGATAGCGATTATAATGTGTTGCAGGCGAACTTGTTGTTGGCAAACTTGTGGTAAAAGCGTATTTTTGTGTAGTCAGATTGGTCAAACCAAGCGAGTATGATGCTCTTGCGCCGTAATTTTTGTATTTTAACATAAAACCTGCCTCGCCAGCAATTTCAAAGCGGTTCATTCGATTATCTTTGCCATAAAGGTCTTTGGTTTGCAACTCAACTGGCTTTTGATGCTCGGTGTTTTGCCAAGCAATATCTTTGCCGTGCAAACCGATATTGAACGATGGTCCCAAAAACGGCGATATAATCCACCCTTTTTTTATGTGAAAATTGGCATATACATGCAACGGAATTTCAAAATTGTAAGTTGTTCTTTTAAAAACTGTTGTGGTGTCTGATTTGTAATGTATATCAAATTTGATGTTGCGCATTGTATAAAGTATCTGAGCATCAAGCCCAAAGCGTTTATGAAAATCCCAATCGAAAAAGCCGCCAACGTGGAAACCAGACCCCGATTTTTCGTTAAAATCAATAACATTTCCTGCTACAACAGGAAACGGCGTGGTCAGTTGGTAACCGCCAACAAAACCCAATCTTTGTGCCGAAACATTAACACAAAGCACTGTAAATAAGAATATTATAATTATTTTTTTCATCTGGACTATTTCTTTATTTAATGATAGTTTAGGAAACTTTACTCTGGAGTATTTTGAAAAACATCAACAATTTCTATTTCGAAAATCAGCGTTGAGTATGGAGGAATGTGAAAGTTTGTTGCTTTGTCTCCATCTTTACCGTAACCAATTTCGTACGGCACATAAATTCTAAACCACGAACCTTTTGGCATTTGGCACAAAATTTCCTGCAAACCTTTTATAGTGCTAGAACTTCCCACCAAAAAACCGCGCATTGGGTCTAAAAGTTGAACACGCGTGTCATCAACTAATTTTCCCCAACCTTCGCAATAAACATAAGATGCTAATTTCGGCACTATGCCAGTTTGCCCTCTGTGATACACTTCAACAAGCAAGCCCGACGGCGATATCCAATGTTCAACAATTCCCGACGAATTGCTGCCTAAATTTGCCTCATACACTTTTAGTTCTGCTTCATTGTACTCTTTCCACACAGAAAAATCCTTTTGACAAGCCGCAAAAAGAGTTGCTACACCGATAATCAACAATATTTTTTTCATATATTTTATTTAGTTAGTAAGTTTTTTCGACCGCAAAGGTACAAATTTATTTTAATTTTCACAAAATAATTATTGGCAAAACCGAAAATATTAAACCAACAAAAAAACCCGACACAACTTGCCCAAATGTGTGTGCTTTTAACGCTAAACGCGAACTAATTATTGTGCCAGCAATCAAAATTACGCTGCAAAAAAGCAAAACAGGGTTTGCTGCAAGGTAATATGCAAAGGCGAAAACTGCGCCGCAAAGCACACCTGCGCCGCAAGCGTGCGCACTGATTTTCCACTTAAAATTTATCGTCATAATAACCAAAACGCCAACTAATGAACTTATAAAAACGAACAAAAAAAACGGTGCTGTTTGTGCTATTTGCAAACGAATTAAATACACCACACATAATACATAACTCATAAACGACATTATATAAATAGGTGTACGTTTTTCTCTTTCTTTAACGTAAAAATCAGATATTGAGCCAGTTAAATATTTAAAAAGCATAAATAAAACTGGAACTATACAGGTAAAAATTGCGATTGTACCGAGAATAAAAATTTTGTACGCATTTGAATAAAAAACCGCAAACGGCAGTGAATTCACAAAAATAAGTGCCAAAAAAAGTGGAATAAAAATCGGGTGAAAAATCACGGAAATTATTTGTGCAAGTGTTTTCATCTCTTTGCTCTCTGTCTTGTTGATGGAATATTGAGTTGTTCGCGGTATTTTGCCACTGTTCTGCGAGCAATTACATAGCCCTTTTTTACTAATTCAGCAGTTATTATGTCATCTGTAATTGGTTTTGTTTTGTCCTCGTTTTCAATGAGTTGTTTGATAATATCGCGAATTTTCCTGTTTGAAACCTGCTCGCCAGAATCGGTTTTTATTGCTTCAGAAAAGAAAAATTTTAACGGAAAAATACCAAATTCGGTTTGCACATATTTACTATTGCTAACGCGCGAAATTGACGAAATATCATAACCAACAATATCTGCTATATCTTTGAGTTTCATCGGTTTAAGTTGCGACTCTTCACCTGTGAGGAAAAAACTTTGCTGCTCTTTTACTATCGCCGACATTGTGCGCAAAAGCGTTGCGTTTCGCTGTTTTATTGAATCGATAAACCATTTTGCGGAATCAACTTTTTGCTTGGCAAATTCAAACGCTTGACGCATTTTTTCATCGCTGTTTTTTTCAGAAAAATCGTTCAACATCTGCGTATAGACAGAGGAAACACGCAGTTCCGGCACGTTGGAATTGTTTAGCGAAATATACAATTTTCCGTTCTCTTCCTCAACAATAAAATCGGGAATTATGTGTTCCGAAACGCCCTCGCGGCTATTTGTAAAAGCACTACCGGGTTTTGGATTCAACTTTGAAATTTCGAGAAACGCATTTTCGAACTCGCTTTCAGAAATATTTAATTTATTTTCAATCGAACTAAAACTCTTTTTTGCAAATTGCTCAAAATAATTCGAAATAATTTTATACGCATTTTTTACGCTGTTTCGTTGTGGTAATCGTTTGAGTTGCAGCAACATACACTCTTGCAGATTTCTCGCACCCACACCCGCAGGTTCGAGTTGCTGCACCAAATCAAGCGCGGTTTGCATCTCTTGTTCTGTTGCTGTAATGCCTGCCTGAAACGCCAAATCGTCAATAATACTTTCCAAGTCACGCGACAGATAACCGTCTTCGTTGATATTGCCCGCTAAATATTTTGCATATTTTAAAGTAGTTTCGTCTGTATTGAGCATCGAAAGTTGTTCAATCAAATATTCGAAAAAAGATTGTTCGCGCGAATAGAGAATTTCAGCGGGATTTTCATAGTTTTTTTTAGAAATATAGTCAAAGCCTTTGTCAAAACTATCTCTTTCCATAATATCCAAATCGCCGAGTTCATCATTGTTTGCAGCAAATTCATCTTGTTCGGTATCCTTTTCAAAATCGGAAAAATTATCGTCCTGCTCGCTTTGTCCTTCCTCCAACGCAGGATTCTCCATCAACTCTTTGGTGATTACATCTTCCAAATCTGCTGTTGGGTACTCAAGCATTTTTATTGTCTGATATTGCACAGGCGACAATTTTTGCTGCAACTTTGTATTTAATTCCTGTTTGAGCATTTTTTAAAAAAGTTCGCAAAGATATATATATTTTTTTACAATTTGTCCAAAATAAAAAAATAATCAACAAAATGTTTTTAACACTGAATTAATTTACTGATTATAAGCGACTTAACAGACAAAAAATTTTACAACAAAAAACGTGCCATTTCTACAAACTATCAACCAACGTCAGTTGTTTTTTGAAGAAATCTACTCGACCTTTTTCGTCCATTTCGGAAATTTGGTAGGCGTATTTTTCTTTTAGAGAAATCTTACTTGTAAAGGTCAGATTTCTCGTTTTTCAAAAAATTATACCGAATAAATACAAATATATAAAAATACATATAATTTATTATGCAAATATGTAACATTAATACTTGCAAAATAATCTACTTTTGTACCCCAAAAAATGTTATGTTACTGTACAAAGAAGAACATATAAACTGTTGTCTTTATGATAAGGCGGGTATTGTGACGGATATTCAAAGTTTTAAAGGTGAAGAATTATCTTTTTATGGTTGTGCAAAAATACTCTTTTTGTTGAAAGGAAAAATACTGCATAATCTTGACAGAAAGATAAGCATTCTTGAAGAAAAAAATTTCGTATTATTACCAAATAATAATAAATGTATAATACAGGTCAAAGAAGATGCTCATATACTTACAATTAATTTGCACAAAAAAATGTATTTTTGTCATATCTTCTCAATCGAAATGTTATACAATCTGAAAAAAGGAAAGGGACTTTATAATACCTATGCCTATCAATTAAAAATTAATGACGTATTATTCGGTTTTCTTAATAATCTTATAAAGACAACTAACGATGGGTTACGTTGCAAGCATTTTTTAGAGTTGAAACAGAAAGAGATATTTTTTTACCTGAGAATGTATTATCCAAAACAAGAGTTATTGTATTTCTTCTCGCCTGTGCTTAACAACGATTTAGATTTTATAAACTTGATTCACAGAAATTATTGTCCTAAAACAAATATACAGGAATTGGCAAAAAAAACAAATTACTCTTTATCTGGGTTTAAAAACAGATTTTTAAAAGTTTTTAATGTTCCGCCATACAAATGGCTAACAAGAGAAAAAGCAAAAAGCATACATTATGATATTAATATAAGTAAAATAACATTTAAAGAGATAGCGTTTAAATATGGTTTTTCTTCTCAGGCGCATTTTTCTAAGTTTTGCAAAAATGTATTCAATTCAACTCCAAGTAAAATGAGAGAAGAAAACATAAACAGGCTCATTATATTAAAAAAATGATTTATTATAATAAAACATACTTAAATAACGCAAAATTTGTTAACAGAGAAATCTTGCTTGTGAAAGCAGGATTCTCATTTTTTCTAAAAAATCTTAATAAATAAAGGTTAAAACAAACATAATAATTTTTTTAAATAATCTAATTTTTTAAAAATGACTAAATCTATTTTCAAATTTGTAATTGCAATTTTGCTTTTAACAAATGGCGCATTATTAAATGCGCAGGTTACAATTGGAGGCAATACCGCGCCTAAAAGTGGTGCGTTACTTGACCTTAATTCAACAACAAAAGGCGGCTTATTGCTGCCAAATGTGGAAATTACCGACCTCGGTAAAATTCCCGCAACCTTTACCGATGTCTCAGTTCAAAATGCAGAAATTGCACCCGAACTTGCCGGCTTGGTGGTATTTAACACAACATCAGTGGCTGCCGCCAATATCCACAGAGGTATTTATGCTTGGGACGGCGAAAATTGGAGGTTGCTCGCCATTGACGGCGGCAATATGAGCATTCCCGCCACCACGCGCGGTTATGACCCAAACAATCCAATCGGTGCAGAAGATAATCTTGGAACAGGCGATATTCCTATTTCCAACCCCGGTTTGGACATAGTAGGGCAATATTCATTTGCGGTGATTGCTGGCAGCGAATATGCTACTGTTGATGCCATAGATGTAGCACAGAGTATTTTTTCGGTTCAGTTTCAACCAAACCCAACTGCTTATGCGCGTAAATGCGTTGTGCTGGTAACTGATCCTGCTGGTAGAACAGGCACTTTTATATTTACACAAGAAGGTAGTGCGTGTTTAGCAGAGGTAGCGGTAACCGTTGGGACTTACGGCATTGCTGCTTTGTGCCAAAATGGCTCAGTACACGCCTATGTATCTGCTGTTAGTACAGGAAGTGTTGACGACTACGACTATTATTGGGTGCGCAACGGTGTTGAAGTAGCACAAGGCACAGGCGTCGAACTCAAACAAATCGGCACATATATGGTTTTTGCCGATAAAATCGGTTGCGGCACGGCAGGTACAATTAACGTTACCGCTTCGAGCAACACCGCTTCAATAGTCCCGCACATTATTGTAGATAACAATGGTATTCTTTGCGGTACATCAGGCGTTACGCTTTCTGCTATTAATGCTCCTTCTGCAAGCGGTCTTATTTGGGTGAAAGATGGTTTGAAACAGGCAGAAAACACAACATCTTATTATGTTTCAGCCATTGAGGCAAATCAAGGCATTTGGTATTTGGTTTATAGCGATGGTGGCTGCTCATCTGTTTCCAGCAACAAAATCAATATTGTTTATACCACATCAGGTGCTACTTTGCCCACCCCTGTTGCTCTTATAAACAATTTACCTATAAGTAGCGGTTCGTTGACAATATGCGCAGGCGGAACATTGGAACTAACCATTGATAACGCTTCGGCTTATAGCACTTACAGCAATGTGGCATACGAATGGTTTGGCAACGGACAAAGTTTGGGAAAAACCACTTCTTCCACAATGTATGTTGTGCCGCCTACTATCGAAAATTTGGTAATTACGCTTACCGTTACAGCAAGCGACCAGTGCCCAAAGAGTGTAACAACCGGCGAGTTCTCTGTATTAACAGGCAGTACGCCTCCGCCAACTTCTATAAATACAGGTGATGAAAGAGCATATATTTGTGCTTCTCACCCTGCTGTTTTGACTGCTGGCGCCACAGGCAGTGCTTATCAATGGTTTAGAAGCGGACAGGAAATTTCTGAAACCACCAACCCTATCTCAGTTACTCAGACAGGTGTTTATACAGTGCGTTACGCCAATGCTACAGGGTGCTGGAGCACTATTTCTACACCTATTGAGGTAATACAATCTGCTCCTGTTTCTCTTTATTGGGCTGCTGCACCTGCGGCAGAAGAAATTTTTGAAAGTTCAAAAACTTACTCTGTAATAACAGCACCCAATGCTGATGTTATTGAATGGGAAATAGTAAATCCCGCTTATACTACTGATATTTCAATTACAAAATTGGGCAACGGCAATGCGGCTACTATTACTTACGGCAACACCGAAATAACTGACTTTCAAATTAAAGTAACTGCAACCAATAGTTGCGGTACGGCAGAGTTGATTTCAGATAATATTCACGTTAAAGCAGGTTGTGTTCCTACTGGCTCGGTAGTGGTTACGCCAAGTTCTGCACACACTATAGAAGAGGGGCAAAACATTACCTTTACCGCTTCAGCTAACACAGGCAGTAATCATAATTTAGTGTACAAATGGTATGTTGATAATGTTGAACAGGCAACCACAGGTACAACATTCAATTTCACAACACCAAGTCCATTTCCATCAAAACCTGCTGCTTATCAAATTGTAGCAAGAGCATTTAACGATTGTAATGCTACACTTGGCGCATCATCTGCGCCTGTGTCGGTGGTTGTTACCATTAACCCAAAAACTTTGCCGAAAGTACCAAATCCGGATGTAATTCAACCGCATTTCTTAGGTGGTAAAACTTGTTTAGACGTACACGTAACAAACGGTAATGCTACCGATAATCCTTGGAATGATGGCGGTCGCTTGCCTTTGGCACTCCGTCCAAACGACTTTAATAACGGAAATAAAACAGTATTTACTTATACTTTCAGTACCGTAGGCGGCAACAATATTCGTTTCATTTTGGACGACCCGCAAAACATTACTCAATCTGTGAGCGGTGATGCCAATGCCTCTTCGGCACTGGCTACTGTTACATTCCGTCCGAACATTGTAACCGCTGCAACAGGAACAACTAAAAACACGGCTTTGTCTGTTACTTTATATGCTGTGTATGCGATAGGAGGTAACGATTATCAAGAGAGTATCACAATCAAGATACAAGACCAGTGTTGCGGCTGTCCTGCAAAAGTAACAGCTAACACTTGGCAAATGTTCCAGTGTCATAATCCGGGTGCTGATACTTCGATAGACCCGTTAAATACCAGCAATAGTGCTTCCGCTCTAAGAGGTGCTTACTACGCTTGGGGAAGAAAATTGCCCGTAAGAGATAGAAACTTTGCAGTTGCTACGCCACAACCTACTACCACACGTCCAGCAACTTGGACAAGTTGGGAGAATCCGTGTGAACCGGGCTGGAAAGTGGCACCACAAAGTACTTGGCGGAATGTTAGTAGTAACAATACTATTTCCCGCAGAAGCACATATTTAATATTTGGAAATTATCTGGTTTTGCCTTCACAGGGCTATCGCACAGGAACTACAAGTTTCGCAACCGGTACGTCCATAACCGATGAACCGGGGTATCATTATTGGACTGAATCATCAAATAGTGCAACAAATGGAGATAACTTTTACAGAGGAGGTGGAACATCAACTGCTGCTCCTGTTTTCAGTAATTTTAGCAAAAACTACTTGGAGTCAGTGCGTTGTATTCAAGAAGGCAGTGCATACAGCGAGAATGATTAAAAATTAGTAATAGAAAAAGAGCTACAAAATAAATTTACATTAAAAAAAAGTTTTTTTGTCATATAATTCAATGATGCAAAATTTATTTTTATAGAAACCTTACTTGTGAAAGTAGGGTTCTCTTTTTTTAATTTGTAACCGAATATTGGAAAAAGTTTGTACCTTTGCAAGCAAAAAAATTATTACCTGTGATTAAATCAATTAAATTTTTGTGGCAAGATTTCGCGGCGTTTGTGCGTGCGGACTTCAAGCCATTGCCGTACATTTACGCACTGACAATTATTACGCTTTCCATTGTTGTTGCCTACTGTACAGATTTTGGCATTGCTATTGTGAGAGGCATTGCGCCGTTTCCATACGAATACAGATATATCAACAGCATTTTGATGTATTCGGGGCTCTATTTTTTGGTTGCCGTACCTATGCTTATTATGCAAGGCAAATACCGCTCTATCAACAAATGGCATTTTTATTTAAAAGGTTTTGCGCTCACGGCAATGATTGGCTTTACTGATATGTTTTCGTGGCTCTACTATTTAGACTTGTCGCAGTTTAATTACAGGGAACAGCACTACATATCGTATATGTTGTGGGGCATAAAAGGGCTTGTGTTTCAACTGCCTGTGCTGATACTGCTGCGCCTTTGGGTAGATAGAAAAGTGAAGGGGCTGTATGGAATTTGTCGCGGCAATCACCATATTAAAGCGTATATGTGGCTATATTTGATGGTGCTGCCAATACTGATTGTTACCGCCTTTACACCCGACTTTCTCTCATTTTATCCTATCGGAAAACCTCAGTACCTTGCCGAAAACACCGCGCTTACAAGCGAGGGACTTTTCGGTTTTCCCATTTGGGCAAATCTGCTTGCCTTTCAGTTGGTTTATATTTCAAGTTTTTTTATGGTGGAACTCGTTTTTCGTGGCGCTTTTGTTATCGGTATGGGAACGGCGATTGCCCGCTCGACAGTGCTGCCAATGGTTGCGGTGTATGTTGCTCTGCATTTCGGAAAGCCAGTGTTAGAAACCATTTCAGCGATATTCGGCGGTTTTGCTTTGGGCGCGTTGGCGTATCAATCAAAGCATATTTGGGGCGGCGTGATTATTCATATGGGCATCGCATTTGCTATCGAAGTGATACGGCTTTTGCAATATTATATTTTGGGAATTTGAAATAATGTAGAATGTAAAATTAAGAATGTAGAATTATTTTTCATTCTACATTCTTAATTCTTCATTTTTTATTACCTTTGCATTCTAATATTTCTAAACTCTAATATCTAATAACTAAACTCTAAAAAAATATGACTAACAACACACCTACGCCACATATCGGCGCAAAATATGGCGAAATTGCCAAAACCGTAATTATGGCGGGCGACCCGCTTCGTGCGCAATTTATGGCAGAAAAATACCTCGAAAATCCTGTGCAGTACAACAATGTGCGCGGAATGCTCGGTTACACAGGCACTTACAAAGGCAAAAAAGTGTCTGTTCAAGGGCACGGAATGGGAATCCCTTCGATTGGAATTTACACCTACGAACTTTTCAATTTCTACGATGTTGATACGATAATTCGTGTTGGCTCGGCTGGCGCAATTGATAAGGACTTGCATATCGGCGATATCGTAATTGCTGTTGGCGCTTGCACAAATTCAAATTACGATGCACAATATCAACTTCCCGGAACTTTTGCACCGATTGCGGACTTTGAACTTTTGCAAAATGCTGTAAATGAGGCGAAAAAACTCGGTTTGAAATACAAAGTGGGCAATATCTATTCGTCCGACACGTTCTATGACGATAGCAACTCGCTCGCTTCTTGGCAAAAAATGGGTGTTTTGGCGGTAGAGATGGAAGCGTCTGCGCTTTATGCAAACGCAGCGCGCGCAGGCAAAAAAGCGTTGTGCATCTGCACCATTTCTGATTGTCCATTTACAGGCGAGGCAGCATCTGCCGAACATCGCCAAACGGGATTCACAAATATGATGGAAGTAGCGTTGAATATATTTTAGATTTACGATTTTAGATTGAAATACGCAAATCTTGCAAATTCTGTTAATCCTGAAAAAAAACAGCCCGCAGGGCTAAAATTTGTGTTAATCCGTGTAATTTGTGGACAAAAATAAATGAAAATCGGCGATAAAGTAAGATATTTGAATGATGTCGGAGGCGGCATAATTACTCGTTTTCAAGACAAAAATGTGGTTTTGGTGCTTGAAGACGATGGTTTTGAAACACCTGTGCTTGCGCATAACATTATAGTTATTCAGCCAACAAATCAGTACAATTTTCCGTCTTCTGAAAATTCGCAAAAAACTGAAAATGAAGTTATTACGCAGGAAGAGATAAAAGTTATTCAAAAAAAGGAATACTCTTTTAATGAAAAGGACGAAACGCCCGATGGCGAAAAAATCAATCTCTCTTTTGCATTTTTGCCTCTGAATATCAAGCAGTTGCAAACTTCGGCAATGGACTTTTATTTGATTAACGAAAGCAATTATTACATTGATTTTCAGTTACTTGCTGGAAATCAAAAAACTACTGTTCAATCAGCAGATACTATTGAACCGCAAACAAAGCTTTTTTTACAAAAAATTGAAAAAGAAGATGTTAATGATTATGAGTTTTTGCGTTTTCAAGCGTTTGCACACAAAAATAAAATTTTTACCGCTAAGCCCGTTTTTGACGTTACGCTGAAAATCAACCCTGTAGATTTTTACAAGTTGCATAATTTTAAAGAAAATGATTTTTTTGATGATAACGCAATGATTATCAGTGTGATAGAAAATGATTTTCCACCAATAAAGTTTTCTATTGACGCAAAAAAGTTGCAAAAAGCGATGCACGAGAAGGAAATCACAACCGAGCCAAAAAAATTTGCACCGCCAAAAAAAGAGGAAATTATCGAAGTAGATTTGCATATAACGGAACTTTTAGACAACCCTAACGGACTGAGCAACAGCGAAATGTTGCAAATTCAAATGGAAAAATTCAATTCCGTGATGAAAGAGAATCTGAAAAAAAGAGGACAAAAAATCGTTTTCATTCACGGCAAAGGCGAGGGCGTTTTGCGCAGCGAAATCGAAAAGCAACTCAAAAAAAATTACAAACCCTGCATTTTTCAAGATGCCTCATTTCAGCAATACGGCTTCGGAGCAACGCAGGTCACGATTAGAATATAGAATATGTTAAATAAAGAAAATATAATAAAACGGCTTGCTTTAATTAAATACCTGTATAAAATGGGTATTGAGCAATCAAAACAATCAGAGCCAATGTCATCATTTTCAATATTGTCATTACACGACAGCATTGAAATGTTTTTAATGTTGCTTGCAGAGCATCTTGATATTGATTCTAATAATTTTAGATTTATTCAATATTGGGATAATATTCCTACATTAACACACAGAGAACCAATGCGTAATTTGAATGAAAGAAGAAGAAGTGTCAAGCATAAAGGGTTATTTCTATCAAAATCAGATATTGAAATATGTAGAGTTAATGCAAGAAATTTTTTTGAGGAAAATACATTAACACAATTTGAAGTAGATTTTAAAGATATTTCACTTTTTTCGCTAATACAATACACAAATATTCGACAAGATTTGGAAAAAGCACAAAATGCCCTTAATAATAATGAATTTGAAAATTGTATAAAAACTATTGCCGTTGCATTTGCTGAATTGATTTCTTCGTATGAAAACTCAAAATCAGATTATTTCGGAGATTCGCCATTTTTCTTTGGAAAAGATTTGAGATTTTTAAGTTCTTATGATATGAAAAGTGAAATGAATAGAAGAGGTAGGGGTATAGGTATAAATAATGACATTGAGTGGGCAGATATAGTTGGAAGAAAACTAGGCGAATTTGTTGATAATGTTAAAGATTCTTTGGAAGAAATTCAAAGTGCTGTAAAAATAATTAGTTTTGGAATTGACTATAAGAAGTTCGTAAAATTCAAACTTCTAACACCTGTTGTTACTAAAACATTTGGTGGCTATGTAGCGGAAATTATGGGCAAAAAGAAATGGACAACAGAAAATTGTCAATATTGTATTGATTTTGTTTTAGAAAGTTCTCTTAAACTTCAAGAATTTGATTTTGACATAAATGAGTTAATTGAAAAAGAAAAATTGACAATTCATACTATTAATTAAACATAAATGAAACGTTTTTTTATATTAATTTTAATTTTTTGCACGATTTTACCTGTTAGTGCGAAAAAATTTGTCGTTGTAATTGACCCCGGACACGGTGGCAGTGACCCCGGTGCAGTGAGGGGAAAAATTTACGAATCGCATATTAACCTTGCTATTTCGCTTTTGGTTGGCGAAATGCTAGCGACTCATTCCGATATTGAGGTGGTTTATACGCGCAAAACCGACAAAAAACTTGAGCCGACAGACAGAATGACTACCGCAATAAACGCAAACGGTGATATTTATGTTTCAATTCATACAAATGCCGCTTACAACGAACGGCTGAAACAAGATGTGATAACTACCTCAGGCGTAGAGGTTTATATCATTGAACAATTCGATAGAAACAAAGAACGTTCCGAAAAAGTGTTGCAACAGAACAGCAAAATTATTTCAATAAATGAAAATAACGAAGATGTTACTCATAAATTCAACCCTTCTTCTTTCCACTCTGAAGCCGCTTTTAAGTTAAAACAGCAGCAAATTTACAATCAAAGTTCATATCTTGCGGTTCATCTTCTTCGCGAAATGGGTGCTGAGAATCGCAACACAAGAGGAATTATGCAAAGAAGTTTGTATGTTACTTGGCAAACTCCAATGCCGAGCGTTCTGGTGGAAGTCGGCTATATATCAAACCCTGACGAAAGGGAATTTTTAACCTCAACAGCAGGACAACAATCGATTGCAAGAGGCATTTACAACGGAATTATGGCATTCAAAAACGAATATGTGGGTCGTAGTGGCGCGCCATCTGTGCCACAAGAAACAATTCCTGAACCGCCAAAGCCAATAATTGCAGAAACACCAAAACCTGTTGAGCAACCAAAAATTACCGAAGCACCAAGAACGGAAGTTTCTGCACAACCCACTGTAAATCAAGTCGTTTATAAGTGGCAAATTATGACAAGCAAAGTGCCGTTAGCAAAAAATGATGCGAGATTTAAAGGGTTAAAAGATTGTGAGTATTATTTTCAGGACAATCTTTATAAATACACCTACGGCGAAAGCACCGACTTAAAAGAAATCGAAAAACTAAGAACAATTGTAAAACAACTCTTCCCTGATGCGTTTATTATCGCAATGAAAAACGGAGAAAGAGTGAAATTTTAATATGTAAATATTTTGATTGCTTTCATCAAAAAATATACGCTGCTCGTTGCAATGGTAGTCGGCATTTTGGGGTACAAATGGATTTCCGTCTTGATGCCTTACACGCCGATTATGATTTTTTTGATGTTGCTGCTGACATTCTCAAAACTCTCGTTCCACAACCTGAAACCAACTTTTCTACATCTTTGGTTATTGTTGATACAAATAGTCGGTTGCATTGTGATTTATTACGCTATTGCGCCGTTTAATCAGATTTTGGCGCAGGGGGCGATGATTTGTGTTCTATGCCCTACCGCTACCGCTGCCGCTGTTATTACGGGCAAACTTGGCGGAAAAATCGAAATGGTGGCATCATATACGCTTTTTGCAAATGTGGCTTTGGCAGTAGTTGCGCCACTGCTTTTTCCTCTAATGAACAGTGGCGAGGAGGTGGCTTTTAGCACGTTTTCCATTAAAATTTTAGCGAAAATTGTACCTCTTCTTATTTTTCCATTTCTGATTGTGATAATTATCAACAAGTTTTTGCCTAAAATAAACGAAAAAATCAAAAGTTATAGCGGTGCGGCATTTTATATTTGGGCTTTTTGTTTGATAATCGTTATTTCGCAAGTAACAAAGGCACTTGTTGAGGAGAAATCGGGGGGAGTTACCGAAATTTTGCTTGTGGTTTTTTCGTTGATTTTGTGTGTTCTGCAATTTTTCTTTGGCAAAAAAATCGGCTCAAAATACAACAACAGAATTGCAGGCGGACAGGCATTAGGACAAAAAAACACCATTCTCGCAATTTGGCTAATACATCAATGCGGCTTTGCCCCGCTCGCTGCAATCGGCGCAGGCACTTATATTATTTGGCAAAATCTTATAAATTCGTGGCAATTATACAAAAAAGCCAAATCTTAATTTTCCATTAACACAAAAGAAAAAATCGGCGAACTTCACAGCCTACCGATTTTTTTTTACATCAAAATGTAAAAAATCAATTTTATTATTTTTGTATAGTATGTTATCTTACGCATCAATTCTTGCATAGGTAGCGTTTTGTTCGATAAATTCGCGGCGCGGCGCAACCTCATCACCCATAAGCATAGAGAAAACTTGGTCTGCCTCCGCTGCATTTTCTATCGTGATTTGGCGCAAAGTACGATTTTCAGGATTCATTGTGGTTTCCCAAAGTTGCTCGGGGTTCATTTCCCCCAAACCTTTATAACGCTGTTGCGTAATTCCGCTATCTTTGCCCTCTGTGCCATAACGCTCAATAAAGCGTAAACGCTGCTCTTCTGTCCAGCAATATTCAGCTACTTTGCCTTTTTTGCAGAGATAAAGCGGCGGCGTTGCAATATAAATATAACCGTTTTCCACTAACTCTTTCATATAACGGAAAAAGAAGGTCAAAATCAGCGTTGCAATGTGGCTTCCATCAACATCGGCATCGGTCATAATCACAATTTTGTGATAACGCAATTTTTCGATGTTCAGCGCTTTGCTGTCTTCGGCAGTTCCGATTGTAACGCCAAGCGCAGTATAAATATTTCTAATCTCCTCACTCTCAAACGCTTTGTGTTGCAGCGCTTTTTCTACGTTAAGAATTTTTCCTCTCAAAGGTAAAATCGCTTGGAAAATTCTGTCGCGTCCTTGCTTTGCAGAACCACCTGCAGAATCTCCCTCGACAAGAAATATTTCGCAAGCAGCAGGATCTTTGCTTGAACAATCGGCAAGTTTGCCCGGTAAGCCGCCACCAGAAAGCGGCGATTTACGCAACACTTTTTGACGTGCATTCAACGCCGCAATTCTCGCCTGCGCTGCCAACACAACCTTTTCCACAATCGTTTTCGCTTCTTTTGGGTGCTCTTCCAAAAAGGTATTCAACGCCTCGCCCACAGCCCTGTCAACGATACCACGAACATCGTCATTGCCAAGTTTGGTTTTGGTTTGTCCTTCAAATTGCGGCTCGGCAACCTTTACCGAAATCACCGCTGTAAGTCCCTCGCGAAAGTCATCACCCGAAACCTCAACTTTTGCTTTTTCCAAAAGTTTTTTGTCATCGGCGTACTTTTTGAGCGTTCTTGTGAGCGAAATACGAAAGCCTGTAACGTGCGTTCCGCCCTCGATTGTATTAATATTATTTACATAAGAATGAATGTTTTCGTTGGACGTAGTATTATACTTCATCGCAATTTCAACAGGCATTCCAAATTTTTCTGTATTGATATAAATTACGTCATTAATCAAAGATTCTCGCGCTGAATCAATGTAACGCACAAATTCTTGCAACCCTTCCTCGGAATAAAATTCTTCGCTTTTGTTGCTTCCGCCTTCTTCTTCAGTACGTAAATCGGTGATTTTCAACCTCACGCCCGCATTCAAAAAGGAAAGTTCGCGAAGACGTTTTGCCAAAATGCTATATTTATAATGTGTGTCAAGTTTAAAAATATCTTTGTCAGGCAAAAATGTGATTGTTGTTCCTGTTTTGTCCGTTACTCCTACCTCCTTAACCTCTGTCTGTGGAATTCCACGTGAATATTCCTGTCTATACATTTTTCCGTTACGACAAATCTCCGCAATCAACGACTCCGAAAGCGCATTAACGCAACTCACACCAACGCCGTGCAGACCGCCCGAAACCTTGTACGAACCCTTGTCGAATTTACCGCCCGCGTGCAACACCGTAAGCACCACTTCAAGAGCAGATTTGCCCTCATCTTCGTGTAAATCAACAGGGATACCGCGTCCGTCATCTTTCACTGTTATAGAATTATCGTGATTGATAATTACCTCAATATGAGAGCAATAGCCCGCCATTGCTTCGTCGATAGAGTTATCTACCACCTCATAAACCAAATGGTGCAAACCACGCTCGCCAATATCGCCGATGTACATCGCAGGGCGTTCTCTTACCGCTTCCAAACCTTTTAGAACGGAAATATTTTTTGCCGAATATTCTTGATTTTCAACTTCGTTTTTTAATTCTTCTGACATTTTTTTTTCTAAATTATTAATTATAAATTTACAAATTATTTTTTTCTAAAAAATCTTGCAAATTTACAAAAAATCTATGATATAGACAAGTTTTTTTATCAACAATTCTTTAAATCTATGTTATCTGCTTACTATGACATCTTGCCAATTCCGCACATTTATCTAAAACCTTTATCAGTTCAAGCGAAAACTTGTGCGGCATTCCTTCGCTTTCGATTTTATTGTTGTCAAGACAACGCATAACTTCGGCTGCTTCGTATAAAAAACCCAAACCTGCTTGATTATTTACATCAATTTTTTTGCGTTTTCCACGATTATCTCGCAAAGCTATCGTGGTTGGCGTGTGGAACGAGCGGTTGAGAATTAACGTGCCTTTTTCACCGAAAAGTTTTGCGCAATTATCTAAACAAACTTCAAAAGAGGTGCATAACTGACTGATTTCGCCGTTTTTATGCGTAAAAGTGTATGCCGTTGTCCAATCGCTGCCTGTAGGACTTGGCACAGAGGAAATTTGTATTTTTTCGGGCGTACCAAACAGATACATAGCCACAAAAATAGTATAGACACCAAGGTCAGGAATTGTACCACCGCCGAGTTCCATATTGAAATACCTGTCGTCTTCGTCAAACTCACGAGTGAAACCAAAATCACATTGCAGCAAGCGAATTTTACCCAAAATACCACTCTCTGCCTGCTTTTTAAACTCTATCATTGACGGAATAAACCTACTCCAAAGTGCCTCCATTAAAAAAACATTTTTCTCTTTTGCTTTCTCAACCATTTGCTTAACTTGTTGATAATTAGATGCAAACGGCTTTTCACAAAGCACCGCCTTTCCGTGTTCAAGGGCAAGCATTGTGTTTTCAAAATGTAAATTGTTGGTTGTGGCGATATATACGATGTCCAAATTTTCGTCCTTAACTAATTCTTCATAAGAACCATACGCTTTTTCGTAGCCAAATTCATTTTTGAAATTCTCGGCGCGTTCAAGCGACATTGATGCCACAGCATAAAGATTTGCATTCGACAAAAGTTTCAAATCATCACTAAATTTGCGGGCAATTCGCCCAGCCCCAATTATTCCCCAATTATATTTTTTCATAATTTTTTATTTTTCCTCCTCTTTTGCTTTTTTTTCTGCAATATAGTTTAACTCTACTTTTTCGATGCCTTTGTTTTGCATTTGCAGAATTTTTACACGGTAATTTTCTAACTTAAATTCTTGATTTTGTGTTGGGATGTCGCCAATTTTATGCATCAAATAACCTGAAAGCGTGTTGTAATCGCCCTCTTCGCTCAATGGCAGAGACTTGGGCAAATGCTCGTTAATTTCCTCCAAAGGTTGCGCTGCTTGAACAACAAAGTGATTTTCATCAATTTTTTCAACAATTTTTTCCTCTTGGTCTTCTTCATCTTGAATTTCGCCGACAAGTTCTTCCAAAATATCTTCAAGCGTGATAATGCCGTCAGTTCCGCCAAATTCGTCAATAACAATCGCTAAATGCTGCTTTTTTTGCTGAAAAACCTTTAACAAATCGGAAATCTTTTTGCTGCCTACAACAAAAAGAGGTTCGTGCAAAAGCACCTTAATATCAAAGTTTTCGTAATTATCTTTAAATTTAAAACATTCACGAATAAACTCTTTTATATAAAAAATTCCGACAATATTATCAATAGAATTTCGATAAACAGGAATACGAGAATGGCTGCTTTTAAAGATTTTTTCAATAATTTCCTCTATCGGCATATCAATATCAATGGTAAAAATATTGTGTCTCGGTACCATAATTTGTTTTGCCGAATGGTCAGTAAAATCGAATGCGTTTTTGATAATTTCGTAGTCCTCTTCTTCGATTTCACCGCCGTCAGCCGATTGTTTTACAAGCAGTTGCAACTCTTCGGTGGAATGAATATCTTGTTCGGCAGCGGGCGAAATTTTTATCAACCGCAAAAAACTATTTGAAATGGCATTCATCAGCCAGATAAACGGCTTAAAAATGTTGTAAAACCAACTCAAAGGGTGTGTTATAAAAAGCGTTGTTGCTTCCGATTTACGTATTGCTATTGACTTTGGCACAAGTTCGCCAAAAATAATATGCATCATCGTTATCATCAGAAAACTTGCTGCTATTGCCGTCATTGTAACGGTGCTGTTGCTTGGATTTAGTCCGAAAAATTGGAAAATATTAACGAAAATGTGCCGTAGCGCACTTTCGCCGACCCAACCCAAACCAAGCGAGGCAAGCGTTACACCCAACTGCGTGGCAGATAGGTAAGCGTCTAGTTTTTTGATTATTCCTTCCGCTTTTTTAGCGGTTTTGTTACCCTCCTCCGCTTTTAGTTGAATTTGGGAATATCGCACCTTGACAATAGAAAATTCGGCTGCAACAAAAAAGCCGTTCAGCAGCACCAAAACAAGTGCAATAAGTAGTTTTATTAAACTATCAACTTCTTCCATTTTTCAGAATTAAATATTTTTTGCAAAAGTACAAAATAATTATGAATTTATAAATGTTTTTTTAATAAAAAGATTACCAAGAAAATAAATCTTGGTAATCAAATAAATCTTACTAAAATCGTGGTTCAGATTATTCTGCAACACAGCGAACAGAAAAACCATTAGTTTTGTCAGGGGTACCAGGCATCCCACCAAATTTACTGAAAGACCAGCTATGCGCGCAAAGTCCGCAACTCATTGTACTGCTCCAATAGTAAGCGCGCACGCTTACTTCGTCTAATATACCGTTTTTGTCGCGATACCCAGCAAGAGGCAGAAAAACGTTGTTACCTGTAGCAACATCAATAAAGTGTACTCCATTAATACCATTTACTGGAGTGTTAATATCCCACGTAACTTTTACTGGGTCAAATATCAAACTTCTCAACTCATCTATATTTGGAACACGCCAACCATCAGGGCAAGGGTCATTTTGAAGCGACCAAGTATTGCCTGATGGGGTAGAGTTAGTCCAACCTGTAACGATTTCATCGATATTGTTCCAAGCAGTAGGGCGATTCCATTGGTAAAGCATACCATAACTTTCTGGACGTGCTGCAAATTTACCAAAAGTATCTACGTTGCGAGTAGCCCATTTTATACCATTAATTATTACACCTACATCTGCAGTGGTAGAAGCAGTTACAGTAACTTCACAAGTAGCAGTTTGATTACCTGCGGTCGCGGTAATAGTTGCTGTCCCTTCTGAATTGGCGGTTACAACGCCATTTACCACACTTGCAAAAGAAGCATTGCTGCTTGTCCAAGTAACCGATTTGTCGGTTAAATCAGCAGGTAAAACCGTAGCGGTTAATGTCTGCGTTTGTCCTACTTCAAGCGTAAGAGTTTTTGAGTTCAACTCAATGCTTGCTACCTCTATCAAGGTATTGTCACCACAAGAGGTCGTTAATACTGCTGCCATAAAGGCAATCACAAAAAAGATGTTTAGTTTTTTCATTTTCTTAATATTTTTTGTTAATAAACTTTGGCAAAGATACAACAAAAATTTAAAAAATCAAATATTTTACAAAAAACTTACAATATAAAAATTTATTGAAAAAAATTGTAACTTTGCACAAATAAACTCTTATTTTAATTATGAATTTTTTAGATTTGGTTTCGAAAGATATTTTGCAGCGTTTTGGGAATGATTTGTCGAAAATTACGATGGTGTTTCCGAACCGCAGGGCGCGGTTGTTTTTTAGCGAACATTTGGCAAATAATTCCGAAAAGGCAATATGGTCGCCGCAATATGCCGATTTGGACTCGCTTTTTGCTGCTGCTTCGGACTTGAAAGTTGCAGACGATTTGATGTTGGTTTCGATGTTGTATAACGTTTATATTCAGCATTTTAGCAAAGAAAATGAGGGTGCGCAGGTTGAAAGTTTTGACGAATTTTTCTTTTTCGGTGAAACAATTTTAAATGATTTCAATGATATTGATAAATATTTGGTTAATGCCTCGCAACTTTACGGAAATTTGCGCGATTGGGAAACGCTAACCGATGATTTTCAACATCTTACGGACGAACAATCGGCAATTTTAAACCGATTTTTTGATGATATAAAAATCAATAAAACACAACTTAAAGAGCGTTTTTTCTCAATTTGGAAAATTTTGGGCAATATTTATAATGATTTTAATAAAGAGTTGAAAAACAAAGGTTTAGCGTATCAAGGAATGTTGCAACGCGATGCTTTGGAAAAGATAAAAAATGATGTAAGTTGTTATAAACAAGATTGTTACGTTTTTGTTGGCTTCAACGTGCTGACTGCTTGCGAGGAAAAACTTTTTTCGCTGCTCAAACACAAATCGCTTTTTTATTGGGACTTCGATAGATATTATCTTGATAATCAGAATTTTGAGGCAGGAAAATTTTTGCGGAAAAATATTTTGAAATTTCCCAACGCAATGGAATTTGAGGCGAATAATCTTTCAAAAGAAAAAAATATTACGCTCGTTGCCTGCTCGTCTGAAACATCGCAAAGCGGTTATATTCCGCTGTGGCTCAAAGAGTTACAGAAAGAAAATTTTGAAAAGCCCGACACTGCGCTTGTTTTTTGCAACGAAAATTTGTTGCTGCCTGTGGTGTCGTTTATTCCGCCCGAAGTGGAAAAAATCAATATTACAATGGGGTTTCCGATTACGCAAACGCCTGTGTATGACTTTGTTATCAGAATTTTGGACTTGCAGAAAAACGGAATTAAAGGCGACAATTTTTATTATCCCTACGTTTTGGCGGTTTTGCGCCATTTTTATACTTCGCTGATTTTCAAGGACTTTTCACAAATTGAGGAAAAAATTATCAACGAAAAAATCTTTTATGCTTCAAAAAATGACTTGAATTTTGAAATGATTTTTAAAAAGGTGGAAACGTCTGCGCAAATGGCTGATTATTTGCTAAATATAATCAAAGCGGTGGGCAACGAAACCAAAAATGTGAAAGACGATTTTTCGTCTGAAAATCTTTATAACGAGGCAATTTTTAAAATTTACAAACTTCTAAATCGATTAAATGATTTGCTGCAAAGCGGTCATTTAGATGTACAGTTGCCGACTTTTATTTCGTTGATTAAGAGGTTATTATCAAAAGAGAGTGTGCCGTTTCACGGCGAACCCGCTCTTGGTTTGCAACTTATGGGAATGTTGGAAACGCGCAACCTTGATTTTCGTAACCTGCTCATTATCAGTATGAACGAGGGCGTGATGCCGAAAGTTGAACCGAGCGCATCGTTTATTCCGCATTTTATTCGCAAACATTTTGCAATGAGCAATATCGAACATCAAGATGCGATTTTTGCTTACTATTTTTATCGGCTTTTGCAACGCGCTGAAAATGTTTCTTTGCTTTATAATACTGCTGCAAATCAGACAGGTAAGGCGGAAATGAGCCGCTTTTTGCTGCAAATGCTAACCGAGTTTCCGCACAGGGAAAAAATCAAGCGAATTGCGCTGCAAACCGATTTTCAAAACGACAACAACAATCAAATTATTATCGAAAAAACGCCCGAATTGTTGGAGAGAATTAGGGAAAAATTCACCTTTTCTAATAGAACACAAATTTCACAAATAACACAAATTAACACAAATAATGATAATAAAGAAAATACAATTTGTGAAAATTTGTGTTATTCGTGTGATTTGTGTTCAGAAACAAAGCCCGCAAAAACCCTTTCGCCATCTGCGGTTAATTCGTTGATTGACTGCTCGTTGCAGTTCTATTTTCGCTACGTTGCCGATTTTGCCAAAAAGGACGAACTTTCTGACGAACTTGACAACAACATTTTAGGCAGCATTGTACATCGGACAATAGAGTTGATTTATCGCCAAATTGCTGATTTACAGCCGCTTGTTGTGCCAAGAGAAAAAAAACGTAACAATTCGTTTGAAAAATTTGTTGTTACAAAAAAGCAAATTGACAATTATTTAAAGCATAAATCATTGATTGATAAGTTGTTGGAAACTGCTTTTGAAGTTGAATTTTTTAACCGAAAAACACCGAAAAAGAACTACAACGGCGAACAATTAATCTATTTCAATGTCGCAAAACGCTTTGTGGAACGGCTTTTGAAATACGATAAGCAAAATGCGCCGATAGAAATTTGCGGAATGGAATATTGGCGGCAAATGCCTTACCAGATTTCCGAAGATATTTGCGTGAATATTGGCGGTTTTATTGATAGAATTCACTTAAAAGACAACGATTTATACATTACCGACTACAAAACATCAAAAAAGCAAAACACGCCAAAAAACATTGAAGAACTTTTTAACGGCGCAGACGAAAACCGCGCAAAATATGCGTTGCAGGCGTTTTATTATTCGCTGATTTTGTCGCAGGAATTTCCGCAAAAAAACATTGTGCCTGTGCTGCTTTACCTTGCAAATATGGGCGATTTAGACGAGTTTTCGCACTTTATCAAAATTGGCGATTTGGCGGTAGAGAATTTTGAAAAATATCTACTCGAATTTGATACGCTTTTGAAAAGCAAATTAGCCGAAATTTTTGACGAAAATATACCATTCACACAAAATTTTACCGAAAAATGCGGGTATTGTGAGTTTGCAAATATTTGCGGAAGAGGTTGAATATTTTTTGTCATTTCGACTGAAAAGGAGAAATCTCGTGAGCAAAGCAGATTTCTCCTTTCAGTCGAAAATGACAAGAAATAAAAAAATGCTGTCAAAAATTTGACAGCATTTTTTTATTGCAATTTATTCTATTATTTCAAAGCCTTCTAAATCACGCACGCCTGGCAAACCAAAGTATGTTCTTGTTTTGCCTTGCACTTTCACTTCTACTCCAATATTTGATGGGTTATCAACCAAATTTAGTGCAGTACGAATTACACCCGTAGGTAAATTTACAAGCACAATCTTTGTATAGTCGGTTTCGCTTGGAGAATCTGCCAGCATTATTACGGTAGGACGTACATTAACAGCAGACCAAACAAGAGCAGTTGCAGCGTTGTTCGCATCAATATTATTAATTGAAGGGTCATCAAGAACTCCGCCAACTATAAAACCTTGTACCCAATGAAGTTGAGAGTTTTGCGTAGCGATTGCTTCTGCAACACTCAAAACATCATCACTTGGTGGAGGTCCTTCTGGTTTTTCAAATCTGTAATCATTTACATCACGCACGGCAGGAACTGAGAAATAGCGAGCAAGATTACCTCTTACAGCCAATGGCTCGCCCAAATTTTGCGGGTTATCAACCAAATTCAAATCACTGCGCAAATTTGCAGGATAATCTGTTTGACCATCTGCCATACTAATTTGAATAACTACACATTTAGTATAGTCGGTTTCAGTTTTTGAATCGGCAATCAAAACAGCGGTAGTACGAATACCTGTTGTGCCAAAAACTACGTCTTCGGGCTTTTTTATAACATTATTTGTGCCGTTTGTGCCATAATCTGCACCATTGCTAATTGTTGTTGCTACCGCACCAACAATGTAACCTTTTACCCAAACACCTCTTTTTACTTCCCCATCTTCAAAGAATTGAAGCACCTGTGCAGCAGAATAAGGGTTTGCCTCTGAGCCATCGCCATCGCCTCCTACTGCGCCACCACCAATGTTAATTTTAAAGTTTTGGTCGGTAGTTACTTTGTTGTTGGTCGCTTTGATAGTGAATTCAACAGTACGCTCTGTTTCGTCTGCTGGAACTCTGATTTGAAGAATAACTTTGTTTGCACCGTTTGGTACAGCAGTAACCCAATCTGGTTTTCTCTCATCATACACAAAGGTTGTTTCGCCTTTGCCGTTTTTAACTTGAACTGCTACGTCAAAGTTCTTTTCTCCATCTATTGCAACAGAAACATTATCTGCTGATGTAAATCTAACTGTGGTTGGGTCGTCTGGACCACAAGCCGACATCATTGCCACTACGACAATTAATGAAAATAATTTTAGTGATTTCATTTTAATAAAATTTTATTTGTTAATAATTTATGGTCTCCATTTTTGACCATTATAATAAAGGTCTAAATCGTTAAGCGAGCATATTACGAGTTGCACATTGCCCTCTCTATTATCTCTGTCTTTATACCAACCAACAATAGCGGTGATTGTTCCAACATATTGGGGGGCTGGAAGTCTTACATTGCTAAATCTTGAATATTCGCTTGTGGCAATCACCGTCCAACCTGTTGCATCGCGGATTACACGAGATTGAGGAAAACCGATACCACCAGTAGGAGGTGCAAAAATTTTATCTGCATCAGGTAAAGCAGAGGGTTGTCCAAAATTAACGCCTTCGCCTGTAAAATATACATCTTTTATGCAAACAATGCGTGAATGTAATGAGCGGTTTGTTGCGGCTTGGCTAATCTGCGCAATAGTCAGCGTATCAACTACAATCTTATTAAGTTCGGAGGCAGTATGAACGTTTGCACGCACTTGGAACAACGGCAGCGGAATTCTACCCGGCTCCCAGCCCTTTTTTGCTGCATCGGCATTGTTGTTGAAATACGCTATTCCGAGTTGGAACATATCGGCATATTTACCTATGGCAAGTCCGTTGCAGCGAATAGAAACAATGCTGCCAATCGGATACCAAGTGCCAATTCCCGAAGCGTCAATTGAAATTTTGATTGCCTGCTCTGGATTTCTTATGTCTTGAATAGCGATTGCTTTGTAATAATTACCCTGCGAGTCGTCAGAAATTACACGACCCGCAATGATAATATCGCTACCACCTCGACGAATTGTATCTACGCTGTAAATTCCTGATGTGCCGCTGTTTGGACGAACAGGAAAAATAACGCCTTGCTGAGAGCCAAATTCTGCAATCAATTCTTGAATTGTGTGAGTAATTTTGCTTTCATCAAGCGGTTCGAAATTCACTTCCATCGGTCCATAATTTTTGCAAGAAAAAGCCAAAACTGCAATTATTGCAAATGTACTGATTTTTAATATTTTTGTATTCATTTTACTAATTATTTAAAGATTTTTATATGCTGTCATTTCGAGCGATAGCGAGAAATCGGGTATTGTTTGTAGAAAACTTATCTGCTTTTGACACGCGATTTCTCCTTTCAGTCGAAATGACGTCTTGTTTAATTTTTAATTGATTTAAAATCTGTAACCAACATTCAAAAAGAAATTAGTTCCATAAGCATAATAATATCTATTTGGGAATCTGCCATAGTTGGTTGTCAGCACGCTGTTTCTGCTGTCCCAAGGCACGCGCCCCTGTTGAAAACCGCCTGTAATCAAAGAGGTATTCAAAATATTATTTACGCTAAGATTTATAGAAATTGAATTGCGATTTTTGAGATAAATCAATTTTCCAATTGACAAGTCAAGCAAGAAACCGCCTTGTAATCTCTCTTGTGTGCCGAGCATTTCACGAGCAGCAGAAGGTTTGCTGCGCACAAAGTTTCCGTCATTATCATAAACCTCAATATCTTCGCCATAACGTCCCCACTGATTTGGGTCGTCTTCAATACCATTTCCATAGTTTGTTGTAGAAAAACGTGATGGCGCAATGCTCAAATAGTTTTTATCAACATAGTTGATTGTAACATCTGCAAACCACAATTTCGGGTGGAAAAATTTTAGCGATACGCTTGCCGCTGCCTGCGGTCCTGCTGCTACTTTCAAACCCTTAATTCTTGTCTTTTCCTCAACATCAAACGAGCCTTCAGCGGCTGAATTTATTGGCGAGCCGTTTTCCGCACTCATTGTAATATGAGCATCTTTGGTGTAAGAATAATCTCCATAAGTTCCCGCTGCTACCAAAGTAAAATTTTTATTCAATTTAATAGAAATTCCCGCCTCAATGCCATAGTGCCTTTTGTTGATGTCCGACATCATAACATTAATAAATGTGCGGTTTTCGTCATCATAATAGCCGTTGCGCTCAACTCCGCCCAAAATTTCGGTATAGAAAGCCGAAACACGTCCCATAACTCCCTTAAAAGAGAAATTATAACTCACATCGCCTGTAAAAACTTTTTCTGAAACAAGATTTTTTACCTGTGTATCTCTGATTCTTTCCGAAACATAAGAGTTGAAAGGCAGTGGCGCTTGTGTTTGTACCAAAGTATTGGCGGTAATAATATTTCTGCCATCAATTTTCCAAACAACGCCCGCTTTAAATGCAGGGTCAATAAACCATTTTTTATTTCCTGTGCTATCTGAAATTACCTTTTCATCAAGCCAAATACTAAGTTGTTCGGCGCGTCCGTTAAGCATTCTGCCGTATCTGTAAAATTGCGTGTATGTGCCTTGAATAGCATAAAAAAGTTCTACATTTCTAAACGACCAATCGTTTTGAATATAAGCAGAAAGGCGTGTTGTGTTAATATCATAATCATAGCCAAATTTTTGTCCAACTTTGTTAATCAACGAGTCGCCGCCGATATTATTCCAAATAAATCCCGGAATAACATCGGGGAAATCTTGTCCTGTGGCATCTCTGTCAGCAAAAACGTCTTTATCGTACCATTGATTTGCACCAAGCAAGTCGTCCATTGTCTTGTAGTGAATACCTTTTGAACGCTTTGCATCAATGCCTGCCGTCAATCTCAATTTTTCCGAAATAATATTTTTATAATTGATACTAAAAGCTGTTTCCATTAAGTTGTTGTGGCGACGTTCCAAAATATACGAAGCCATAGAATCGGGGTGAGTGTTGTAGTTAGCGGTGTAAATCTTCTCCCAATTTACCTGTTGATTTCCATTTCTCCAAATTTCTAACATTTCGTTATATTGTTCCATAATAACCTGTGAAGAATTAAGAAACTGATTTCCATCTGCATCAAGCGCAAATTGGTTATCAAGCATATTGCTCGGCAAATTGCGATAATAATCGGGGCGCGGGTCAACCGCATTGTACATAGCAAAAGCCGAATTGCTGTACATACTGTATTGGAATGCCAAACCCGCTTTTAAATTTTGATTTTCAGAAATTTTCCATTCATAATTCAACAACGCTGTCGGTGCAAAACTGCGAATAATGCGCGCATTGCGTTTTTTACCGTCTTGCCAACCCCAATTTGAATTGTAATAACGTCCCCTTTGATTCCAACCGCCGATTTCTGACAAATATCCCTGTTTTCTCAAATAGCCGCTTTCATCACGTTCAACTTCAAGCGGGTTTTTACCATTCATAATATTGTAGATTTCGCTTGTAAGAGCAGATTGTCCTGCTCTTTCTGTAGGAGTGCCGAATGTTGAAAAATTGAGAATGTGGTTATTACCAAAGCGTTTTTCTGCCGACAAAAAATAACCTGCCGACTTGTAAAAAGTACCTTCAACAATGCCTTCGTGCGCATAGCGACCAGACACTGAACCCATAAAAGTCCAACCGTTTTGCATCAAACCCGTTGCATAAGTGTATTGCAAACGCGCAATATAGTTGCGGTTTGTAAGCGATGCTGAAAGGTTGTGTCCTTTCGCAAACGCAGAGGCGCGAACGTCAAAATTGGTGCTCGTTCCGATGTTGCCAAAAGAGTATGTATTACTCTCCATTCCGCGAGTAATTTCCCTGTTTCGAGTAGCGTAATTTAGCCCGCTAATTGCAGAAAAATTGAAACTTCCGCGCTCCAAACCATTAAAATAGATACCATTGATGTATGTTCTTTGATATTCGTTGTTGTAACCGCGCAGGCGAAACCGCGCAGGTGCCAACGAAAATGCCGTTTGATTATGAAATACATCAACATTTGAACCAAGCATACCAGAAATAAATTGCTGTGCAGAAACGTGGTCATCATCAAAATCGAAGTCAAAACTGAAGTTTGCCATTACAAAATCTTCTCTCATTCGATTGAAAATAGAATCAAGGTTTGCGGTGCTGTCGTTTTGGGCATTTTGTCCAAAAGCAACTGTTCCTGATGTCAGAAAAATTGCCGTAAATAGTAGTAATTTGTGTATAAATTTTTTCATTGATTATAAATTTTATATTATATAATAATGTGTTTTCACTTCTAAAGAGTCCGCAAAATTACACAAAAATATTTATGCAAACTAATTTTTTTGTTTATTTTTTAATAATTTTTTGTTTCCTTCCACAAATTGCGCAAATGTTCGGTAGTGCGCTGTTCGGCAGCGTTTTTTTGCGGTTGCCAAAGTTGAGCGTTTTTAACCTCATCGGGTAAAAATTGCTGCTGCACAAAGTTATTTTCAAAATCGTGTGAATATTTATAATTTTTGCCGTAATTCAACTCTTTCATTAGTTTCGTTGGCGCATTGCGCAGATGTAGCGGCACAGGCAAATTTCCTGTTTTACGCACAAGTTCAAGCGCGTTTTCGATGCCCATATATGCCGAATTGCTTTTTGCGCTCGTTGCCAAATAAACGGCAGTTTCTGCAAGCGGAATTCGCGCCTCAGGGAAACCGATTTTATGAATTACATCAAAACAGGCGTTAGCCAACAAAAGCGCATTTGGATTAGCCAAACCGATGTCTTCGGCAGCCAAAATCACCATTCTGCGAGCGATAAACTTTGCATCTTCACCGCCCTCAATCATTCGCGCAAGCCAATACAGAGTTGCATCAGCATCGCTGCCGCGCACACTTTTGATAAACGCCGAAATAATGTCGTAGTGCATTTCGCCGTCTTTGTCATACGCCATCGGGTTTTGCTGCAAACGCTCGGTAACTATCTGATTATCAATGATAATTTTGCCGTCAGATTGCGCATTGGCAACAAGTTCGAGAATATTTAATAATTTTCGTGCATCGCCTCCCGAAAAACGCAATAGCGCCTCATTTTCAACAATTTCAATATCACGTTTTTTGAGTTCAGTATCATTTTTGATAGCAAAATCGGCGAGTTCAAGCAAATCGCTTTTGTCCAACGACTTAAAAACATAAACTTGACATCTCGACAGCAACGGTGTAATCACCTCAAATGAAGGATTTTCGGTCGTTGCGCCGATAAGAATAAATGTGCCGTTCTCCACCGCGCCAAGCAGCGAGTCCTGTTGCGACTTGTTAAAACGATGAATTTCATCAATAAAAAGTATCGGCGACACATTGTTAAAAAAACGGCTTTGTTTTGCCTTGTCAATCACCTCGCGCACATCTTTCACACCCGAAGTTACCGCAGAGAGCGTATAAAAAGGGCGTTCCAATCGATTAGCAATGATTTTCGCAAGCGTTGTTTTGCCCACGCCCGGCGGTCCCCAAAGAATAAACGAAGAAATATTACCGCTTTCAATCATACAACGCAAAACCGCACTCTCGCCCAAAAGGTGCTTCTGTCCAAAAAAGCCGTCAAGATTTTTCGGTCTTAGTCGTTCTGCTAATGGTAACATTTTTTTTAGTGATTAGTGATTAATTTTTTATTTTACTAATAATTTCTAATGCCACAACCACTTCTTATTAATCGTTTTACAAAATAAGAATATTCGGGACGTTTTACATCACCGCTATATTCATAATTTGCCAAAACATCGCCTTTAATATTCCAAATAGAGAGATAAAGATGTAAAAAATTTTCATTTCTATTATCACCCCATTCGTCATCAGCATTGAGCAGTACAAAAACAGAATCATTAACCCAAAAAACATCGTCAGCCCACGATGACGAACCGCCAAAATGAATATTTAACGCTTTGTTTTTTCGCACATCAATCAAATCTACTCTTGAATCAATATCACTGCCAATGTACATATTACCTTCAAATTCATTGTAATAATCAAGTGTTATGTAAAAACTGCCATCAGAATTATATGTGTCTAACGGACTGCTTGACACAAAATCAGTCCATTCATTTTCATTTTTAATAAAATCGGTTACTTTTTTAAAGTTTTTTAACGAAAAATCTTTATTGCCCGATTTGTAATAAGCAACCCATTCGTCTAATATTGGGTTTGATAAATCGGCAAGTTCGTAAATTTGTTGCTGTTGTTGTTCTAAACTATCGTTTAAAACTATTTCTTTTGTGTGTTCATCTTCTTGTTTTTGCTTTTGGTTACAAGAACAAAAAGATAAAGCAACCAAGAAAATAATTAAATGTTTGATTTTCATAATGATTTTTTTGTTTTAATTTGAAAAACAAAATTACAAAAATATTTTCAAATAAATAATTATATTTATAACTTTTTTATACCTTTGCACAATGACACAAACCGAAACACACCCTTTACAACCATTTTTGCCTGCCAACGCAAAACTTCTAATGTTGGGCAGTTTTCCGCCGCAGAAAAAGCGGTGGTCTATGGACTTTTTCTACCCAAATCTTAATAATGATATGTGGCGAATTTTTGGGATTGTCTTTTTTGGCGATAAAAATTATTTTTTAGAGGAAACAAAAAAAGCGTTTTGCAAAGAAAAAATCGTTGAGTTTTTGAATGAGAAAGACATTGCGCTGTACGATACAGCGCAGATTGTCCGCCGACTGAACGACAACGCCTCAGATAAATTTCTTGAAGTTGTGCAGCCAACCGATTTAAAGAGTTTGCTTGACAAAATTCCGCTTTGTACTGCCGTTTGTACCACAGGACAAAAAGCAACCGATATTTTTTTGCAACAATTTTCTGCCAAAGAACCAAAAACAAGCGAATTTGTTGATTTTCAGTATAATAACCGCCAAATGCGCTTTTTTCGTATGCCGTCATCCTCTCGCGCTTACCCGCTAAAATTGGAAACAAAGGCGGAAGTTTACGGAAAAATGTTTGAGAAAATAGGATAAAAAAAATGCTCGGCAAGTCGAGCATTTTTTTTGTAAATTTGTACTTCATTTCATTTTCAAAATTTCCCTTGCTTCTGCTGGTGTGGCGATTTCTCTGCCGAGTTCCTTTGCCAAGCGCACAACTTTTTCCACAAGTTCGCCGTTGGATTTTGCCAAAACGCCTTTTGAGAGAAAAACATTGTCCTCGAAACCCACTCTGACGTGTCCGCCATCAATAATGGCAGCAACAGCAAGCGGAAATTCGTAGCGACCAATACCCGCAACGGTGTATGTGGCACCTTCGGGAATGCTGTGGCGCAAGAAGATAAAATCGCGCAAAGTGCCGTCAATACCGCCATTCACGCCCATAACAAAGTCAAAATGGAATGGTGGCTGAATGTAACCCTTTTTCGCCAAACGCATCGCCATATCAATCATTGACTTGTCGAACACTTCGAGTTCGGGCTTAATGCCGCGCTCAATCATTCGCTGACCGAAATATTTTATCGTGTTTTCAGTGTTTGTAAAGACGTCATCGCCGCCGAAATTGCAAGTTCCGCAGTCGAGGGTTGCCATTTCGATGTCAAGTTCGGTTGGTTGCAGACGTTCATCGTTGGTCATACCCACCGCGCCGCCTGTTGATGGCATAATAATTACATCAGGAATAACGGCTTTGATAGCGTCAATGCACTCTTTGAAACGTCCTTTGTCTTGCGTTGGCGTACCATCGTCCCATCTAACGTGCAGGTGAATAATGCTTGCGCCTGCATCATAAGCCGATTTTGCCTCACGCACAATCTCCTCAACCGTGTAAGGCACAGCGGGGTTATGTTCTTTCATAACTTCCGCACCGCAAATTGCTGCGGTAATAATTAGTTTTTGCATAAAAATATTTATGAGTTATAAATTATGAATTATTTTTTTACCGCAAAGGCGCAAAGTGCGCAAAAAAATATTGCGCTCTTTGCGGTAAAAAATTATTTTCGTTGGCAATTTTTTGGAACAACGCAAGTGCCTGACGCTCTGCAAACCACAATTGGCTCGGCGAGAACATCAGCGGCAGAGGCAGAAATATCTGTGCGCGGTACAATAACTTTGCGCGCCTCGAACTTCATTTTGCGGCTGCTGTTGCCGATTTGTGTGATTTCGCCAACTGCTTCGATATAGTCGCCTGCATAGACAGGTGCGAGAAATTCTACGCTGTCGTAGGCGCAGAAAAGCCCTTCGTCGCCGTCATTGATTATTAAAAGTTCAGTTGCTACATCGCCGAAAAGTTGCAACATTTTCGCGCCATCAACCAAATTGCCGCCATAGTGGGCATCGTGCGAACTCATTCGCAGTCTGATTAAAGATTTCATTTTAATTAGAGTTTAGATATTAAATTTAAAGTTTAGATTTTTTCGTTATCAATAAATTTTTTCACAGCAATTTTTATTGATTCAAAACCGATTTTTTCAATGTCGATTTTATTTAGCGGTATAAATTCCGCTTCCGAAACATCATCATCGCATTTGATATTTTTCAAGTTTTTTACCTCAATTTTGAAAAACATATCTAATGTGCGCACCGTAAAATCGGAATATAGATATTTGTTTGGAACAGAAAAAAGATAAGAAATACTGTCTGCTTCGAGGTTTAATTCTTCCAAAACTTCGCGTTTTATGGCATCTTCTGCCGTTTCGTTAATATCAACAAAACCGCCCGGCAAGTCAAACATTCCTTTTTGCGGCTCGTGTGCTCGACGACAAAGCAAAAGTTCGTTTTTTTCATTTACCACAAAACCAGCAACCGCCGCAACTGCGTTCAAATAGTAATGAAACCCGCATTGACGACAAAGTTTTGAGTGGTCGTTGTGCTCAATAAATTTTTCCGAACCACAAATCGGGCAATACCGAAATTTTTTTAAAGGGTGTTCCATAATTTGAATGTAGAATTAAGAATGAATAATGTAGAATTTTTGCGATTTGATTTTCCTTCGGCTTTTAAAGTTGCAAAGATACAAAAAAATATAGAATGAATAATTATTAACTTCATTTTTCATTCTACATTTTACATTATTTCTACATTTCTAAATATTCTTTTTGAAATTTCTTACTCAATCCTCTAATAACCTCATCAACAGAGTGTTGTATCAGTTCTTTGATTAATTTGTCGGGGACATCACGGTTGAGATAAACAGAATTCCATTTCAGATTATTACCGCAATAATAGCCCTTTGTGATGCCCTCATAACGCTCGCGCAGTTCGGCAGAACGCTCGGGGTTACACTTCATAGAGACAAAAAAATCGCTGTTTTTGGGCATAAGTGATGCAAAGGCAAACATTTTGCCCATAACCTTAAAAACCATAGTATCCTCGTCAAACGGAAAACACTCTTCCGCACCCTTGATTTTTAGGCACTCCTCACGCAGTTCTTCGATGTTCATAAAATTTGATTTACGATTTGCTGCAAAGATACAAAAAAAATATTATCTTTGCACCTCAAAAATTAATCATTAAATCATTAAAAAAAATCCAATGAAAATTAAATTTATTCTTTTAACTGCTTTAGTTATGTCTATGACAATTGTAAAAGCGCAAAACGTGGATATCAAACACAATCCGCTGGTGCAAGAGTGGAAAACCCCTCATCAGACGCCGCCTTTTGATAAAATTAAGGAAGAACATTTCCTGCCTGCATTCAAATATGCTATAGAGCAGGGTCGGAAAGAAATGCAGGCGATTATTGAAAACAAAAATGCGCCGACATTTAGAAATACGATAGAGGCAATGGAGTATTCGGGAGCATTGCTCTCCAGAATTTCCAGAGTATTTTTTAATCTGAGAGAAGCCGAAACTTCGCCGCAGATTCAGGAAATTGCCAAAGAGGTATTGCCATTAATTACCAATTATTCCAATGATATTACTTTAAATCCTGTATTGTTTGAACGTGTCAAGGCAGTTTATAACGGAAACGAAAAATTAACTACCGAACAACAAAGATTACTTGAAAAAACGTATAAAAGTTTTGTCAGAAAAGGTGCGAATTTGAGTGAGAGCGATAAGGAAACTTACCGCAAACTTACCACTGAATTGTCGCAACTGACTTTGAGTTTCGGGGAAAATGTACGCAATGCAACCAATGATTTTACTTTGCATTTGACCGAAGAACATAATGTTAAAGGTATTCCTGTGGGAGATTTGGAAATTGCTGCCGATAAGGCAAAATCCAAAGGCTTAACAGGTTGGGTGTTTGATTTGAGTTTTCCGAGTTATTCCGCTTTGTTGAAATATGCGGATGACCGAGATTTGCGCCATAAAATGTTTATAGAGTATAATACAAGGGCTTTTGGTGGAAAATTTGATAACCAACAAAATGTTTTGAATATTGTAACTTGTCGCGACCAATTAGCGCGTTTATTGGGCTATAAAACGTGGGCGGATTATGTTTTAGAAGAAAGAATGGCTGAAAATCCCGCTAATGTAATGAATTTTTTAAATGATTTATTGAATGCTTCAATGCCATTCGCTCAGAAAGAGGTTCAAGAAGTTAGTGATTATGCTAAAAAAATGGAATTACAGAGCGAATTACAACGTTGGGATTGGAGTTATTATTCAGAAAAATTAAAAACCGAAAAATTTAATATCAATGATGAGGTATTAAAGCCATATTTTAAATTAGAAAATGTGATAAACGGCGTTTTTGACTTGGTAACAAAATTATTTAAAATCAAATTTGTTGCAGCAAAAGATATTCCGACTTACCACAAAGATGTTAAAGTTTACGAGGTTAAGAACGAAAAAAATACCGTAATTGCCGTATTATATATGGACTTTCACCCGAGAGCGACTAAGCGTAACGGCGCGTGGATGACCTCATTTAGACAACAACACAGAACTTTGGACGGAAAAAATGTCATTCCTTTGGTACAATTAGTAATGAATTTTACCCCGAGCACGTCGACAGAACCATCTTTACTGACATTTTCAGAGGTAAATACTTTCTTGCACGAGTTCGGACACGGATTGCACGGTATGCTGTCTGACGTACAGTACGAAAGTTTGTCAGGGACAAGCGTTCCGCGCGATTTTGTAGAACTGCCTTCTCATTTTATGGAAAATTGGGCTACCGAAAAACAGTTTTTGGATATGTTTGCCAAACATTATAAAACAGGAAAAGCCATTCCTGCATCTTTGATAGAAAACATTAGGGCTGCCAGCAACTTCCAAGCAGGTTATTCGTTTTGCCGCCAATTAACTTTCGGCTTTTTGGATATGGCGTGGTACTCTACCGATGATATTTCAAAAGTTACGGAAGTATTGCCGTTTGAAAGAGCCGCCATAGCAAAAACGGAACTTTTACCTGTAGTGCCGAATACGTGCATCAGCACTTCGTTTTCTCATATTTTTTCGGGCGGCTATTCTGCAGGTTATTACGGCTACAAATGGGCAGGAGTATTGGAAGCTGACGCATTTTCATTATTTCAAGAAAGAGGTATTTTTGATGCCAAAACAGCCGCAGATTTCAGATTTTATATTTTATCCAAAGGTGGCACCGAAAATCCTATGGATTTATTCGTAAAATTTCGCGGACGCAAACCAGAAGTTAGAGCGCTTTTAGAACGTAGCGGATTGAAATAATTGGCGTTAGATTGTCATTTCGACTGAAAGGAGAAATCTCGTTTTAACAGTAGATTTCTCCCATTGGTCGAAATGACATAAATCAACACAAAATTACCAATTCCAAATAATTTTGTAAAAATAATATTATGAAAATTGATGTAGAAGACATAATTCGCTCAAAAACAAAAGGTTATGTACCAAAATTTTTGATAAATCTTCTAAAAAAGATTGTTCATCAGGACGAAATTAACGAATGTATTGAGAAAAATCCTGATAGCACAGGTGTGGATTTCGCTTGTGTTACGCTTGATTTTCTGAGTGTCAGCACTTCGGTTGAGGGTTTGGAAAATATTCCGAAAGGCGAAAAATTGATTTTTGTGGCAAACCACCCGCTTGGCGCAATAGAGGCGTTGGCGATTACAAAACATCTCGGAGAAGTTTTTGATAAAAACATTAACTTCATTATCAATGAGTTGCTGGGTTATTTTAAGCCTTTGAAAAATATTTTTACTTCGGTAAATGTCGGCGTAGGCAAACAAAACAGAGAGAATATTGCGCTTGTTGATGAACTTTTTTTGTCTGATAAACAAATAATTATCTTTCCTGCGGGACAGGTTTCGCGCAAAAAAAGAGGAAAAATTGAAGATGCTGAGTGGAAAAAGATGTTTGTTACCAAAGCGCGACAATACCAGCGCAATGTTGTACCAATTTTCTGTTCGGGCAAAAATTCAAATTTCTTCTATAATTTGGCGAATTTTCGCAAATTTATCGGGTTAAAATTTAATATCGAACTGCTTTTTTTGCCGCACGAAATGTTTAAAAACAGAAATTCACAAATCAATATAACTATCGGAAAACCAATATCTTACAAAGACTTTTCTAATCCGAAAAACGATTTGGAATACGCGCAGGAAGTTAGAAAAATGGTTTATAGTTTGTAGACTTAACGCGCTGATTTAACACACTGCTAACTACATTTTTTCCTCCCGCTGGCGCGATTTTACAAATCGTGCCTTTTATATATATAACGCAGCTGAATAAATAATATTATTTTTTTCATAAACTAAAAATTTAACTTTCGGGGTCATAGCTAAAAGAGAAGTGTATATAGTTCCCTGTAAAACTGCATTTTATATTGTAGCCACTTCTTGCAACTACATCAACATCTATTTTATATCGCCATTATAGTTCCTAACAAACAACAATACACCTACGCTAAAAATTCAGACGTAGACGTTTGTTGCCGATTGTTCCGGAACTTAAAATCTTTGGTAGATTAGGAGGAACAATTTCTTACAAACGCTTTTGTCAATACATTAAATAATAATGTATTCTGTCCAAAATGTAAAATTTCGACCGCAAAGATATAAATAAATTTTAATAACAAAAAAAAATATTGCTATTTTTGAAAAAATTAACAAAAAAAATTTGTTGAATAAAAAACATAGTTGTACTTTTGCAGTCGAATTTGTAAGTGAAAACAAAAAAAGTAAATATTTTATCCCGATTTTTTCGGAAAATAAAGATATGATTTACATAACGTAACAGAAAATAACTATTAACTTTATCTTTGCTCTCCTAAAATTTGCCAAAATTTACTAGAATAAAGACAAAATGGAAATAAGTAGTTGGTCCACATAATGCGGACTCAACTCGTCCTTTTTGTTTAGGTCAGGCAAATACCTTGGAGAGTGGAATCGTTGGGTTTCGCTCTTTTTAATGTGTATTGCAAAACTAAAATATTAGATTCCAAAGTATATATATTAACAAAATAAAGTTCTTTCTCAACTGCAAAGGTACTGTGAAATTTATATATCAACAAGACGTTTTAAGAAAGAAAAAACAGATTAATCATTGAAATTCAAATCAAACTTTATAAAAAAATGTGATTTTTACACCGTTTAAGAGTGTCGCAAAAAAACACTCTCAAAATGACACAAATTCTTTTGTTAATTAATTATTATAACCACTAATAAAAATTATTATAAATATCATAACAATTAAAATTTATATTAAAAAAGTAACTTAACTTAAAAAAGAACTATGAAACGTTTAATAAAAATTAAAATTAATAAATTTCGAGGTTTTTCTTAACCTTAGAATTTTAGAGACAAAATTTTGTATCTAAGAGAAATCTTACTTGTGAAAGCCGGATTCTCTATTTTTTTACTTAACAAAGTCGATTTTGATATTTTTTCAAAAAACATTTTGCTAAGTAAAAAAAAAGTTGTACCTTTGCAGCCCCAAATTTTAGGGGGAAAACTATAATTAATTTATTAATAATCAAAGAAAAATGCCTACTATTCAGCAATTAGTAAGAAAAGGAAGGGTTGTTTTGGAAGACAAAAGTAAGTCGCCTGCGTTAGATTCTTGTCCACAAAGACGTGGAGTTTGCGTGCGCGTTTATACTACTACGCCAAAAAAACCTAATTCTGCAATGCGTAAAGTTGCCCGTGTTCGCTTGACGAATACAAAAGAGGTGAATGCCTACATTCCGGGCGAGGGACACAATTTGCAGGAGCACTCTATCGTGCTTGTTCGCGGCGGTCGTGTAAAAGATTTACCCGGCGTTCGCTATCACGTTGTTCGCGGTACTT
>Ga0209737_10000315_pt1 | contig 42527 bp, 38 predicted proteins | sample TergutCu122P3_FD_187284 | JGI IMG/M metagenome (GOLD analysis project Ga0209737, IMG submission 187284) | Cubitermes ugandensis P3 segment gut microbial communities from Kakamega Forest, Kenya - Cu122 P3 (SPAdes) (version 2) | ecosystem: Host-associated > Arthropoda: Insects > Digestive system...
CTGTCACTCTGTGAGATATTTCTTTAGGATCGTATTTATACCATTTCTAAGCCAATGCTGGACTTGAAATCCATGGCCTTGCATCATCCATGATGTTTCGACATATCATAACATCTTTGATTGACTTGAAAATAGCATTAGCTCGCACAGAGGCACGGAGTTCACAGAAGGAACAACTCTGTGCTCTCTGTCACTCTGTGAGATATTTCTTTAGGATCGTATTTATACCATTTCTAAGCCAATGCTGGACTTGAAATCCATGGCCTTGCATCATCCATGATGTTTCGACATATCATAACATCTTTGATTGACTTAAAAATGGTATAAATTCCCCTCCGTTGGAGGGGAACCTGAAGGGTGGGGTGGTTTCATGTCAGATAACACGTTAGCGCTTATGGGACAGCGCCCACTCTGTCAGCCCCAGCGGGACTGAACTGTATATACCTGGGTGAATAGAGAGAATTCTAAAGCCAGGCAGCTGTCCCACCCCCCCGCCGATATATGCCCTAGAACGTCAATGTCACACCTGCCGTAGCGCCACCGTCGTGGAAAACGACACTCGGCACGATAGGCCGAGTCCCAACAATGGTATCGCCGCCGCTGTTCTGGACGGTATCCACCACCATGAGAACTATCCCGAGGACGGTGGCACCCACGCCTATGCCCGCCAATGCCCAGCCCGCCCTGTACATGCCATCATTCCTTTTGTAATCATCCTCTCCCCAAGCATCCACCCAATCCCACTCATAAGCGTTACCCAACAGAATGCCGCCTGTCAGCGCCGATGCAACACCCACGCCTGCGATGCCCACACCGACCCAAAGCATCGTCCGCTCGCTGAGCGGCGGACCGGGCATTGCAATGACCTGCGGCGCCCTGTTTCCGCTGCTGCCTTCGTGAATCGAGACCTCCAGTTCGAGGGTTTTGCCGCTGGTCACGCTGGCCATTCGATTGACAAACCTGCCCGATGACGTCGCAATGACGAGATTTCGCTCACCCGCGGCCACAGTGTGTGTGCCATCGCATTTAACGGGCGGGGCATTGTCGATGCTGACGGTGGCATTGGCCGGCCTGCAGCGCAAAACGAGGGTGCCATAACATGTCCGTTCGAGCTCTGAAACAAAGCTTCGGACATCCTTGGCATCGGGGACAGATCTTACGAGGGACTGGTACTCATAATAATGCGCGAGTGCCTGCGTGCAATTGCCATAAAGATGGTAGCTGCGGGCAATGTTGTAGGTCACATCGGGGATGGGATTGATGCGTTTGGCCCCGATAAAAACCTCAATGGCTTTGAGGTAGTTTGCGCTGTCAGACTTCCCCTCGTTAAAGAGCCGGATGCCTTCCATCATGTGCCGGCTGAATTCGTCATTCTGAGCCGTCGCGGTTGAGGGAGAAAACGCTGCAAATACCCAGGCGGCACAAAGAAGTGTCACAACACGATTACGCAGAAAATTCATCGGTTCTCCTTAAGATTCTCCACCATGCCATCAAAACCGGTCGCGATTTTCTGAGGGCAAGTTTTATTCCATACCCGTGTGCCGCTTAAGGTGCACACACAGAAACACCATGCAGAACCATGTTCTAAAACGTCATGGTCACGCCTGCCGCTGCCCCGCCTTCGTAAAAAACGACATTTGGCATAATGGTCTTCGTCTGCGCCATGCCGTCGCTGTGTTTGACGGCGTCGACAATCATGAGCACAATGCCGGCGACGCTGAGCCCAACGCCAACGCCCGTCACGGCCCAGCCAGCCTTGGTCATGGTGTCGTCGTCTCTCCCGTACCAATCGCAACCGTCCCAAGAAGAGTCTTTACACTTGTAAGCCTTATCGAGCAAAACGGCGCCTGTAATCGTTGCAATCGCCCCCCCGCCCGCAAGGCCAACGCCTGTCCAAAAAAGCTTCATGTCGCCAAGTGACGAACCGGCCATGACGATGACATCAGAGCTGGCTTCTTTCGGTTCATCGACCGTGATCTCAAGATCGAGAATCCTGTCTCCGGTAATGTTGACGGTTCGCGTGGCGGGTTTCCCCCCTCTGGGAGATTCGACTTTAAGCTGGCGCTGACCCAGGCGAACCATATGCTCAGCATTGCAGTGAACAGGCGAAGCACCGTCGATGCTGACGGTGGCATCCATGGGGCTGCAATACAGGTAAAGGGGAACGAGAAACTGCTCACACTCCAGTTGAAGGGCTGAGATAAAGCCTCGAACATCCTTGGCATCCCCGCCCGTGCCTGCAACGGATTGATACTCGCGATATTGGGCGAGGGCCTCCGTGCAATTGCCATAGAGATGGTGGCTTCGGGCGATATTGTAGGTAATATCGGGAATGGGATTGATCCGCTTCGCATTCATGAAAGCCTCAATCGCCTTTAAGTAGTTCTGGCTGTTAGATTTCCCTTCATTAAAGAATCGCATGCCCTCAAGCATATGGGCACTGAATGCGTCCTGCTGGGCCTCGCCGGGTGAGGGTGAAAACATGGCAAGTGTGCAGGCGGAACAAAGAAGAGTCACAATAATACGGTGGCGCAGCAAATTCATCGGTTCTCCCTGAGACTAGTCCATATAACCATCGGAGCAGGCCGCGATGCGAAGCCTTGGCCTGTCCTGATCGACAAGGCCAGCTTCTGAGAAGCAAGTTTCGTGCCCTTTAATATAATCCTCGATAAGCGACTTGATGATCGGCCCTGTATGGAGGATCTTTGTCTGATCAAAGAGCCCTTTGAGCGAGTCGCCGCCATAATACATGAAATCACTGAGGCCGATTTGATAAGTTTTGTCAGCCTGGAGGGGTTCGCCGCGAACAGTGACATTTTTGCAGAGACAATTGTTCTCCCAGGCTTCGATTTGCCCGTCGCCATTGAGATCCTCTGGCCGAATGCAGCCTTGTTCATACTGATAGGTTAAGCCTGCAACCTGAATGACCCCATGCCGTGACGTCGAGCTGATTTTGAGCACCTGAGACAAATCCCTTCCGGTGATTTCGATAAGGAGGAATCGGTTGTCAAACGGCATGAGGCTGTTCATATTTTCACGGTAGATGGAACCAGCAGGCAGGTCGGCGCGCAAGCCGCCCGAGTTCTGCATGACAGCATCGGCCTGGGGGGAATAAGCCATCATGGCGTTGGTCACCAGATTCCCAATCGGACACTCGCCTCTTCGTGATCGGCGCAGTGCAGTTTCGGCGCAGCCCATCACATCACATCGGCCATTCGTCATGCGTGCCTCGAAACGGGCAATGAAGTCGATGGCGCGCCTGTCCGGCGTCAGGGTGAGATCGCCTGCCTGCACGGTTTCGATATGGCGAGGCTCCTCGCCACAGCCGAGGCTGCGCATGCGATGCCGGAGCGTGTGTTTTCGAACAGAGTCCCTTTCGATTTGAAGGCCTTTGGCCCCGAGCTTTGGCTGTAACGTAAGCGTGGTCAGAACGCGTCCGCCCGAATTATCCTCAGACAAGAGGGTCTCGCCATCCCACACCAAAAAGCTGGCATGCTCATGCCCGGAAACGATCAGCCCAATGTGCTGACGGATCTCTTCAGGCAGCGCCATGATGTCACCAAGCTCGCCACTGAACATCTCAGACCCGGACTCGTCATACTTGGGCACTCCGGTCAGATGCGCCAGAACGACGATGAAATCCGGCTCTTCTGCGAGAATTTGCGGCATGATGCGCTGGAGTGTCCCGGCAGGTGACTCAAACCTCAACCCTTCGACATTTTCCGCCAGGGTCGCAACCGGGGTTTCCTGCGTCGTTAAACCTGTTACGGCAATGCGATAGGGCCCTTTGGAGATGATCACATAGGCATGCAGATTTTCGGGAGGCCAGGCAACGTCCTGGCTGGCAGCGACGATATTGGCGCTCACCCACGAAAACGTGCTGGCCTGAATCGCTTCGAAAAGGGCACCCCGCGGATCATCCGTCATCTGACTCCCCGGGCCATAGTCGAATTCATGATTGCCAATGACGGCCGCATCCAGTCTGAGCGCATTCATGATTTCGATGTTGCCCATGCCCCTGGATGCGTTGATGGGCATAGCCCCCTGGAACATATCGCCCGCATCCAGGAGAAGAGACAGCCCCGGGCCGCGCAAAGCCTCGACCGCTGCCATGAAGACAGGCAGCCCGCCAAGCGCCCACTCGTCGTTATCCACCTCGTCAATCTCGTAGAGGGAAGCATGAAAGTCGTTCCAAAAGACGAGCCTGACCTCCGGCCCGGCCAATTCGCGGGATTGCGCCTCTACTGTCGCGGCCTCACCTGCGGTCTGATTTTGTGGCGTGCCAACACATGCGTAAGACATGGCACCAACACAAACCATAGAGGTGACAAGCGTCAGAGGAAATTTCATGTATGCCTCCTTGCAGCAGAATCAACAGAACGCAAGCTGGAACAACGCAGCAATGCAACCCATAAAACGAGCACCACACTGGGAAATGAATTATCTTCGAAGGGATGAATGAAGTCTATGGGTAATAGCACCACCCCTCACGAAAAAGACGGGCTTTCGAAAACATGAAGCAGCCCTCTTGACAAAGGAATATCGTGCGTTTAGAGGAGACCGTTTCCTGGAATCCCGGGAAGCACTGTAAATTTTCATACTTCGACCAACGCTTCCTAACCGAATTCAGGTATTCATAACGAGGTGTATGCAGAAATGAGCAAACGAGAGTTCCATTTTACGAGTGAGTCCGTCACCGAAGGCCATCCCGACAAGATCGCAGATCAAATCAGTGATGCCATCCTGGATGCCATCATTGCACAAGACAAATCCTGTCACGTGGCTTGCGAGTCACTCTTAAAAACTGGCATGGTCGTTGTTGCCGGCGAAATCACGACATCTGCCTGGGTGAATATCCCCGAGATTGCACGTGAAACGATTAAGAAAATCGGCTACAATAGTTCCCTCAAGGGTTTTGACTATGAGACATGCGGCGTGATGGTTGCCGTCGAGTCCCAGAGTCCCGATATTTGCCAGGGTGTGGATCCGGCAAAGGGCATCGTGGCAGAGCAGGGGGCAGGCGATCAGGGCCTGATGTTTGGCTATGCCTGCGACGAAACCCCCGAACTCATGCCCGCCCCCATCATGTTCGCACACTCGCTGACACGCAAACTGGCGGAAATTCGCAACACTGAGGCGGTGGACTTTCTCCGCCCGGATGGCAAAAGCCAGGTGACGGTCCGCTATGTCGACAACCAGCTGACAGGCATTGATGCTGTCGTTGTGTCGACGCAGCACAGTCCCGAAATTTCGCAAAAGGATCTGCACGAAGCCATCATGGAGCTCGTCATAAAGCCCAGCCTGCCTTCACACCTCCTTTCGAAAGAAACCAAATTTCACATCAATCCAACGGGCCGCTTCGTCATTGGCGGGCCTCAGGGAGATTGTGGCCTGACGGGCCGAAAAATCATCGTGGACACCTATGGCGGCACGGGCCGGCATGGCGGCGGCGCATTCTCAGGCAAGGATCCCTCAAAGGTTGATCGTTCTGCCTGTTACATGGCCCGCTATATTGCCAAGAATATTGTCGCAGCAGGGCTTGCCAGGCGGTGCGAGGTTCAGCTGGCGTATGCCATTGGCGTCGCAGAGCCGGTCTCGATTCTGGTCAACACCTTCGGCACAGCAACGATCGATGAAGCGATCATCGAGCAGCGCGTTCGCCGGGACTTCCAGCTCAAGCCTGCGGGCATCATTGCTTCGCTCGACCTGCTTCGTCCGATCTACCTGCCCACCGCGAGTTATGGCCATTTCGGGCGCACACCCGAGAACGGCTTCTTCACATGGGAAAAAACGGACAAGGCGGACTCGCTGAAGCAGTAGGCCAATCTCACAATGAACAAGCCCCCGTTCGGGGGCTGAACTGTCCCACTCTCTGCCTGTGGCATGGGATTTTGCATGCAGACACTCCCTCCCAAAACGGTGCTTGAGCGCAAAGATCTTTCGGTGTTCCGTTATGATCTCAACGTGCGTGCCATAAGGCTGTTTGAGGTGGGAGCGCTTTTTTTGCTGGGTCTGGGGGCACTTGTATACCCGCTGACACACTTTGAACCACGGCAATGGCTCGTGGCCCCCGTTGTCCTGGGTGTGCTCGGGATTGCGGTGTTTTGTGTCAGCCTGTACTGGCGAGCCTTCGCCAAACACGCTTTTGTCGCCTTTGATCGTGAACACCTCTATGTGGCTGTCAATGCGCGCAGAGTCAATGCGATGGCATGGCGCGACTTTGATCTCGACAACTCGGGGCTTAAGGCGCCCGATGCAGAAGGCATTCTGACCCTGACTTTCGGCAGGCAACGCATCAAGCTCTACCTTGTATGCGGATTTGTCCATATACCTCAGTTCCAGACTATCCTCGGCACGCTTCTGTCCCACATCCGTGACAATCTCAAATCAAACGGAAGGACTGATGGCTCGGAATTCTGACAAAAACAGGCAGGCAACGCTGACGTTAAGCGAGTGCATTGAGTCGACGCACCTGGCATCGTTTGATGGCGTTATTTTGGGTTGCGACGAGGTCGGGCGCGGCCCCCTCGCAGGGCCTGTGACGGGCGCCTGTGTCGCTTTCGCACCGCAGCTGAAGGCGGATTTCCCCTTGTTTTCGTGCCTCAATGATTCGAAAAAGCTTTCACCCAGCGCCCGGGAAGCGCTGGTTGAACCGATCAAAGAAGCCGCGTTGGCGTATGCCGTGGTCGATGTTGACCACATCGTGATTGACGAAATCAACATTCTCCAGGCCAGCCTGCAGGCCATGCGGCTGGCAGCAGAAGCTGTGGCGCGTACGCTCGGCCGCACGGATCTGCACGTCCTTGTCGATGGCAACCGCCCCATCCCTGGCCTGCTCTGGGCACAGTCGCATCACATCAAAGGGGACGCACGCTCCTGGAGCATCGCCGCCGCATCGATCCTGGCAAAAGTTCACCGGGATGCACTCATGGCAGCATACGATACCCAGTATCCTGGCTATGGCTTTGCCAGGCATGCGGGCTATCCGACGGCCATGCACCGCCAGGCGATTGCAGCTCTCGGCCTGTCGCCCATCCACCGCCGTTCCTACCGCTGCCAGTAGCGCATTTTGTGGGGGAACGTGTGGAAGCCGACGGGGTGGTTTTCGCACAATAGCCCTGATATTCGCAAAAGCACGGTGAGCTTTCGCATAAAATCGATTCACCGCCGTTCCTGCTGTTGCCGGTAGTGCATCATATTCGCAAAAGCACGGTGAGCTTTCGCATAAAATCGATTATATGACCCTCAGCTTTTGAACCTGGCTGTTGGCCGGGTTGTTTTTGTTTACTTCATGACATGGCGGTATAGAGTTATGGAAAAGATCATCTTGTCGACTGAGAATGCCCCCCGTGCGATTGGGCCCTATTCTCAGGCCGTTCGCGTAGGCCAGCTGGTGTTTATTTCCGGCCAGCTTGGGATTGATCCTCAGACGGGCATCCTCAAAGACGGCATAGACGCGCAAACGCGGCAGGTTCTCGACAATATTGGCGCCATTCTTGCTTCGCTTGGCCTTGGCTATGCGCACGTCGTCAAGACGACGATATTCCTGCGTGACTTTGATGACTATGCGAAGGTCAACGAAATATACGGCTCTATTTTCCAGGATGCGCCGCCGGCGCGTTCGACGGTCGAGGTGAGCCGTCTTCCGAAACGCGCTTCGGTCGAAATCGAATGCATTGCGATTTATCCCGAGAAGGCAGAGGCCTGAGGGGGGCGCGGCGTATGGGCATGTAGGGGCGGCAACCTGCCGCCCGAATGCCCATAGCCGCGTGGGGGGAGACTTCCCCCCAGTGTGTGACGGCGCGTATGGGCGCCCTGCCCATAGCGGCGTCCGTGCGCCGAGGCACTGGCGCACGTCCCGCCAAAAACTTCAAAAAGTACTGGGCAATGGAGAGAAAACCGTGGATCGGACCAAGAAGATAATCACCATCAAGCGCTACTCAAATCGCAAGCTCTACGACATGTCGCAGAGCCGCTACATTACGCTTGCGGAGCTTGGCGAATTGATTCGGCGTGGCGAGACCATTGAGGTCATTGACAACGAGACGAAGGCGGATTTAACGGATGTGACGCTGACGCAGGTGCTGATGGCCCAGCAGAAGCAGAAGCACAAGGGTATTCGCAATCTGGTTCAGACGCAGGCAGAGATTCTTTTGCAGCGCATCAGCGTTCCCGTGCAGCAGATTCGCGACGAGGCGCTGCGCCAGGTGGAGCGCTTCAAGCGCAAGACCGACGACGAATGCGGGCAGGAAAACAATGCGCCCAGCCAGTCGATGATAACTCGCCTGGATGCGCTCAAGGCCAGTTCGGATGAGAAAATTCTGACCTACCTCATTGTTCAGCGCCTTGAACAGGTAGAGGCGGAAGTCGTTGAGCTCCGACGCCGAATCGAACTGCTTGAGCGGGAAAATGACGACATGTTCTAAGACACGCGTCGTGGGGCTGACTGGCGGCATTGGATGCGGAAAAACACTCGTTTCGTCACATTTAATGCAACTTGGCTTTGCGATTGTCGACGCGGACGCATTAACGCGCGAGGCATACGAGATGCCATCGGTGCTGACTTCGCTGCGGCAGGCGTTTGGTGAGGCATTTTACGGGGGACAAATAGATCGGCAGAAACTTGGGGCGCTGGTTTTTTCCGATCCGTCGGCCAGGGCACGGCTCAATGCGATCATGTGGCCTGCGCTGGGAAATTTGGCGCGCGAAGCCATTTCGCGCAGTACGGGCCGAACGATTTTCGACGCAGCGGTGCTCTATGAAGCAGGCTGGCAAGATACTGTCGAAGCCGTCGTGAGCGTGCTGAGTCCCAAAGAGGTCAGGATCGAACGCGTCATGTCTCGAAACGGTTTGACACGCGATCAGGTTTTGCAGCGCATGGCGTCCCAGGCCAACGACTGGCATCACGTGACACACTCAGATGCATGCCTCTACAATGTTTCCACGATAGGGGCGCTTTTGCGGCAAACCGAGCGAGTTTTTGGATCTTCGGGCAGGGGCGAATAATGATTCGCCCCTACATCCCACCTGCCACTGCAGCGTATTGCTTTGGGTCAGGCGCTCCTGCCTTTGGATAATCAGTTTTGGCCCTTTGAAGCTTCTCGTTTTTGCTTCACACTTTGCCGCTTCACCCACAGCGATACGAAGTATCGCAGGGGGTGTGGGGGAACAAGTTCCCCCACATAAAAAAGAAAATGCTCTAAAATCCGAGATCCAGCATGGTGTCGAGGTTTTTGCTTCTGGCCTTCATGGCGTTAAGCAGGGTTTTATCCTCGTCGCTTTCGGCGAATTCCTCGAAGAAGTAGGTGCACGGAAGGAGGGTGTTTTCGTCTGCGGGGGCGTGCTTGCAGATGGGGCGCATATAGGACATGGCCTGGCGCGCGTTGTCGTTTTCGCGATCGACGTGGATGAAGTGTGCGAAGGTTCGCAGGAACCGCCAGTGGAGGGGACGCTGGTGGACGAGCCATTTTTGGAGATTTTCGCGCGCGGCGGGATCGTGGGTGTAGAGGTATTCGGCGATGCTTGCGATGGCATCAAGGTCATCGGGCTGGGGATCGTCGGTTTTTTCGAGGAGCTTAATGAAATCTTCCTGGCGGAAGGCGCTGCCGGCGGTGTCACTGGCGAGGTCATTGAGGATGAGCTGCCGGGTGAGCGCCGTGGTGTGGGGATCAAAGAAGGTCGAGCGCTGGAAGGCACTGCGTGCGGCTTGAGGGGTGATGTCCTGGACGATGGCGGTATAGAGCAGCGCCTGAATTTCCGGCCAGATTTCGCGAAGCATGGCGTTTTTGAGGGTATCCGCCGGGATACTGTGCCGATCATGAGACGCGCTGGCAAGGTACCTGGCAGCGGCTAGCCGAAGGGCTTCGTCGCCGTTCATAAGCGCCTGTGTGAGGCTGTCGACGTGTTTGCCGGGCTGGAGGGTGAGGCCTGCGATGAGCGCATGGGCGCGCTCGGTGGTGTTTTTTGCCTCGCGGTAGCGCGTTTCGATGGCAGGGGCAAGCGCCTGGAGTCTGAGGGCAGCGGCGAGATCGATGCCAACGATGCGCCTCGAAATGGCCTGGGCTTCGAGAAATGTCCGGGCAATGGCAGTGATCGCAGGAAGATGATCCGCATGGATGGGAGCATTATTTCCGCCTGCGATGACCTGAATGAGCATTCGGCTGAGGCGCAGCTGGCTGATCTCGTCCAAATGGCTCTGCGTCAGGCGCCTTGCCAGGATGTCGGGGGTCTCGCCAAAAATCACGCCAAATTTACCCAAACGCTCCAGACTTTGGAGAGGGTAGTTTTCGATGAGTGCCGCCCAGCGTTCGACCGCAAGGTCAGGCTGAACGGTGCTCAGTTCCTGCAGGATGGGCAAGACGATTTCCGGCCTGGAGGGCGCATTTTTGAGCCAGGCCGTCAGAACATGGGCATAGGCTTGTGGGTAGGGAGAAAGCCTGCGCTTCCACGTATCCTGAATCGCCGGATCGGCGGATTTCATGGCCAGGGCAACAAGGCGCGTGCCTGCCAACTGAATGGGCATGGCCTCAAGGAGATCGCGCATGACGAGGTTTTGCGGGTGATCGACGACCGTTTGGTCAATCCACCGATCGATGGCTTCCCAGGCACCTGGCGCCTGTATCAATTCCCTGGCAAGCTTTGCGCGCTGGGGCGGCGGCGCGCTGAGCGCCTCAAGCAGCTGACCGTAAAGTGCATCTGCCTGTGCCGCTTCATCCGGGTTGACATCCTGAGCCGGTGCGTCCGCCTGCGCCTCAGCCGAATCGACATCCTGCGCCCCTGCTATGGACTCTGTGGGCGGCAGCAGACATTTTTCGGGTGGTGTGCACTGGCGACGGTCCTGCGCCTCTGCCATGTGGCATGGTATTGACACCAGACAAAGGCAACCAGCAATCATTTGTAGAGACAGCATGATCGTGCGCATGAAAACTCGCTTGTATCGTAAATTCGGAAACAGGGCAGCCGAGGCGCAAAGAGGCGAACAAAACAGGCAGGTTATACCGCATTCTAAGGAAGCTGTCTGTTCGAAATGTGGCTCGGGGGCAGCCGAGGCGAAAAGCAGGCAATAAGGCCAGGCACGCAAGCCTCTGCCTATGCTTTGAGGGGGCCGCGCCCCCTGCGCCGCTATCGGCTGTAGTAACGGGCGACCAGGGACGGTCGCCCCTACAGCCGATACGCGTCTACCCCCAAAGCGGGGCCTCAGTCGCCGGCCCCGCAACGCCCCGCTTCGGGGTGTGTGCTCTGTACGGGCGTAGCGCGCTGCGCCCCTGCCTGAATGCCTTTGCACCCTGATATGCCGCCCTTGCTGATAATCACCTATTGCGGAGGCACAACACTTGACAACGGAGGCAATTTGAGGCAAAAAGTGGCGGATTTTTTGTGTCCCTGATTGCGGAGAAGCGAAGAGGAGGTACGTAGGCCAATGCAGAGTTTTTGGCGAGTCAGTGTCATGATCCTGTGCATTTTGTTGTGCCCTGGTTGCCAAAGTACGGCGCCGGATGTCAGCCATGATGCGGAGGGGGTACTGGCTTCGTCGGAATCCGGCTACATCGCGATTCTCGCCGAACTGACAGAGGTTATGCAGGCGCAGCACGCTGATCCGGAGATCAATCTGCGAGGGGTACGCGAGTATGTGACAGCCAACCGCGACCGAATCGCAGAGGAGATCAACGTCCTGAATCGTGCTGTTCTGGCAAAGGACGAGTCTGAGCGCGATGCTTATCGTGCACAGGTTTCGCCCCGGGTCGAATCCGCTCTCGAATCTTATGCACGAGCCCAGAAATTGCTTCTCGCTCGAATGAATGATGCACAAAAATGGGAACTTGGTGAGGCTTTGTCGGCCCTGCGTTAGGGTCGTGGTATACAAAGGGATGGCGTACGCGTATCGCTGGTGGCGGCGCAATCAGAATGATGCAGGGTAGCCCTTCGGCAGACGGGCAAAAAGCGTTTTGGAGAATTTATGATGTCCGATAATGAAAAGACGGTCTCGGAAGCACTGAACGAAGTAGAAGAAATGCAGGCTGATGCGACCCAGGAGGCTTCAGAAGCTGAGGACTTTTCGCAGCTGCTGCAGGAGAACGATCAGGCAATCGAGAAGAAGTCATTCGAGCGAGGCATGATCGTGGAGGGCGTGATCGTGCAGATTGGCGCCGAGTACGCGTATGTCAATATTGGCTCGAAGGCTGAGGCCAGCATCCCCGTCTCCGAGCTGCTCAATCCCGAAGACGGAAAACTGACACACGTGATTGGGGATGTCATCAAGGCTAAGGTTATCGGCTTTGACGGCAGTGGCGTGAAATTGTCGCGTTCGCTGAAGTCCGGCAACATTGCCCTCGAAGAAGCCTACCAGGCAGGGTGCGCCGTTCGCGCTCGCGTTAAAGCCGTCAACAAGGGCGGTTTCGAGCTTGAACTCATGGGACAGCGCGCCTTCTGCCCGCTTTCTCAAATTCAGCGCGGCAAAATCGAAGACCCCAATGCCTTCGTCGGTGAGTCCTTCGATTTCAAAATCATCAAGTATGCCAAGAAAAAGCGCGATATCGTCCTGTCTCGCACGGCATTGCTCGAAGAAGAGAACAAGCTCAAACGCGATGAAGTATTGTCGGCCCTTAAGCCGGGCATGGTTCTTGACGCAAAAGTTGTTTCGTTGCAGGACTATGGTGCCTTCGTCGATGTCGGTGGTGTCGATGGCCTCGTGCATGTCAGCGAGATTTCCTACAAGCATATCCGCCACCCGAAAGAACTTTTGAACGTTGGTCAGGACGTCAAGGCTGTGGTGCTGGCGCTTGAGGAAACGCCCAAAGGGCATAAGCTTTCCCTTTCCATGAAACGCCTCGAAGATGACCCATTCACGGCGGCACTGTCTGAGCTTTCAACCGGCGCACGGGTAACGGGTGTCGTCGTTCGCAATGCGAACTTTGGCACATTCGTCGAGCTCGCCCCCGGGGTTGAGGGCCTGATTCACATTTCCGAGCTGAGCTGGGATCGCCACCTCAAACATGCCGATGACGTGGTCAAGGCGGGTGATAAGATCGAGGTCACGGTGCTGGGTGTCGACCCCGAGACACGTCGAATTTCTCTGTCGTACAAGGAAGCGGCTTCAAACCCCTGGGCATCGGTTTCCGAACTGTATTCGGTTGGACAAGAGGTCTCGGGAACGCTCGACTCGGTGACGGATTTTGGTATTTTTGTCAAACTCCCCCATCATATGACCGCTCTCCTCCCCATGAGTGAACTCGGTGAGGCAGGCAAGTCGCTGTCAACTGCCAGACGAGGCACACCCATCACAGCAAAGATCATCCTGATTGATGCGGATCGCAAACGCATCACGCTGTCGACGCGCCCTGAGGGTGAAAGCCAGGCACCGCGAAAACGCGCCCCCAGGCGCGAAGATGCCCATGAAGGCGAAGAGCGCCGTTCACGTTCACCAAAGAACACCGGCGATTCCAACTACAACGAGGCGACATCGTTTGGAAGCTTAGGTGACGTTCTCGCCGGCCTCAAAAAGAAGTAGCCGATCTTAGCAGTTCTATGAGAGCCCGCCACTGGCGGGCTCTTTTTTTTGCTTGCCGCACTGCGCCATGCGAACAGCCGGAGGGCTTCATCCAGCCGGGACATCTCGCATGACGCCGGATGCCATGATGATGTTCGGTACCATGGTCCGGGAAAATAACATTTGTAAGCCTTCCGGCATGCGTATAAGAAACGTCTTAAAGTGAGGTGTGGCGCGGATTTTAACGCATTGCGTCATACAAATCATCATGGAGGAACTGGCATGTATCAGCATCGCAAACTTCTATTTTGCCTGGCGATCGGCATTCTCGCGACGGGCTGCGTATCAGGATTTTCTGACGAAAATGGCACCAACGAGATTCCCGTCGAGCCAAATCTTCCCAAGAAAGAGATATGCAACAACGGTATAGACGATACTGGCAACGGCCTTATCGATTGCCTTGATCCGGCATGTGCCGCTGAGAGTCATTGCATCATTATCATTGAGCCGCCAGAACAATGCGGCGAGGATGGAGAGGTTGACTGCGAGGATCCGCGCTGTGCTGACGATCCTGCCTGTCAGCAGCCGCCTGAAAAGCAGTGCGACAAAAGCGCTGAGATTAACTGCCTGGATCCGCTCTGCGTCAATGAGCCTGCCTGCAGGGAAGTCATCGTGACACCCGCTGACGATGACCCCATCGAACGTTATGTGGATGGGATTTGGGTACTTCCCCTGACCCATGCACCGTACACCACCCTGCAGCGAGCGCAGCGTCCGACCATCGGCACTGAGCGCCATCCCGCAGAAGAGGTCAGAAGCCGCATTGCCAACCGCGATTTGTGGGCCAATCAGATCGACCAGTACACTCGATTCGGACTCGGCATGGCATACGTCGAAGGTGAGCCATGGATAGTCCGCGAGAGCCTGTTGTCTGGTCAGGCGCCTATGATTTCGCATCGCGGGCAGAGTCTGGCCTATTTCTGGCAGGTGGCAGATCCGCAGCTTATCGACGAGGAATCGCCTTGCCGCCTGGAGGGCCTGTATATCGCGCCATATGTTTCTTCGAGTGCCTACCGCCCACAATCCCACCTTTCGACACAAATGTTCGACGTCCACGTGCAGACAGCACGCCGGCTTTCGGATCTGAGCTCGCGGCCCTTTGACTTTGCCCTGGTCTCCGGTGACATGGTTGACAACGCTCAGGAAAACGAAATGGCCTGGTTCGTGCGCATCATGTCTGGTGGGCTGCTCGATCCAGACTCTGGCGTTAAGAATGATCCGGTGCCCGGCCCAAACAACGATTTTTCTGACCCGTTCTATGCCCAGGGGATTGGGAACATCCCCTGGTACCCCGCCCTCGGAAACCACGATTTTCTGTATATGGGTTTCACGCCTACCAATGAGACGATCCAAAATGCCTGCACGGGGAATGAGGTTATTCCTTTGTTCGACTACCTCCCCTGGGCCAGCCATGAGTATCGCAAAGGCTACCGCAATGGTTTCCGGGATGCTTCGCATCCCGATTCGCCCATCGTCGATGCCGGCTATACGCCGGCCGACCCTGCGCGTCGCCTGCTGACAAAAACCGAAGCGCTGCAGGCACTTTACGATGCCCCGGGCCTGCCGGCAGGGCACGGCCTCAACCCAGACCTGATCGCACAGGGATTAGGCCATTACTCGGTTTACCCCATACCCAATCGCCCCATCCGGCTCATCACCCTGGACACCAATCATGTGGAGTTCTCGGAAACGCATATGACGCCGTCACAGTTCAGCTGGCTTAAAGGAGAGATTGCCGACGCCGCGTCCAAAAATGAACTTGTCATTGTGCATTCGCATCACGATTCGAAGTTATCCGGGCAAGTAACGCAATATGCATTTCAGGAAGCACTGGCTTCCTATGCCGGTGTCATCCTGCACATCACCGGCCATGGACACTCGAACGACTCCAACGTGTACAGACGCGTCAATGGTCAGGGCTATTGGGAAGTCATGCTGACATCGATCATTGATTTTCCCTCGCAGACACGCATCTTCGAGATCGTCCACGAAGGGGAGGGATATATTGCCATCTACATCACAAACGTAGACGCCAACGCTCCCCAGGGCTCTCTTGCGGAGTGGGCAATGCACCTTGCAGCGGCACGACGATATTTTGGCCGCCAATCGGATCCCATCGCCATCTGGGATGCGGATAAAGCCCACCGAAACCTCATCCTGCGCACGCGGGTTCCCAAAGCGATTTACGAAAACATCGATCGGTATGAATGGTCGACCAGGATTGAATCCATCGAAACGCTGAAATCCCTCTCCTTTAACCCGGCCCGTTAGAGCGTTTTTGACGCGGGGGAGCCAGCTCCCCCGAGATTTGCTATTGACTAATCCATCGACATACCGCTAGAAGCGCGGTTCTCTGCATGAATTTGGCAGAGGATAATCCGCAGCCAGTTGGGATGGATGCAGTGAGGTGTTGCATCTCGTCTGTTGGGGTTGCCGTTTCGTTTGGATAAAGCAATGGAAAAATTTGTTCTCAAGGGTGTCGCACGCAGCAAGACAAAAAAAGGTGCCAATCGCAAGCTTCGATCGTCGGGTTTAACCCCGGTGATTTGTTATGGCCGCACGACAGAAGCGACTTCTGCGGCTGTCGATCCGGCCGAGCTGTTAAAAATTCTGTCGACGGATCATGGTCCGAACCTGGTGTTTGATCTTGCGATAGATAATAACGGCGCTGAGGTGAAGCACGAGGTTATGCTTCGCAGCATCCAGCGCGACCCTGTCACGCGCCGCATTATTCACGCCGATCTCTATGCGATCGACGCTCAGCGCAAGGTGACCGTGCGAGTGCCCATCCGTCTTGACGGCAAGGCAGCCGGCGTTGGCCTGGGCGGCAAGCTGCGTCAGGCGGCACGCGAAGTTGCATTGCGCTGTCTGCCCAAGGACATCCCCGTTGTCGTGGCATTCGATGTCAGCCCGATGGGCCTCAAGGAGCGCGCTCAGATCAGCCAGGTTCCTGTGCCGGAAGGCTGCGAGTTCATCTTTGACAGCGACTTCCTCGTTGCCGAGATCATCCCGCCCCGAAGCTAGTTTTGAGCAGCCGCGTTCAGGGGCTCAGCCCGGTCTGCCGGTATGAGCCCTTTTTTGTGTCCTTCTCCAGGTGTGCGTGTGGAAATATTTGGGGTGCGAACAGCGGTTTCTGATAGAGAGTGAAGTGCCATGGGCTTTGCCGATGGTTCATTCGCGTGCATGCATGGCAGTTTTTCAAACAGGTATCGGCAATGAGCGATGCAGCAGTTCTTGTGGTTGGATTGGGGAACCCCGGTGCACGGTATTCTGCAACGCGCCACAATGCAGGTTTTCATGTATTGGATGCATGGTGTGCGGCGGCGGGTGTCTGCATGACCCAGACGAAATTCCATGCGCTTTCTGGATCAGCGCGCGTGGGCGGGCGCTCTGTGCATCTGCTCAAACCCCAGACATTTATGAATTTGAGCGGCAAGAGTGTGCAGGCCTGCATGGCCTTTTATCACATCGCACTTGCAGACGTCCTGGTTTTGCATGACGAACTCGATCTCCCCCTGGGCGACATTCGCGTCAAGTCCGGCGGCGGACACGGCGGTCACAATGGCCTGCGCTCGATCATTGAAGTGACAGGCGGCCAATCCTTCGGGCGCATCCGCATCGGCATCGGCCGTCCTGAGCATGGCGATGTCGTCAACTATGTTCTGAACGCAGTGCCTCAGGACGATCTGGATCTTTACGACAAGAGCATCAAAGTCGCCGTCGAAGCGCTGCAGTTGTATCTCCACCGTGGCCTGACGGTTTCCATGAACCACTGCAATGGCCTGTTTCGCGCGCAGAAGAAGCCGCCACCTGCCGCAGAATAGTGCCTGCCCCTCCCCGGTCGCCGTTTCGCCCTCCTGCCCCACACACCCTGGCGGGACATTTGCACGTTGGTTTGGACTTTTTTTGTGGCACAAACACTGTGCCATAGGATATGGTTTCCCAGCCTGAGTCTGGATTATTCGGAGAAACCAGCCATGCCCAAGAATCACAGCAAGGTTCAACAAGTTCAGGAGTTCATGGTGGTTGGGCCCGATGTCCAGGGGCTCCCCGATGAATTATCCGAGAATCCCCCTGTTCTGCCTCCCGGATACCCGCCTCCCTTTGAGCAGGACGATGACGATGCGGCCATGGGAGAGGCTGCTTCAAATAGTCATCCCGGGCCCCGCAGCTGGGTCATCAAGTGGTTTGGACCATTCTACTCTGCAAACTTGCCAACCAATCGAGCCGCAGGCCTCTATTTGATCTATGTCGGAAACTATCCTCTCTTCGTCAGCTCCAGTGCGAATATCCTCGTTGCGATTACGCGGCACCTGGCCTTAACCCCGCATCGAATCATCCCCGTCGATCTTCTCGGACGAGAGATTCTTCACTATGCCAATCTCTATCGTCAACCCATCAGCATCAAGACGGGACTCCTGTTCGAGGATGGCAAGCCCATCTCCCCGCAACAATACATGTCCTGCTATCGCCGCGCAGCCGCAGCCCTGGCCTATTGCCACGCCATCCCCTGCAACAAATACGCGCGCCTCAAATACGATTTCGAGCCGCTTACGCTTACCAATACCGGCAAATTCTTCCCGCTCATGGAAAAATTTCACGCCAAATCGGCAGGTGCACTCACCTCTCCCGACCACGACGCATAGTCTCCGCTCTCAGTTCCTGCTCCTTATTGAAGCTCGCTTTTGACATGTGGCGATGTTTGATGTTTAATGGGGGAGGAGGCGAGTTCTTGAACCCCACCCAGGTGCACGACAATGAAAAAGAGATCGACACAAACCGCACTCATGACAATCATCTCCGTGCTTCTGGCCGCGGGCTGCACGACAAAACTTGATGAAGATGCCTTCCGTGCCGGCGCCATTCGTTTGGAACTCAATGAAGTCACGAGTGACGAACTGTATCCCACGGCCGGGGATGAAATCGACTGGAAGATGATCTTTGTGCCAACACCGGGCGATATCATCGTCAATACATTTTGGGATCATCCGTTCGAGATTTTCAACGTTGAGATTGGCGTCTACGATCGGTTTGGCATCCCCATCAAAGTTCAGCGCCGCGATTCTGGAGGAGCAACCGGCGAACTTCGAACCTTTGTGCCGGAATCCGGTCTCCACTATATCAAGCTCTCAGCCGAGAGCGGGCGCTCGATCTACTCCATCAACGTAAAGTTTGAGTCCAACAACGAAGGATTTATTGCCCCAACCACAGCCCCGAGCTTCGAGGCATATCTCGATTTTGATGCCCAAACCGGCCAGTCTGCATCGGGCAGTGGGGGCGCGGCCGCAAGCGGCGGCAGTGGCAGCGGAGGAGGAGGAGCCGCGGGCGGCGGCGGGAGCAGCGGAGGAGGAGGAGCCGCGAGCGGAGGCGGAGCCGCAGGGGGCGGCGGTGCTGCTGCAGGGGGCGGCGGGGGCGGCGCAGTCCTGCCCACGGCAGGTGCAGGCGGAGTAGCCCTTCCCACTGCTGCCGTAGGCGGCATTGCAAGCCCTGGGGGCGGCGATGCCGGCCCAACCATCGTCCGGCCGCCTTCGGGTGGCGGGGGCGGTGGAGGAGGGGGCGGCGGGGGCGGCGCAGAGGTCAGAACCATTAACAATCAGGGTGCTGCTGTCTCTACAACGGCAGCAGCCGTTAAACCCATCGTGGCCGATATCAAAGGCAAACACACGAAAATCGAAGCAGACCTCTCGACGGTCACCGCCCGAAAGGACAATACCCAGATCAGGCTCACTGCCGGGCGCAAGCAAGGCGTGCGAGAGGGAGCCGTCGGTGACATCTATGTCGACGGCAAAATCCTTGAGGGCGGCCGCTTCAGAGTCGATCAGATTCTTGAGACAAGCTGCATAGCCACGACGAACGCCAGTGCAGCTGACGTAAAAAGAGCATCGTCGTTCATCATAAAAGTCCCAGAATAGGAGCACATATGCTTAGAAAGCTTTTCATCCTTGTCCTCCTTGCGGCCTTGGCCGGTGGCTGTAGACCAAACGAAATACCCTATAACTCCAACACCGGGCATGATGGCTCACGCGACACTGCTTCGCAGCTCCTCGTCAATACCGACCGCGTCGACAGTATCTCCGCACCAGATGGTGACAACGAGGACTGGTTCTATTTCCTGCCACCGGAAAATGGCATCATCACCGTGAGCGCATTTTTCGACACCCCCGCCGAACTCACAGCCAGCGTCACTATCTTCGATGGTTTCGGCCGTTCGCTGTTCACCCAGCCGATCAATCCCAACCAGAATATCTACGAATTCCAACCTTTCGAAGTCAAGCCGGAGCGCTACTTCATCGCTGTCATAAGTACCAAAGGCAAATCGAATTACACCATCCGGGCAGGCTTTGCGTTACCGCCACCGCCACCCGAACCAGAGCCCGAACCAGAGCCCGAACCAGAAATCCCAGATACTGGCGGCAGAACGCGCTGCGTCCCCGCAGACAGGTGCAAACGCGGCGAACGCTGCTGCAAACCTACGCCTACAGCGCCACCTGTCGATGATGGTGGTATCGCTGCTGGTGAGAAAACCATCCGCGGCACCATCGTCCTGGTCACGCCCCGAGATGGCAAAAGCGATGTCAAGATCAACGGCATTGGTAAGAGGAATGGGGTCAAACCCGGCGCAAAAGCCTACCTGCGCGGCCTCAAACTCCGCGTCGATATCTATGCTTGCCAGCAGACTTTCTGCCAGGCGATGATCAAGGCAACGCCCGAGGATCTGGCGCGCTATGATACGGTCGATGTTGTCGTGGAATAGGCCCTGCCCTGGGCTACTGGCGACTGTTCTGGTGCTCGGCTGCTCACCCTCGCTCCCCGCCTCCCAAGGCGAACCCGGCGTGGTGGAGCGGCCCGCCCTCGAAATCATCGCCGAAACGCTGTGCCGCCATACCCAGGGTTCCTTCCCCAACTGGCCGCGCCTTGAGGCCTTTCGTGACTATCTGGCCCCCGAAGAGGCCGCGGCGGTGGCTTACGTCGCTGATGCCCTGCAACAGCAAATCCCCCGCGAACAATGGCCCAAATACCACGCAACCGCCCAGTTCATGGCCACCCACACCCACTGCTCGCTGATTCATCAGACACCTGATGAAAACTCCGGCGCTCACGTCTTCACGTTCGAACAACGCCTGCCTCATGTGCCTTTGGTTCCCGAACGCCAATCTGCACACCAGACGCCCCCCAAAGTCCAGACCCAACAGTGGCTTAAGGCCTTCGAAACGGCCTACGAAGGTGAACACGACCTGCGCACTGTCAACATTGTTCTGGTGCCATCCCCAGGCGGCTATGTCCTTGATGCTTCTATTGCAGACACGTTCGCTCAACCCATCGCCACCACCCAGGCCACCGACGGTTTCTTCCAGGCCCTTGAGACTGGCGATTTAACCCAGGCACAAGCTTACAAGATGCAGCTCTGCATGCTGGACGCCGAAGCCTGCGACCACCTCCAGCCCTTCTACGATGTCGCGCAGCGCCTCCACAACCAGATACAGCGCAACTGGCACCATCACGTCACCATGGGCGAAGTCCAGTATCGCTATGTGGCCCTCTCCCACGGCCGCGGCTACACGGCCGCAAGCTTCGAACTCGAAAACCACGGCCCAACCCCTCTCGCCAACATCATCATGCAGGCCGACACGCGCCCGCCCCAACGCTGCCTCCTCCAGCGCGAACGAACACGCCGAAACGACACCCCCCTGCGCCTCGAACCCGGCACCAAAGCCACCGCCTACTGCGCCCTTTCCGACAACACGCCCCCACACACAACGCTTTCAATGCTATGGCACGACTAGCATTTGCATCAATCATTGTGCGCGCCCTATTCGCCCTGAGGCGAATACGGGCTGCGGCGCCCGCTATTTGGGCTTCGCCCAAATACGCATGCGCTTCTATAAGTGCTTAAGCTTAAGTCACTGATTGGCAAAACATAAGCAAATTGCACACCTATCCATGCTTACATGCGAGGCTTGTGGCCTCAAAAGATGCCATCTGCCACCTCACTTACCCCATAAGCAATGCGCAGCATTGCAGGGGGTGTGGGGGAGCTGGCTCCCCCACAAAGAAAACGCTCTAGAACAAACTGTATGCAACCGCTAAACCGGCTGTCACAATGGCGATGATGCTCATCAGCTTGATCAGCGTGTTCAGGCTCGGCCCCGAGGTATCCTTGAAGGGGTCGCCGACAGTGTCACCCACAACATTGGCTTTGTGCACATCAGAACCTTTGCCGCCGAAGTTGCCTTCTTCCACATATTTTTTGGCATTATCCCAGGCGCCGCCCGCGTTTGCCATAAATACTGCCAGCACGAAACCTGAGCCCAGAGCACCGACCAGCAACCCCATGACACCGCCCACACCGAAAATCAAACCGGTCGCAATAGGCGCCGCAATCGTCAGAAGAGAAGGGAGCATCATCTCTCTTTGAGCGCCTCTGGTGGATATTTCCACGCAACGTGCGTAGTCGGGTTTTGCTTCTCCGGTAAGAATGCCCTTAATCTCCCTGAACTGACGGCGAACTTCTTCCACCATGCTTTGTGCAGCGCGTCCCACGGCATTCATTGTCAAACCGCAGAACACAAACACCATCATCGAACCGATGAAAACACCTATCAATACTTTGGGATTCATCAGGTTGATCTGGAAGTAATTCATGATGTCAATGATGGTCGCCTGTTCTGTGACAACTTCCATGATTGCACCGTTAGGCATAATAATTTCGATAATGGCATTTCCGGCTCGCTGCAATCCCATCTTTACCTGCTCAATGTAGGCAGCCAGGAGCGCCAGGCCCGTCAGAGCGGCAGAACCGATGGCAAATCCTTTTCCTGTTGCGGCGGTTGTATTGCCTAAGGCATCGAGAACGTCTGTGCGCTTGCGAACTTCGGGCTCCAAACCACTCATTTCGGCGTTACCGCCTGCGTTGTCGGCGATAGGACCGTAAGCGTCAGTTGCCAGCGTAATACCCAGCGTGGAAAGCATCCCCACAGCAGCAATACCCACGCCGTACAGGCCAAGGCTCAGATTTTGTGCCGTCAGCATCCCCTGAACATCAAACCGGATGGCGCTGAGGAAAGACAGAATGATGGCAACAGCAACCACAAGCACGGGAATGGCTGTTGACATCAACCCCAAACCAATACCGGAAATGATAACGGTGGCAGGCCCCGTCTTTCCACTCTCTGCAACTCTTTGCGTTGGCTTGTGAGAATGTGAAGTATAGTATTCGGAGGATTGTCCTATGGCCACACCGGCCAGCAACCCCCATATGACCGAAAGTGAAATCCAGACCCAGTTATCAATACCCAGCAGATACATAATCCCAAAAGTGCCTGCGACAATCATCACAGCACTGATGTTAACGCCAAGTCCCATGGATTTGAGCAATTGCTTCATGTTGGCACCTTCTTTGGTGCGAACCATAAAAATACCCAAGATGGAGAGTACAACACCCAACGCGGCAATCAGCATGGGTGCGAATATTGCTTTCAATTGCATGTCTGGGCTGACAGCGTAAAACGCAGCAGCACCCAAAGCAGCTGACGCCAAAATGGCATTGCAATAACTTTCGTAGAGATCGGTGCCCATACCGGCGACATCGCCCACGTTGTCGCCCACGTTGTCGGCGATGGTGGCGGGGTTGCGCGGATCGTCTTCGGGAATGCCTGCTTCTACTTTACCGACAAGGTCGGCGCCTACGTCAGCAGCCTTGGTATAAATGCCGCCGCCCACACGCGCAAACAGTGCCTGTACGGAAACGCCCATACCGAAGGTCAGCATGGTGGTGGTGATGACAACCAGTTTTTGAGACTCGCTGAAGCCATCGACAAAGTAGTCGAGGACGAGATACCATACAGCAATATCGAGCAATGCCAGACCAACGACGACCAACCCCATGACTGCGCCCGAACGGAAAGCCACCTGCAAGCCGCAGTTAAGCGAAGTACGACAAGCATTGGCGGTACGCGCCGAAGCATACGTCGCCATTTTCATGCCGAGAAATCCTGCCAAACCTGAAAATGCACCGCCGGTAAGAAATGCCAGAGGAACCCAGTTGTTCTGGAGTCCAAGCCCGAATGACAGCACAGACAGAAACAGAATGAGCACCCCAAAAACGATGGCGACAACTTTATACTGCTGCTTCAAATATGCCATCGCCCCATCACGGACGTGCTTGGCAATTTCTTTCATGGTGTCGGTACCTTCGCTCTCTTTCATGACACTCTTGAAAAAGTAAAAAGCGAAGCCCAGGGCTAACAGCGCTGCAGCCGGAATAAACCAAAACAAAAGCTTCATGACGCAATTCCTAAAGGGGTTAGTGGCAATGCCTGTTGACAGAATGGGTGGTATGCATAAACGTCTTAATGTAATTTTCTATCTTTGATGCCCTTTTCCTCCAAAATGAATGACAGATTCAGACCTGAAGCAAGGGCATGCCGGGATGGGGGTGTCCTTATTTAAATTCTCTGGCAATTTTTGCACTAACACGACGAATTGCAGGTTATTATTCATACTTACCACGCACCAAAACCATCCCGCACCACATATATCCGGTGTGTATTTTAGCAGATGCAGACAAAACCATCAATAACATTTGTCACTGTCAGCAATTATTTTTACTTCGTCGACAGAGTTCACATCAAACATAAGTCACAGAAGCAAAAGTTCTCTGAATGCCTTTTTGGTAAACCACAGCAGGGTATCCAAAAATGACAAAAATGCCTTCCTGGCTGGGATATTGAATGCCATGCCGTTCTCTGAACAGCTTTGCCTGTTTCCCGCGCTGAATCATCGGATGAATCGCACCAATCATGCAGGAAGCAAGCCCAAGGGCTTCAGCGCTCAACATCGCATAGGTCGCAGCAATAATCGGATCGGCAGGATCGGCATAGGGTGAGGCGTAAAAATACATGGCCAGCGGCGCATCGTAGGTAACAAGGTTTACGCCCTCATCCATGGCATTGACATAACAATGTATCGCAGGCTTAACAAAACCTCGAAACAGCTCGTCGGTCGTCTTTCCCCAAAAAGGACGCATCATCGCCAGGAACCACGGAGAAACAATCCAGCGCATTTTCTTCAGAAAGCCACAGAAATCCTGCGCAAAAGCTTTGTTTTTTTCGCGGCTGCCCAGCACCAGCACATTAACATCAGACGGCGGCAATCCCATGGGCGCCGTTTTCGCAGCATCCAGTATCTTCTCAATCATGTGCGACGCCACAGGCTCATCTTTAAACTTTCGGATACTTCGCCTCGATTGCAGCATGCCAAGCAACTGCTCATAGGAGGCTCTCGCGCATCGCCCAGGCAGGGGGAAAATATGCTCTGGCGCCAACGTCCGCCCATGCACAGTGATGGCGTCTTTTGGGCAAATCGCCATGCATTGCCCGCAGCCGAAGCACCCAAAAGGGCTCTTCTCCATCACCAAAACCGCTTTCCCATTTTCCAGGCGAAAGAGATCATTGCAAACTGCAGCACACAATCCACAGCCGCTGCAAAGTGCCTGGTCTATGGTGATAACTGCCGTTTCCCTTGTTCTCGTGGTTGGTATCGCCATGGATTGTCCTTCTGCCAAGTCATTGCCCACATGACGGGCAAGATCACCGTGCCCACTCAAATGTTTTCACCGATTCATCCATGATCACTTCGTATATGATTTATCGATGAGATCAGAAAGATTGCCTGAAAACGGTTTCACTGTGAGCTGCAGATATGGTCTTACGCCTTCTATGGTCGGCCCCCGCACGGCAAGGGATTTTTCTCCCTCATGAATGACTGACCAATCTTCGGGCAGGTTCAGGGAAAAGTTTGCCCTCTCAACGACATAGCGCCTGGTGCGGATGACAGCATTCCCGGTTTCCAGCCATCGGATCGATTTTGACACTTCATCACACAGCACATCAAAACTTTCTGCAACACCGGGAGAGCATCCCATTATCACCGTATGCGACTCTGTCGCAGCGGGCAGAAGATAAAACAAAAAAGGCACACCCTTACCATTCAGCATCATTTGCACCTGAAGGCGTTTCCCCTGCGCACCATGGGCTGCAGAAAAGTCTTCTATTTGCAAAACCCTGTGCTCACCAAAGATTCTCCCAAGAAGTGACTCAAGGTGCGTATCCATGAAATCCGAAAAATTTTCGGCAGACTCCATCGACACCGTGCCCAAAATGATTTCCGACGTAAGCTCATCAACCTTCGGCCCCCGCAAGATTGTGGCCGCTTCCGAATGCTCAGCCACCACCCACCCCTTTGGCACCTGAAACGCAAACCCGTTGTATGCATCCGCGAACACCTCACCCAGCAGATCGGTTGCAGACCTCGTGTGTTCGGGTGAGCCGCCAGAAGTCGCCGTTTTCACAGCAGCGGTCTCACCACCGGCAGATGCACAGGACACACAATTTGCGATCAACAAATACAGTGCACATAACCAAAAAATTGCGGGTACTTGTTTTTTCATAATGGATTTGTCTCCAGGCACAGTGACATCGGGTGTTCAACTCTCTTCTGAGAGCTTTCAGTATATCACCCATGCAAGGGATGCTGAAACAGAAATGCGAACGGCGATCCGTGCGGCCTGACAGAATCCGCAAAAAACAGCTGCGAGCGCGTATCTGGCCCATGGCCAGATAGCGCTTCGCCGCAGCCCGTATTCGGCCCAGGGGGACGAATAGGGCGCGCGCCATAAAATGCATCGCTTAAGGTTTGTCGATGTTTACGAGCGTATATTCGAGGCTGCCCAATCCGATGTGGGCCGCGTGGATCACGGTCAGCGGGCCGTTTTTTTCGCGAATGCGTTTTTGCAGATCGGCGCCATCCGGGGCTTCGTTGACGAGATCGAGGCCAGCTTTGTCCAATGCCACAGGATCGAGTGAAGCCAGAATGCCGATATCGGCCATCGTAGGTTTTTCGGGATCAGCCACACAATCGCAATCTACCGACAGCCGATTCATCACATTGATGTAGATGAAATTCTCTTCTCCTGCGAAGTCGACGACAGATTTGGCGGCTTCGGCCATCGATTCGAGGAAGGCATTTTGCTCACCGGAAAACCCCGTCCAGCGTTTGCCCCCGGTGTGAATGTAGCTTTTTCCTGCCGAAGAGGCGTAGCCAATTGCCATATTTTTTAGGGCGCCGCCGAAGCCGGCCATCATGTGTCCTTTGAAATGGGAAAGCACGACGTGAAACTGATAATCGGAAAACCGCGCACCAATGCGGTTGACGTCCAGATGTTTCCCATTGGAAACGGGAATGTCTATCGTGGCGGTTTCGTCCAGGATGACCGTCGTTGCGATGGACGGGAAGCCTCGTTTCTGGATGGTGCGGTAGTGCGTGTCGGTGTCGCCGCGGTTGCCGCCATAGGCTGTGTTGGTTTCGACGATATCGCCCCCCAGCGTCTGGACAAAGTCGCGGATAAACTCTGGCCGCAGGTGGTTGGAATGATCGCCTTCGCCTGTGCTGATCTTGATGCCAACTTTTTGCCCCGGCGCAGGCTTTCGGCCAAGTGCCTCGTAGACGGCCATCAGCCCTTCGGGCGTGATGTTGGATGTCATGTAAACGACCGGCAGCACGGTAGCCTCTGTTGGCGAGGATGCTTTGACTTCATCTGGAACAGCAGAATCATCTGACATGGCAGTATCCCTGGTATCTTTGGTGTTTAAATTTTTGTCATCCAAAAAAGACTTTTCGGGGCTGTCTGTTTTCTTGTAGCAGCCCGAGAGCCCTCCCAGGGCGACCGTCAACAGGGCAACTCCAAACGCAAGCTTTTGAATGAATCCATGGATGAACATAGGTGTTGTCTCTTACAAGAGTATATTTTCAGCTTAATACCATGACGTAAACTAATGCCAATATAAAATCACCCCGTCGCTTCGCGCCACCCCTCCAAAGGAGGGGAATTGAAGAGAGCCATTACCCAACGATACGCTGATGTGTAAAGGGCATGTGGCCATAGACAATGCTCTTTGCCACTTCATCGCACCCCTCCGTCGAAGCCTCCCTCTTCGAGGGAGGTGGCGCAAAGCGCCCCTTGGGTGCCCGCCGCCACCTCCCCTAAAGGGGAGGCTCGCAGGGGGTGTGGGGGAACAAGTTCCCCCACATTAAACCACTCTAAGATTGAGTATCGGGCTGATTTTTGAAAATATTTTTAAGGATAAGCCAGCCGCCAGCAACTTGGAGGAGCATCCCGGGGATGGCAATTTTGAAGTCGCGGAAAGCCATGAAAAAGTCGCCCAAAATTGGCCACGCGATGGCGGACCCGACCATCTGATAGAACAGCACGACGCCTGCCAAAGCGGCAACAGAGACGCGCTGGGTCTTTTGCGCAGCCCACGAAGCCGCTATCGCCAGCAGGCCGGATTTGACGAGAAGGACTGGCAGCATCTCGACCGTTGGCATGCCAAAAAGTAACGCATTGACGACGGGCGAGAGCATTGCCGTGAGAAGTCCAGCCAGCCAGCCGAACCGCCAGGCGGCAATGAGCGTGAAGAAATAGATTGGCAGCAATGCTCTTCCGCCAAAAGGCAGCAAGTGACAGAGCTGCGGCAGAACCACATTGCCAATGACAAATGCCGTTGCAGCCAAGTAGGTTTTGACATTCTTGTAATCATAGGCATTCAGGGCAAGTGTTTTGGTTTCCATGATTGTATCCTCAATGACTGTGAGCCCGTCTGGCAAGGAAATTTTTAATAACTGAAAATATATCACACGCTGTTTCAGCATGATTGCAAGCGAATTCCAGCGGACAGGGACCTGTTTGAGTTCGATTGCTGATGTAAGGCACGCATTTGCCATACGTGACCTCCACCTGGGCGCGGCGCAAGAGCTCTGCCGCAGATTCGCTGATGACATCTGCATACACCTGAACAACGCCGCCAAGCGCCATTAACGCAGCGGCGGCTTTGCCAACCACTTTATCTGCAACCCCGGCGTCTTTCAGAAAGGCCGGTTCGTTCATATACAGCTCATACAAATCGGTCACACCCCGTTTTGTAAAAGTCCGCACTTCATGACGGCTGGCAATGACACACGAGCAATCGCGTGCATGCAATATGTCGATCAATGGCTGAATCATCCATTCAGAATCCTATGCTAAAAATCCATTCTCTGCTTCAGCTGCTCGGCGTACAAATCAATGCGGCGCATTTCATCCGGGATTTTAATGCCCTGAGGGCAGCTTTTGACGCAAATGCCGCAATCAATGCACTTATCAGCCTGGCGAATTCTCGGAATGCTGCGATCATAGGAAACCAGAAAGGCTTTTCGAATTTTTTTATAATTCTCATCATTTGAGCTTTTAAGCCTGTAACCCGTACTGACCATTTTATTGTAATGTGAAAATACACCGGGAATATCAACGCCGTAAGGACATGGCATGCAGTATTCGCACTCTGTACACTGCACATAGTCGCTGCTTATCATGATTTTTGTGACTTCATCCAGCGCGGCATATTCCTTTGGCGTCAGCGGAACCAGCGGCGAGAAGGTGCAGATGTTTTCCTTCAAATGCTCAATGTAGGTCATCCCGCTGAGTACGGTGAGCACACTCTCAGGCGTGCCCGCGTAGCGGAGTGCCCACGAAGCAGCACTCGCCTCCGGGTTCACCGATTTAAGAACATTGAGTGCCTTCGAATTGAGACGCGCCAGGCGTCCTCCCAGGAGTGGCTCCATGATGATAACGGGAATCTTTCGCTTCTCCAGTTCTCCCATCAGGTACTCTGCGTTCGTGTTCCAGCCGGAGGCATTTTGCCAGTCGATGTAATTCATCTGGATCATCACGAAATCCCACGGGACCTCCTGCTGCGCCAAAAGAAAATCAAACGCTTCGATATCCCCATGAAACGACCAGCCCAAGTGTCTTATTTTCCCGGCTTCTCGCTCTTTTACAAGAAAGTCCAGGATGCCGTTATCGTAGAAACGCGCTTTCAGCGCCTCCATGCCGCCGATCCCGACGCAATGCAAAAAATAATAGTCGATATAGTCGACGCGCAGATTTTCGAACGATTTTTCGTATATGGCCTTAGAGCCCTCGAAAGTTCGAACGCTTGGGTCGCCCCGGTGTGTCGAGAGCTTTGTGGCGACGAAGAACTTATCGCGCGGATGACGTTCAAGCGCGATGCCCGTGGCGGGCTCTGCCAGCCCCCGGATGTAGGGCGGGGCAACGTCGAAAAAATTCACCCCATGGGCGATGGCATAATCGACCATCTCGTTGACCGCTTCCTGATGAATGACATCCTCGCCATCGGCATTCTTGTGCTGCGGCCAGCGCATGCAGCCATAACCAAGGAGAGAAACCCTGTCGCCCGTACGAGGCTGCGTCCGATAGCTCATTTGGCCGGCAGGCACGTCGCAGAATTTGGTGCTGTGCGGCACGGCCTCTTTGTCAGACCTGCACCCGCTCATGGAAGCGACACCGGCGATGGAGGCAGAAATGGCTGCCGTGGTTGCCACCGATCCCACACCCAGTTTCTTTAGGAAATCCCGGCGAGAGACATCCTGTGCACCGTTTTCTTTGTTGTCGTTTTCGTTCATGTCGTTAATTATTTATTAATGATGAGATGAAAATGCCGGCTGACCATCTTAGATTCTATGATGCCAGGCATTGCCTTCGACAATGATGGCACTGAGCGGGCGTGACGGACACCGGTATTCGCAGGCACCGCAGCCGATACATAGTTCCCTGTCGACGGTTGGAATTTTTAATGATTCGGGATCATTTGGGTCACGGTTAACCCTCGTGATGGCACCTGTGGGGCAATGGCGCTCACAGGACCTGCATGTGACGTTGTCGCGGTTGACGATACATCTTTCCGCCGACCAAATCGCCAGGCCAATGGCGATGGACGATTTTTCGGCAGCAGTGATTCGCTTAATGGCACCTGTGGGGCAAACCTGCGAACACTTTGTGCACTCGGGGCGGCAATAGCCGCGCTCAAAAGACATTTCGGGCTGCATCAGGGCTGTCAGATTGCTGGATGGCCGCAGGATGCTGTTCGGGCACGCCGTTATGCAGAGGTGGCAAGCGCTGCAATGACGCGTGAAGTGTGTGATGCCCTGCGCCCCCGGGGGAACAATGCGCGTTTGCCGTTTGGGCGTTTGCTTGTCTTCGATATCTGCCAGCCCGCCATCGACTTGCAGCAGCGGCGCCGGCAAAGTGCTTCCCAAAACGAGTATCGGCAAACCAAACATGGCTTCACGGCGCGATATGCCTTTGGAAACCGAACCGCCGGTGCCTTCCCCTGCAGCAGAGTCTATGGTCTGCCCGGCAACTGGCTCAGCCTGTGGCTCGACAATCTGGTCTGCGGCCGGGAGTAGCTCGTCTATTGGGTCAACCTGCACGGCCTGTCCGGCTGCCGGAGGCTGCTGCGCGGCTTTCTTTTTTGTGCACAGTGCAAACCTCACGCCACCGAACTTGCAGGCGCTGACGCAGTTAAAACAGACCACACAGCGGCTGTGGTCGATACGCTTGCTGGCGCTGTCGATGCAGCTGGCCTTGCACTGGCGTTCGCACCGTTTGCATCCGGTGCATTTGGCTTCGTCTATTTTAATCTTAAAGACTGAACGGCGAGAGATAAACCCAAGCAAGGTGCCAACCGGGCAAAATGCATTGCAGTAGGTACGCCCGCTGCGCCAGGCGATGGCGGCGATGATGAGAAGCGAAGCCGCGGCAACGCCCAGACTCAGGCTGCTTTTAAGCCACACATCGGTGGCATAGAACAGGTAACTGTCGACCTGCTCGGCGATGAGCGCCAGCAGATTATTGCCCCAGCGATAGAGAGGATTGAACAGATTGGCGGCAATTCGCCCATAAATGCTGTAGGGGTCAAGCATCGACACCACGGCGTTGAATCCACCCCACGCCACTTTGTGACCAACGACGAAAGCAACGACAAACACCCCAAACACGGCATATCGCAGCCACGGCAGGGCGGGCACAAAACGAAAGCGATTTCTTTGACCCTTTCGCCTCCCGGAAACGTTAGAGATGCCGTCCTGAAGAACGCCCAGCGGGCACAGCGTAGAGCAATAGATGCGCCCAAAAAGCAGCGTCAGCCCCAATAGCCCCAGCACCACGGCAAGGTTTACTGCCAATATGGCGGGGATGAGCTGCACCCTGGCAAGCCAGCCAAACCATACGTGGAGTGTTCCCGTAAAATCGAGGAACAGCAGCGTGATGAGAAAGAAAAATATGGCCGAGAGAGCAATTCTGATTTTGCGTAACATATGTGCCGTTTGAAGTAAGAACAGCTGGACGCCTGGCGCCGAAGGATGCAGTTAAACACCAAACCCAGAGATATCTAGCATGTGCGCACCGATCATGTGAGCAAAAAGTGAACGGGCCGCTGATACTGAGCGAATTTTTTCGTTAACCTGTGCGCTAAAACGTGATCACAGCTTCGCCCTGAGCTCAGCGTTTTTATGTACCTGCTGCTTCAATTTTTCAATTTCCAAATCAGCGATTCACTGTGCAAAAAGAAAATTTTAGCTCCAAATACTTTAACACATCAAAATGTATTCACGGCACGAATCCCCTTACTACCGAGCAGGTATCTTTTCCGTTTGAGTTTTTATGCCTTCTTTGTTACCGTTTTTGGTTAGCACGTTGAGTTGGCGCGATCGAACTTTTCGGTTGGCACCCTGATATTGACCCAATTGGGTTTCATGCCATGCGGAGGCGTTATGAAGACTCGGCTTTGCTCGTTGGTTTGTTTTCTTTTATTCTTCGGACTTTGGGCTTCTGTGGGCTGGGCACAGAATGCATCCGGGGGCCGAACCGAACACAGGGGAGATATCGCCTTTTTCGGCCCCTATGAAGTGGGCAATCTGACCGTGTGGATGATGGAATCCAGCAATGCCGTCGATGCCGACGTGTATATGAGCCTGGCCGAAGCCATCAAAGCAGGCATCCTGGTTGTCTACGAAACAGGCGACGTTAACTCGCTGCAGGTAGAAAACCTGTCAAAGGACAAGCCCGTGCTCATTCTGTCGGGCGAAATCGTAAAGGGCGGAAAACAGGACAGAACCCTGGCCACAGACTTGCTGGTGCCTCCCAAGTCTGGAAAAGTCGCCATCGAATCGTTCTGTGTGGAGCAATCGCGCTGGGCGCCAAGAGGCAGCGAAGAGGTCTCCAGATTTGAGAGCGGAGGCGCCCGTGCGGTAGGCAAAGACATGCGCAATGCCCTTCGCACCGAAAAATCGCAGGCTAAAGTTTGGTCAGGCGTCGCAGCGAATCAGAGGGGCCTGTCGGAATCCCTGAATGCCGACGTCCAGGACGAACGCTCCAAGACCAGCATGCAGCTCACACTCGAAAATACTAAGGTGAAAAGCTCCATTGAAGAGTATCGAAAAGCACTCGGAGATTTACTCGCCAAACACCCCAAAGCCAATGGCTTTGCCTTTCTGGTTGGGGGTGAGTTTTCGTCCGCAGAGCTGTTTCACAGCCGCGCCTTCTTCAGAACCTCCTTCCCGGCCATGCTTGATGCCGCCATCGTCGAGGCAGTCTCCGAAGCCAGCCTCGAAAAGAAAGCACACACCAACGCCTGGATGGACTGGATTGCCACAACTCTCCCCCCCAATAAACTGGAAGAAACAAAAGGGCTCGCGGACACCTTCCATCGCGTCCGAATCTACGAAACACATTTCCGCCACGACTTCCTAAAAGGTGGCACTATCCTGCACAGCACGTGGGATGCGCGCGGCAGCAGCAAGGAAGACGCCCCAAAACCAGCCACGCAGCGGACACCGTCAGGAATAGATTGCGCACTGTCTTCCGTCGGCTGCCGCTAAAGTTTTTTGTGGGGGAACGCGTTCCCCCGCATAAAAAAGAAAAGATGCTGGCGCGTATTCGTTTCGAATAGCGCCAGCCGCAGCCCGTATTTGCCGCACAGGGGCAAATAGGGCGCGTGCCCTATGCTCAAAGGCATTGGGTGTGAATAAATGCCGAACTTTAAGACACCCCTTTCAAAACATTGAATTTTCTTCCTTGTGGGCTAGAGTGCAGGCTACTTAGGGCATGGGCGACCGTGAACGACCACACCTCCATGGGCTGGTACAGATTTTGCTATACCTGAAACATACTGCGCAATTCTGTTGAACTTGCGTCGTAAATTTGCACAGGCACAAAGAGTAAATGCGTGAACCCGTCAGGTTCACATTGCTTTGGATAATGAGGAGGCGATTATGCGAAAGGTTTTGTTAGGCTTCATGTCGGCATTGGCATTGGTGGCGGCTGGCTGCAACGACAGCGATATGTCCGTGGACGAGAACGGATGTTATCCTTATCAGGTGTTCTGCGGCGGAAAGTGCATTCATCCTCAAAGTGACATCAACTACTGCGGGGCATGCGACGATTGCCTGGGCACCAATGCGGGCGAAAAATGCCAGGATGGCTATTCCTGCCAGGGCGGTGTGTGCAAATCGGGTTGTGGGAAGACGCAGATTTTGTGCAACGGCAAGTGTGTCGATCCCAAAACGGATGTGAACTTTTGCGGTGCCTCACTCGATTGCCAGGGCAGCAGTGCAGGCGATGTATGTGGTATTGGCGAGTCGTGCCAGAACGGCGCATGCCAGGAGGTCACGTGTGATGCCGGGCGAGTATTCTGTGGCGACACGTGCGTTGACCCCAATCGGAGCGCCTACTTTTGCGGCGCATCGGCTGACTGCCAGGGCGCCAGCAGGGGAGACAACTGCAATGCAAAAGGCATGAAGTGCCACCTGGGCGTTTGCATTGATGATTCTGGCACATCGGGCGGGCAGTGCAGTGCTGGTGAGGTATACTGTAACGATGCTACGTGTATCGATCCCAAGAGAAACATGAACTTCTGCGGTGCATCGGGCGATTGCAAAGGCGCCAACATGGGAACAAACTGCAGAGCGTTGGGTATGAGGTGTCAGAGTGGCGTTTGTGTCGAAGATTCGTCGGGAGGCACGCAATGCAGCCCTGGCCAGGTATTGTGCAACGGCACATGCATCAACCCCAACACAAGCGCCAGCTACTGTGGTGCGTCTGGCGATTGCGCGGGCGCAAATGCGGGCAATAAGTGCGCAAGCGGCCAGACGTGCCAGAGCGGCACATGCAAAACAAGCTCATCCGGCGGCCAAACCTGCGCAACATCCTGCCCGGCCGGCCAGGCGTGCTATGAAGGCAAATGCGTCCCAGCTTCCACTTCGACCTCATGCGGCATTGAGTCGTGCATCGGCACCGTGGTCAACACCTGCAACAACGTCGTGCATTGTGGAAAATGCGGGCCACAGGAAATGTGGTATATTCAAAGCTGGTGTACCAATTGCCAAAACGGAAAGTGCAGAGATTGCAAGACTGACAGTGACTGTGTCCTTGATGGCATGGCCAAAGGCGTCTGCATCTATAACAAATGCTATGCCACACAATGCAAAACGGGTTACCGCCTGGCAAGGCGTGATTATTTTGATTACGACTATGAGACGGTTTGCGTCCCGCAAACTGTCTGTAATCTCCAGGCATTTAAAGGCATGTGCAGGTAATGGCGCGCCCTATCCGGCCCTATGGCCGGATACGGGCTGCGCACACCGCTATCCGCAAGCGGATACGCGGTGTGTTCTTTTTTGGGGAGGCATGCAGCGGATGCGTGGGAACACGTTCCCACACACATAAAAATAGAAAAGCTCTAAAAAACGCCGCTTTTGCTCAGGACAAGGACCACTGCCAAAATGATCAGAATCACGATGCAAATCACGACAGTGCGTATGAATTTTATAAGTTTCACGCCTGCGTTTGCCACTTTATAAACGCTATGACCGGCACGTACAACCTCTGGATTATCGCGCACAAACTTAATGCCCTGCTCTGCGATGTCCAGCGCACGCTCTCTTTTGCCTTTTTTGGAAATTGAGGAAGAAGAATCGCTGACCTCGCTCTCTGCACACGCACCGGAAGAAACCACCTCACCCTGACACTCGCTTTCACAGTCCTGCGCCCCCCCGGTTTCGTCAGAAGCAGATTGTACACCTCCCGGAGATACGTCGAGAACATCGTTTGAATTCTGTTCATTGTGATCAATTGTCATCGCCGCTGTCATTCCTGTTTTAAGTCAAAATCTAACACCACTTTTTATAAGTGCAGTCAGGCATGCACCGATACCCTTTAGTCCTTCGTGTGCCACCTTGTAGACGATATGTCTGTCACGATTATCGCGTAAGAACTCGATACCCTGCGCTGTTTTTTTCAGCCCATGCTTTGTTTTTTCCAGCACACGCTGCTTGCTTTCGCTCGACAAAGCCTGATCCAGAACGAGGAACGTTATCACAGCAGCCCGTTGAAGGATAAACTTTTTCATCATTTTATTCCTGGTTTTGAGTTTGATAACATCTGCGCATGCAGCGGACTTCTTTATACTCGGCAAAGGCATTGCAATCCGCAGTGCAGACGTCCTTAGCTTCCGCGTTTTCGCACAGGACTCTGCAGGCAACGAATTTTGCAGCTTGTCTGGCCTCTTCTTCGAGCAACTCTGACATCGCATGGGCAGAAGCAGGGACGCCTCCACTTCCAGAAGCAGACATGCTCTGATACGCAATATCCACATCACAGAAAAAGACAGTGCGTCCTATGCAGGCAAAAGCCGGCGCGGGAATCACGAGTGTCATCATGGCAGCTGGCAGGAGGAATTTTTTCATTGCTTTAACACCTCCAAATAAAAGATGCCGCCAGACAGCGACAGCCGATCCAAACACCAAATGGCCCCCCCTGAAGGGTGGCCACTCATCAGACAACACGATGGACATGGACAATGCACTAACGCATTTTATCCTTTGCAGCTGCCGCCTTTGCCCTTGCCATCTTTTTTACCCCTGCCGCCTTTGCCCTTGCCATCTTTTTTACCCCTACCGCCTTTGCCCTTAAAGTCGAAATCTACGCCATCCTTTTTACAGCTCTTGCCCTTGAACTCGGCCGAAGCCTGGCAATCGTCGATGCATGCGGCTGCACCTTTGCACAGCATGTTGCATGCACTGGCTTTGGCAACCTTCATGGCATTTTTAGGGTGGTGTGAGGCTCCGTCCGCAGAAGCAGATGCGCCTTTGTACTCGATATTGATGGTACAGGCGAAAACACTGCCGTCGCCCAAATCGCTTGCAAAAGCCTGACCGGAAATGAAGAGTGCCATCATAGCAGCTGGCAGAATGAACTTTTTCATCGTTTTAACTCCCTGATAGAATTAATGAGGTGAAAAATGCCGCCAAGCAGCAATGCTGACTCAACGACTGAAATGCGCCCCACATGAGGCTTGCCATGGCATAAACATGCACTGCAAATGGCATGCCAAAAAATCAGACAAGAGCCCATGGCGCCATGACCGCCGAGCTCTTTGCCTGGGAGTGCCTCTTCATGTCACGGCACGCACGCCCATCATAGCGAAATGATGGGCAACGCTATTGCTGCCTATGCGTAATTTCCTGTTTGCTGACGGGAGCCGGAGCACGGATTGGTGCACCTCATCATCCCTGCATGCAGGCGACGCGCGAACCCTCCGCCGAAGCCTCCCACATAGCGAGAGGCTCGCAAGATGGGATGGGGGAAAGCGAACTCCCCCAGAAGCAGTTCTAGCACTCGTTGCAGCGATCGCTCTCGTCACACTTGAACTGCACACCCAGCATGTTGCAGCCTGAATCCTGAATAATGGCTTCGTTAACGCATTTCTGAATGAGTGGGAGCTTTGCCGGCATATAGGCGCCAGGCATATCCCTGAGTGTTTGCTGCCAGGTATCCAAAACCAGGATCTTTGATGGCTTATGGGGAATAAGGATGCCACAGGCATCTTTGACGGCGGCTTCATAAGCTTTTTTGGGACACTCCGCAGAAGCCTTGGCGCTCACCATTGCACCCGAATACTTGATGGTGACAGCACAAACCGCGTCCCCATCACCCTCATTGGCGAGAGCCTGACTGCATACGAATAAGCCCAAAACCGAGGCTAACAGGATAATCTTTTTCATGGTGCGAACTCCTTTGTTTGCATAATCAACACTGCCATGAGGCATGGTCAAACTGCCATAGCTTACACATTTCCAGGCAAAAATGAAAGACGGCAAAAAAATTTTCATCTGGGAGGACGGGAGACAGCGCACATTGGCCAAGCGCAACTTGCCCTCTGCAGCACAAGCCCCAGCGGCCGTTTCTGGTTTAACCTGAAAATTTCGCCCTTTAATCCACGAGGATCGGAACATCAATGGCGTTTGAATCGATTCGCGGATAGGGGCACATACGTGCATAAAACCCGGCGCTGGCACCGTTTACAGTAAACACGCCTATGCACAGGTGATACGCCTGCCCATCTTCGGACGTCAGGGGGAGGCTTTTAAACTTTTTCTGAACCACCCAGTCCCTGGATCGCTTTCGCACGGCTTTTTGTATCCTGGTATATTCCTTTTCTGTGATGGCCTCTCTGATGGAAATGTTTTCGCCGACCCTTCCAAAAACCGGTTTATATATCCAATCTTCGTCGATCTGTGTCATCGCCTTTGGATCTCTCGTATCCGGGAGAAGCTGTTTCCATGAGGGAATATCAACGCCCAGTTCGTCCCATACCAGAGGCAGCCGCTTGGACTGTGCAAAGATTGCCACGGGATGATTGCAGGAAATCGTATTGGCATCAAAATACCCCTTCCAATCGGAGGATTTTGGCAGATTGGCCAGCCACTCCAGGGGAAAGAAACGCACGATGCCATCGATTTCGCCTTCATGTCCCCTCAAAATGCAGACAGGTTTTCTTTCGTGCCATCGGATATGATCAGGTGCAACAAATATCGAATTTATCCCATGCCTGTCGAAGCAATCGCTCAAACACTGCATCACCTGCCGATCGTCCGAGTAAGAGGTGGCATGAACAAAAGCAATCGTGCTTTTCTCCTTCGCACAGCACAGTTTCTGTCTAAATGCTTCCACAAGGCTCATGCCCACATGGCCATGGGGGCGATAGCCGTCAAAGTACTGGCTGGCAAGTTCGGGGAGAGCGGACGCTTCGGCCAGGCCTCCGGGGACATCGCTGTTGACCTCAGAAATCGCCCATCCTGTTTCGATGGGATGAAAATCGAAGCGCATCAGTCTGATATTCTGACTGCGGTCATAACCAGACAACCGCGGGAGCGACTTGTAAATCTCCTTTGGCATGCTGAGTTCTCTGGCCAGGGATGGCCTGCCGATGAAGGCTTCTTCCATCAAAACGGTTTCATGTGCCAGCTGCTCTGCCCACAAGCCCAGTTGTCTGGCCGTTTCATGCGGCATTAAGACAACGTGCCGCGCAATGGTATTGTGATCGTTGACCTGTGGATCCCATTTGTAAGCCCCGAAAATGACGTCGTATCGGTAATCGGAGTACTTGTCTGCGGGAATGGGCACAAGTCTCAGAGGGACTGTCATGGATGCCTCTCCTGAGAGAAATCCAGGGCAACTGCAGCATCCTGTGGCAGAGAAAGCGAATCGTGCACAAGATAGGTCTGGGCAAGGGAAGGGAGGAAAAACAGGCTGGCGGCGGCCAGGGCCACATACGCCAGGCCACAAAGCACACTGCCGGCATATCCGGCAGTTTGGCTATGCTGAACATCATGGGCGCTCTTTTTGAAGAAGCGCTCAATAACGATCACCAACAGCATCAATGGCAAAACCGGCCAGCCATCTGCAAACTCCACCACGGTTACCCAGGCAGAAGTCCAGTCGCCGGAGGAGGCTCTGGCAAGAATGATCCCGCTGGCAAGCAGGAACGCGCCAAACCTTATCCCGCAGCCCAAATCGCGCTCAATGGTAATACGCTCAAACACACCTGTATAAGTATTGACGACACCTGCGGAAATGAACCATGTCACAAGGCCAAGCGTACCTGCCCAAACCACACACCACCACCCCGGGCCATCGCCGACATTGGCGCCGGCATACATGAGTGCAAGCGCAATATAGGCGCACGAAACCACCGCCAAAGCTGCCCTGTTGTTAAGGTGCGCGGCGTCATCGATCCATGAGATGTCAAAATACCAGCGCATCAGCCCTATGCCCATGCTGATCGAGGTGAATCCCATGACAAGATACATGGCAAGATAAAAGAAATCGTCGACGACATCAAAGGAGGCCATGGACATGAGCGTTGCCATGATGATCACAAAAGCCATGACCGGCAGCAGAAAGAAAACCGCCGGGGTTGCCCCTCGCCGTTCCGGCGGCCAGGATACAAAAGGCGCACGAAACCACTTGCTCAAACACACGACCGCAATGATGCCACATGTTATGAATATAAAAATTTCCATCTCATACAAAAAATCTATAAACTCATCCATCTCATGATTCTCCTCAGCGATGAAGCGCCAATGGGGTATATATAAAAAGCGTTCCCAAGCGAGTACCGGACTTAACCCCTTCCACCACTGCTTTCGCTTGGCGTGGGTATCACTGCGCCGAAACCGCCGGATGAGTTCCTGCGCAGTCCGACAATAACCCCGAGCCGATAAAACACGCTTTTAAACGCTGAAGGTTTGGCGACTGTGATTGATCTGGGTATGCTGGCGTCGTCGCATTCCATGATTGAGATTTTTTGCTCCTGATACCGGCACAGAACATGTGACAGATCCGTCTGGATTTGGCCGGAACTTTTTCGCACAATGACTTTGCGGATACCCTGTTGCAGCAAATAAGCGGCAGATGGCATATCCTGAGGAAGAACATTCCAGCGGTTATCATACTCGCCTGGCTTGCCGAAACGCTTCCCCTCAAGCATCCTCATGGCATCGAGCATAAAGACAGGCGGTGCATTGGAGCAAATGCTTAACGCTGAGAGTTCGTTTGTACCTAAAAACAGTGCATCCAAAACTTCTCTTGCATCTACCAGCATTTTTGCCCCGGCTGGTGCGCACACACCATTATAGAGCGGAACGGGACGAAAACCCAGCCGGGCCAGGGCAAGCGCTTCTTCGACCCCGCGTTTGCCGGGCAAATCGGCAATCACGGCGATGTCGTTTGCAAAATGCGGCATCCAGTCGATGACAGGGATATCGAGCGATACCGCTTCCTGCACCTGGTCTGAATCCTGCGTTTGCAGCACATCTGCAAGCAATGCGGGTTTTGCCAGTTGCACAACACCTGCTGACGGCTCTGGTTTCGCCAGTTGCACAACACCTGCTGGCGGCTCTGGTTTCCGCCATTGTGCTGCATTTGCAAACAACACGGGTTTCGCCCATGCCGTCCACAAGGCGTCATCTGGTGCCCAAATCCTGAATGCTCTCAAATTATCTCTCATGCTGCTCCCTTCAAAATTGCTTGCGATCAAGCAAGCTAATATGATACCATATAGAGTGATTTTTTAGCAACATTAACTATTTTTCAGGATACGTGGACATGATGAAGATATCGTCTGCGATACTGGCCCGTGCAAAAGCAGCATCCACTGTTGACAGCTCTGCTCTCCCCAAAAAGTTGCGAGCGCGTATTTGGCCCAAAGGGCCAAATAGCGCGAGCCGCAGCCCGTATCCGAGCCCTTTGGGGGCGACGGATAGGGCGCGCGCTCCTCGCAAAAAATAAAAAATCAGACCGCTTTCCGGCGCAATCGAAGCACGATCACGACACCCAGCAGCAGGCTGACGGCAACGACCAGTACATTAAACAGCAGGGTATAATCAAACGCAGGTTCGGGTTTGGGCGCCTGTGTGACCGTATCGCTCAAGGTAATCTGGATGGGCAACAGGTCATACCCCTGATCGAGAATCAGATCTTTGTACTGCACGATGTCGTAGACGGGGGCACGTGTGGGGCCGGTGCCGAAAGACAGCGTATAGGTTTTGCCGTTCTCCCCTTTAAAGACCACTTCTTTGGTCAAATAGACCAGGGTTATCTGACTGATGTCGATGGGCACGTTGTCGCCATTTTCGATCCGTATTTCGACGACATCCGAATGGGTTCGCCAGCCGCCAAAGAGGAGCGTCAGAGATTGATAATGACTGAAGCCAATGGTGTAGTTGAAGAGTTTTGCGCGCCGGTTCGCAAAGGAAACGTACCGTATGAACTGCGATTCGGTGTGAAAGGTCGCTGCGTGCAGCGGAACGCCTTTGAGCCCATGCAGTTTGACAACGGTTTGATTGCCATCCTGTTCGATGTCGAACCGGGCTGTCATCGTTTGTTCAAAATACTCGCGCCGGGCAAGGGTTCGGCTATAGCCCAAATCGGCCCCGTCGATAATCAGCGGGCAATCTTCTGTGCTGAATCGGTAATGTGCATAGCGCAGGGGCTGTGTGAAGAAGAAATCGAGTTTTTCGCCACCACCTGTGCGGTACAGGCGTTCGTTTTGAATGTGATTCCAGGCGATACCGTCGAAACTGCCCTGCAGTTGTACATCGCAGGCGAACAGTGGCGTTGTTGACTGGATGAAGATGGCAGTGGCGAGTATGTCCTGGTTGACGTTAAACTGTCTGTAGAAGTCGCTCGACCTGGTATTTGCGTGGATAAGGGTTTCGCCTGCCCTTAGCGGAAACATTTTTGCGGTTTCACCTGCCTTGGCAATTTCGAAGGTATGGATAAAATAGGGGACAGGCTGTCCGTTTTCATCGAGAACCAGCACATCAGAAAGATCGGGGTTGGCACGGTTGTAGATTTGGGGTGTGAGGCGCACGGCCTTGTATTCGTGCTCCCCGGTGATTGGAATCGTGGCAATATCCGCGTGTGCAGCCGCCGGCAAGGCTGCCGCCAGGGCAAGAATGCTTCCAGCCATCCAATGGGCGATTTTTCCCGTGATTGTCATATTTTCTCCCTGCCTTAGAAATTCCAATTTCTGGGATTGGGCATGCCGGCATTGTCGAGTTCGGCGTCCACAGGGTTTTCGGATTCGGGATTCGCACCCACGGGGTTTTCGAGTTCGGGTTCGGCGGATTCGCATTCGGGTTCGGTTGCCGAACACAGTTCAGCGGACGCGCCATCCGCGCCCCTGCATGTTTCGTCGCATTCATCCGACGGGCTGGCATCGTCAGATTTGGGGGATTCGCATTC